>ENA-ORTM01000862-ORTM01000862.1-human-gut-metagenome-genome-assembly--contig:-NODE-862-length-34836-cov-29.897617_pt1 | contig 34836 bp, 28 predicted proteins | sample MGYA00241909_ERZ509182 | MGnify/ENA primary metagenome ERZ509182 (study PRJEB26280, sample SAMEA2338855) | human gut metagenome | biome: human gut; feature: human-associated habitat; material: faeces...
TCCGATCTAATCCTCCCCTCATAATTCCCGCAGCTGTCACTGCCGGAAAGGATTTTCATCAGCGTCGATTTTCCGGCACCATTTTCCCCCAAAAGAGAGATTACCGAGCCATACCCGCAGGAAAGACTCACATGGTCGTTGGCAACGAGGCTGCCGAACCGCATGGTTACGTTCTTGATGTCAAGCAAAGCATCCATTGAAATCCCCCTCATCCGTTTTATTCGGCGTATTCTGCGAGGAACGAGTCCACTTCTTCCAGGGTCGTGGGGAGCTTCAGGCTGCCGTCGGCAACGCGCTGGCTGTAAGCAGCCACCTCTTCCATAATTTCATCGGAGACAGGAACGTTGCTGTCTGCGCGCTCCGCCTGCAGCATCCCGTCAGAAATACCGTAGCTGAGCAGTCCGCTCTCCAGAGTCCCATCCAGTGCCTTCTGCGTTGCGTCATAAATCGCCTCGTCCCACGCGCGGGTGCCGCTGGCAATGATGCAGTCCGGAGAGAGCGCATTCTGATTGGTTTCAATGCCGAGTGCGTACCCATTCTGCTTTTCAGCGGCCGTGAAAACACCAAGACCGGAGCCGCCGGCACAGGCAAAGACGATGTCCGCCCCCTGCTCATAGAGGCTGGTAGCAAGCTCCGTCGCTGTCGTCGGATCGCTGAAGCTTCCCACGTAGGAGCGAAGGACCGTCACATCGCGATTCACCAGGCGTGCACCGGCTTCATATCCGGCGGCAAACTGGTTGATGGTGGCAATATCACTGCCGCCGACAAAGCCGATGGTGTTGTTCCCGCGGCTGTTTTCCAGCGCACCCTCCTTGACGAGAAGTCCCGCCAGAACCCCCAGCTGGAAGCCGGTTTCCTCCGCCCGGAACACAACGCTGGTCACATTGGAGCCCTCGCATTCCGTATCGCAGATGATAAAGCTCTGATCGGGGAATTCCTTGCTGACCGTAGTCAGTGCCTCTTTCTGATCAAACCCAATGCAGACAATGGTGCTGTACGTTCCTTCTTCTGCATACAGCGTCTGCAGATTGGGAAAGTCCGCCAGATCAGAGGGCTGCACCACATCCACGGTCACGCCTTCCGCCTCATGCATCTTAACGCCGGAATAGACATAATCATTCAGGTTCTGATCGCCCAGTCCGCCTGTGCCGGTGATGACAGCCAGCTTGCCGGAGGCAGCGGCATCGCCCTCAGGCGCATCTTTTCCGTCAGATACAGGGTCCTCACCACAGGCAGTTAAAGAAAAAATCATGGCGGCGCATACAAGTACGGAAAAAGCTCTTTTCATAATCGATCCTCCTAAATGTTGTTTTATCAAAAAGCATCCGCTTTATGATCACTTCCAATGTAGCGGCTCATTTGCTCCGCACGCTCCCGGGAAATATGGATCTTTCCGTGGACGATTTCCAGCAGGTTCTCGTCTGAAAGCCGTTTGACGGCACGATTTACCGTTTTGATATTGATGCCGATCTCCGCCGCAATGGCCTGCCGTGTAACGCGGATAACATACACGCCATCCTCCTCCGGGCCATGGGCATTTATGTAACTCAATAAATAGCGGGCAACCTTGGTGGAACTATGCGTATATAAATTGCTCCCCCGCTGCGAAGACGTATCGAACATGGCATCCGCCAAGCCGTAAACAATGTAGCGCAGGAAATCAATATCATTGTTCAGGCATTCCTGAAACACCGCCAGGGGAAAACGCAGTGCCATACTGTTTTCTGCGGCCACAAGCGTCACTGCATTGATGAACCTTCCGGAGAGAACTTCCAGGTCAGAGATATACCTCCCCGGCAGGATGTGGGCAAACGTATAGTAGTTGCCGTCCTCATACTCGGTTTGAACCGTCAGATCTCCAAGCACCATCAGATAGGCGCATGTCGTCGGCTCTCCTTTTCGGATGACGATCTGATTCTTTTTAAAGCACACCGGTTCCGCAGTTTGGCGCAGCCGCTCAGGGAGCGTCGACAAGCACAAGTTGATCAGGTCTTCCTGCTCCATATTCCCTCCAGTGGCAAAGACGTGGTGGTTTTCTGGTGTTTTCATATTATCAAACTCCCCCGATCTCAAAAAAGGACAGATGTCCTATTTAGTCCTTTCCTTCAGCCAAAAAGAATTGCCTGATTTTTTAGAAATATTTCTGTCTGGCATTTTTTCTATATTTGTGTATTTATCGGAGATATTATGGATAAAACCGTATGGTAAAGACGTTTAACTCTATTGGGTGATTGGAAAAGTACTGTTTGGTATAAGTGGAGTTTGTGGCAAAATACCGGTTATATTGAAGCCAGGAATTAATTCTTTTTCCAAAACTTCAAAAGGAAATAAATGTATATTATGAAAATAATGTATTACCTTTGTCCCCAATTAAAAACATTACTAGATAACTAAAAGATTAATCAAAGATCTTACTTATGCGTAAATTTATACTATTGTGTTTGTTGGTATTTACGGTATCAAGTGTGGTATTTGCCCAACAAATGACGGATGAACAAGTCATTCTGTACGTGCAAGAGGCTCAGAGTCAGGGGAAGACACAACAGGAGATGTTGGTTGAATTGATGAAGAAAGGAGTCACAAAAGAACAAATCCAGAGAATACAGTCTAAATATTCAGGCAAATCGGACGGAAGCTCTGAGGAAAATGCCAATTTCATGGGAGAAGCAAACTCCCGTTTACGTACGCAGAAAACTTACGAGAACAAAAACAAGAATATCTCTCAGGATGAATCCGGCTTGGATAATCTCGGTTCCCAAAAGCAAAGTATTAAAGGGCTGCGGGCGAAATCGGCCCAGCAACGCAATGGATATGGAACGGGGGTGAATAACAGTGGACAGCCGGGTTATGGTTATAATGGTCCTAAAAGCGCGGAAGACGCTTTTACACAACAGATTTTCGGACATAATATTTTCGATAACGAATATCTGACTTTTGAACCCAATATAAATGTGGCAACACCCGACAATTATCGTTTGGGGGCGGGCGATGAAGTTATTATTGATGTTTGGGGAGCTTCCCAGACTACGATTCGCGAAAAAATCTCGCCGGAGGGTACTGTGCAAATCGCAAAGTTAGGACCGGTTTATCTGAGTGGAAAGACCGTAGAGGAAGCCAATGATTATTTGAAACGCGAATTTGCCAAGATATATGCCGGTGTTGCGGGAGAAACTCCCAATACGCAAATAAATTTGACGTTAGGCGAAATCCGTTCCATTCAGGTGAATGTTATGGGTGAAGTTGTCGTACCGGGTACTTACACCCTCTCTTCATTCGCTTCAGTTTTCCATGCCTTGTATTGGGCAGGCGGAGTAAATAAAATCGGTAGTCTTCGAAGCATAAAAGTTATACGCGACGGAAAGACGGTTGCAGATTTGGACATCTACGATTTTATCATGGAAGGTCGGCTGAAGGATGATATCCGTCTTCAGGACGGTGATGTGATTCTTGTCAATCCTTATCAGACCCTGGTGCAGATATTGGGTAAGGTAAAGCGTCCTATGTATTATGAAATGAAGCCTACGGAAACAATCGGTACGTTGCTGAGATATGCCGGCGGCTTTACGGGCGATGCATATAAAAAAGCCATCCGTCTTGTACGCAAGAGCGGACGCGAGCATCAGATTTTCAATGTGGACGAAATGGATTATTCGGTATTCCGCTTGGAAGATGGTGATATGCTTACGGTAGATTCCGTTCTCAACCGTTTCGAGAATCGTGTAGAGATTCGCGGTGCTGTTTACCGTGAGGGCTTGTATCAGCTGAGCGGAGAGGTGAATACTGTGAAACAGTTGATAAAGAAAGCGGAAGGTGTACGTGGAGATGCTTTCCTAAATCGTGCCGTAATCAATCGTGAACATGAGGATTTGACGCGCGAGGTTATTTCCATAGATTTGAAAGGCTTGTTGAAAGGTGTGGTTGCGGACATTCCTTTGCAAAAGAATGATATACTTTATATTCCCAGCATTCAGGATCTGAAAGAAGAGCCTACGGTGACTATCCATGGTGAGGTTGCTGATCCGGGTACTTATCTTTATGCCGACAAGATGACCATCGAGGATTTGGTCTTGGAATCGGGTGGCTTGCTTGAAGCGGCTTCTACAACGAAAATAGATGTATCGCGCCGTATTAAATCTCCCAAAAGCACGGACGACAGTAATATTGTAGGCCAGACATTTATCTTTGACCTGAAAGACGGCTTGCTGATAGGAGCGGGGAGCGAGAATTTTTATTTGGAGCCTTTTGATGAAGTGTATGTCCGTAAAAGCCCTGCTTATCGCAAGCAGAAAAATGTGGGGATAATAGGAGAGGCATTGTTTACCGGTACTTACGCGTTGTCCAAGAAGAATGAACGTTTGAGCGACCTGGTCGCTAAAGCCGGTGGTGTTACATCCGATGCTTATGTAAGAGGAGCCCGTCTTATCCGTAAAATGTCGGAGGAAGAGCTTCGCAGAAAGGAAGATGCCACCCGCATGGCTATAAAGGTCGGTGCAGATTCAACTACTTTATATGTATATACGGTAGGTATTCATCTGGATGAGGCTTTGAAAAATCCGGGTTCTGATTATGATATGGTGTTGCGCGAGGGGGATGTATTGTTTATTCCTGAATATGTAAGCACAGTGAAAATCAACGGTGCCGTGATGTATCCTAATACCGTACTGTACAAAGAGGGAGAGAACAGCCGTTACTACATCAATCAGGCGGGCGGATATGCTTCGAATGCCAAGAAGCGCAGTGCTTTTGTGGTTTATATGAATGGTACTGTATCCCGCATACGCTCCGGTAGTAAGACGGCAATCGAGCCCGGGTGTGAGATTATCATCCCGACTAAGGATCCGAGTAAGCGTATGAGCGTGGCCGAAATGGTAGGTATGGGTACTTCTATTGCCACTTTAGGCACAATGATTGCTACTTTGGTTAATCTCTTTAAGTGATAAGGACAATGGACGAAAGTAAAATACAAAAGGCTCCGCAAAAACTGGAGGAACAGGAAATAGATTTGATTGAGTTGGCTCAGAAAGTGTGGGCCGATCGTAAAATGCTTTATAAGGTATGCGGTATTGCGGCAGTGATTGGCTTGATTGTAGGATTCAGCATTCCTAAAGAGTATTCTACGGAAGTGACATTGGCTCCCGAAAGTGCAAGTAAAGTGAATGCCGGGAGTATGGGGGCATTGGCTGCTATGGCTGGCATCAACTTAGGGGGTTCTGTCGGAGAAGATGCCCTGTCGCCCGAACTGTATCCCGATATCGTTAAGTCAACTCCTTTTCTGCTGGAGTTGTTTGATGTAAGGGTCAAAGACCAGAAAGGCAAAATAGATACGACCTTATATGCTTATCTGGATAAATACCAGCGTTCGTCATGGATGGGTGCTGTAATGTCTGCGCCATTCAAGGCTTTGGGTTGGACCTTGTCTTTATTCAAGGATAAACCGGAGAAGAAGGAAGGAAAAATCGATCCGTTCCACCTGACATTGGATGAGGCGAAGGTGGCGGATGCTTTGAGTAAGCGTATCTTGGTTACGATTGATAAAAAAACAGGGGTTACAACTTTGGAGGTTACTATGCAGGACCCTTTGATTTCGGCTTCGTTAACTGATACCGTGATGCATTGTTTGCAGAATTATATCACAAATTACCGTACCAATAAAGCCCGTCATGATTTAGCTTTTACAGAGAAATTATATAAAGAAGCAAAGGCGGATTATGAGAAAGCTCAGAAAAAATATGCTACTTTTGCAGATGCCAACCAGAATGTGGTTCTGTTAAGCTATCGTGCCGAGCAGGAACGTTTAAAAAACGAAGTTGAGCTGGCTTATACTGTTTATACCCAGGTTTCCGGACAATTGCAGATGGCAAGAGCCAAAGTGCAGGAGATTACTCCGGTATATACGGTTGTGCAACCGGCTACGGTTCCTTTGCGTGCCGCCAAGCCGAATAAGATTATGATTCTTATAGGTTTTGTATTCTTGGCAGGAGTGGGATGTGTTGGCTGGATATTATTTGTGAAGGATTTATTTAAAGATTGGAGAAAAGCAAACAAAGCAATATGATGGCTAATAATGATATGAGTCGTTGGTGTGTTCTGTATACGGCGCCAAAGTCGGAGCGTAAATTAGTGCAGCGCCTGCATGCAGCAGGATATATGGCATTTTGTCCTATGCAAATCGTATTCAAGAAGTGGAAAGGACAGACCAAAGAAGTGTTTGCACCTCTGTTCCCCGATTGTGTTTTTGTAGAAGAAGCGGCGGGTGTGGAGCTTTTTATTGCTTCGCAGGGTGGTGTATCTTTCTTACTGGACGCTGAGGGTCAGAAGCTGTTTGTTTGCGCCGATAAAGCAGAGTTGCCGGCAAAGTTTGTGCATTTGTTGAAATAGAGGACATTTTCTTCCCGGCATAAAAAAAGCTACATTCCAAATGTAGCTTTTTTTATGCCGGGAAGCATTGTTTTTTAATCAAACAAACTCTTGAACTTCTTGAAAATCTTCTCCTTGATAGAAGTATTCGGCTTGAAGTTATCCGACCTTTCCATTTCTTCCAGCGCTTTTTTCTCTTCCTTGTTCAGTGTTTCGGGCACATATACGCTGACATTCACCAGCAGGTCTCCGGTTCCGTATCCGTTTACGTTAGGCAGTCCTTTGCCGCGCAGGCGGAGAACCTTACCCGGCTGTGTACCCGATTCGATTTTTACCTTAACCTTGCCGTCAATGGTGGGTATTTCTACCGCACCGCCCAATGCGGCTGTCGGAAAACTGAGCAACAGGTTGTAAATCAAATCATTCTCATCGCGAATCAGTTCCTTGTCCTGCTCTTCCTCTATGAGAATCAGCAGGTCGCCCGGTACGCCGTTGTGTTTGCCCGCATTGCCTTTGCCGCTCATGGAGAGCTGCATGCCTTCGGCTACACCGGCAGGAATTTTCACGGTAACGACTTCTTCGCCGTAAACGATACCTTCGCCTGCACATTCCTTACATTTATTCTTGATGACCTTGCCTTCGCCACCACAGGTAGGACAAGTGGTACGCGTCTGCATTGTGCCGAGGATGGTCTGCTGGTTGCGGATTACCGTACCGCTGCCCTTACAGGTAGGGCAGGTTTCCGCACCGCCGTCTCCTTCTGCACCGGTTCCATGGCAATGGCTGCACGGTACATATTTTTTCAGTTTGAATTTCTTTTCGACTCCGGTAGAAATTTCCTTGAGGTTCAGCTTTACCTTTACGCACAAGTCCGAACCGCGATAACGGCGTTGTTGTGCACCACCGCCGCCAAATCCGCCGAACCCGCTGAAACCGCCGCCGAACCCACCGCTGTGTCCGCCGAATATATCACCGAACATGGAGAAGATATCATCCATGGACATGCCGCCACTGAAACCGCCGAACGGTCCGCCGTTACCGGCGGCACCACCCATTCCGGCATGGCCGAATTGGTCGTAACGGGCACGCTTGTCCGGATTGCTTAATACATCGTATGCTTCCGCCGCTTCCTTAAACTTCTCCTCGGCTACCTTGTCGCCGGGGTTTTTGTCGGGGTGATATTGGATGGCTTTCTTGCGATAGGCTTTCTTTATCTCTTCTACCGATGCTGTTTTTTCGACTTCCAGTACTTCGTAATAATCTCTTTTTTCCATATAACTGTGTATGTTATTCTCCAACCACTACTTTGGCATGGCGGATTACTTTGTCGTTTAGCGTGTAACCGGTTTGTACGCAGTCCAGAATTTTACCTTTCAAAGCTTCGTCAGGAGCCGGGATTACGGCAATGGCTTCGTGGTAGTCTGTGTCAAGCGGCTGTTCTTTGGTTTCGATTACTTTGACACCGTTCTGACCCAATACTGTCATAAACTTGTTGTAGATAAGCTCCACACCTTCTTTTACGGCAGCTACATCGGTGGCGGTCTCCATGTTTTTCAGGGCGCGTTCAAAGTCGTCCATGATAGGAAGAATGCTACTGATGCTCTTTTCTCCGCCGTTCAGGATGAGTTCGGCCTTTTCTTTCATCGTACGTTTACGGTAGTTGTCGAACTCGGCAGAGAGACGCAGGTACTTGTCTTTCTGGTCTTCAATCTCAGCGTTGGCCTTTTGCAGTTCCTGAGTGAGTTTTTCTTCCTCTGTCAGGGCAACTTCTTCTTCTTCTTTCTCTGTTGTTTCTTCACAAGTTTCGTCTTGAGCGTCTTGTGCTTTTAACTCTTCTTCGTTGATGTTTTCTTTTTCTTTAGAGTCCATATTGTTATGCTTGTTATTCTTGTAAAATGATTTTGCTTTCATTGTTGTTAAGGGTTTAAGTTAATATGATACGGTTTTAATAGCAAAAACTTTGCCAAATTGACGGCTTTTGCCAAAAACGCTGCAAAGGTAATATTTTTATGTCAGATTGACAGCGTAATGTGCTATAAATAGAGCGCTAACCTTGTGCGGACAGTAAGTTAACTCGATAGGTTGCAGTCAGTTACCTTTGTTGTATGTATCGGGTTAACTTCATATCATGCAATAAGTTAACTCGTTGTAAGCTGTTTTACCGTATTATTTCGTATCTTTGTACCCGCAATTTGCAGAGTTATAGATATTAAATTGTAAGTAGTACATAATAAAACAGTAAATATAAAGATGATTACAGTCTCGAACGTATCGGTTCAATTTGGTAAAAGAGTGTTGTTTAATGATGTAAACCTGAAGTTTACAAGTGGTAATTGTTATGGTATAATCGGTGCCAACGGTGCCGGAAAGTCTACTTTCCTGCGTACTATTTCGGGCGATTTGGACCCGACAACGGGGTCTATCATGCTGGGACCGGGCGAGCGCCTGTCCGTATTGAGCCAGGACCACTTCAAGTGGGATGCTTATACGGTGATGGATACCGTGATGATGGGGCACACCGTGCTGTGGGACATTATGAAACAGCGCGAAGAACTCTATGCCAAAGAGGACTTCACGGACGAAGACGGTCTGAAGGTATCCGAACTGGAAGAGAAATTCGCCGAACTCGACGGTTGGAATGCAGAAAGCGATGCTGCCGCCTTATTGAGCGGACTGGGCATCAAGGAAGACAAGCATTATGTGCTGATGGGCGAGCTGAACAACAAGGAAAAAGTACGTGTCATGCTGGCGCAGGCTTTGTATGGCAATCCGGATAACCTGCTGCTGGACGAGCCTACCAATGACTTGGACATGGAAACCGTAACCTGGCTGGAGGACTATCTTGCCAATTTTGAACATACCGTTCTGGTAGTGAGCCACGACCGTCACTTCCTCGACTCCGTTTGTACGCATACCGTGGACATCGACTACGGAAAGATTAATCTCTTTGCCGGAAACTACAGCTTCTGGTACGAGTCCAGCCAGCTTGCTCTCCGTCAGCAGCAGAACCAGAAGGCTAAAGCCGAGGAGAAGAAGAAAGAATTGGAAGAGTTTATCCGCCGTTTCAGCGCCAATGTGGCGAAGAGCAAGCAGACTACCAGCCGTAAGAAGATGCTGGAGAAGCTGAATGTGGAAGAAATCAAACCGTCGTCACGTAAGTACCCGGGCATCATCTTCACTCCCGAACGCGAACCGGGCAATCAGATTCTTGAAGTAGCCGGACTGACGAAAACGCTGGAAGACGGCACGGTGCTGTTCCGTGATGTGAACTTCAATGTAGAGAAAGGGGATAAAATCGTGTTCCTTTCACACGATCCGCGTGCCATGACCGCTTTGTTCGAGATTATCAACGGAAATATGAAGCCGGATGCGGGAACTTTCAACTGGGGTGTTACGATTACCACCGCTTATCTGCCGTTGGACAACACCGCTTTCTTTAATACGGATTTGAATCTGGTTGACTGGTTGAGCCAGTTTGGCGAGGGCAATGAGGTATATATGAAGAGTTTCCTCGGCCGTATGCTTTTCTCCGGCGAAGAGGTGCTGAAGAAAGCAAGCGTACTGTCGGGTGGCGAGAAGATGCGTTGCATGATTGCGCGTATGCAGTTGCGTAATGCCAACTGTCTCATTCTGGATACGCCGACCAACCACCTTGACTTGGAATCCATTCAGGCATTCAACAATAACCTGAAGACCTATAAGGGAAACATCCTGTTCTCGTCTCACGACCACGAGTTCATCCAGACAGTGGCAAACCGTATCATCGAGCTGACCCCGAACGGCATCATCGACAAGATGATGGAGTATGATGAATACATCACTTCCGACCACATCAAGGAACTGAGAACAAAAATGTACAATAAATAGGGGTTAGTGGTTAGCGATTAGTGATTAATGGTGTGTCAAAACAAAAAGGTGATTATGGTAATATTATCTTATTTGTTGGTTTTTTAGGCACGGATTGACGGATTTACTTTATTTTGGGGTAATATTATCAAAACAGTTGGTATATTACCCCTTATTCTTTTTCCGTGAAATCCGTAAAATCCATGAAATGCGTATAGTCCGTGTAATCCATGCCTAAAAGAAATTATCAAACCACATCCCACTCTCATCACCAACCCTTAACCCCTAATCGTTAATCGCTAATCGTTAACCCCTAATCGCTAATCACTAATCGTTAATCGCTAATTTTAAAATCACTCCTGTTCCCACTATCATCAGCACCGTACAAAGTACAGAGCCTTCAAAGCCGAAGGCGCCACCGTTTATCAGATTGGCTTCGGGCAGCCGAAGGGCCAGCAAGCCGTTGCAGAATTTATTTCCACTGACCTCATAGCCTAATACCGGGCCTTGTATCCAGTTCCAGAACCAGTGTAGAGCTATCGGGAAGCAGAGGTTGCGTGTGTATATATAGGATGAACCTAAAAGGATGCCTGCCAGAAGTATGTTGATAAAAGACAGAATGTCGAAGTTCGGATTGCCTATATGAATCAAGGAGAACAGGGCGGCGGAGAGGAACAAGGCACAAAACTTATTTACCCCGCTTTGCAGCAGGCGTTCCAATACAAATCCCCGCAATGCCAGTTCCTCTGTCACGGCTACCAGCAGGAAGAATACAAGGCTGATCAGTAAGGAAGAAGGATTGAATGCCACTCCTGCAATCTCTACCGCACCTGCCCACAAGGATATGCCGAATCCTACCGCATAAAGAACGGTTGCCAGTAGCATTCCCGACAGCCAGTCCTTCCAACGCATCGTTAAAGAGCGTCCGAGCCCTTCCAGTGAAAAGCCGCGTAAATGCCATACTATCCATGCGGAAAGGAATACGCCTGCCAGCATCAGCGTCTCGCTCAATATGAAATAGGACATCGTATCGGCTTCTTCCTTTCCTAACTTCAGCAATACGGCTGCGAAAGGGACGCTTATTATTGTAATGATGATGACGGCAAGCGCGGCGAATGAAACAATGTCGATTGCCGCTTTTCCAAAACGTTTGGCTTTGGATTCATTTCCGATGGTTTCCATGAGAAAAATAAGTTCGGTTAATTAATATCCGACAAAAATAGCAATAAAAAGAGAAATCATTATTCACGGTTGGCGCTTTCTTCTTATATTTGAAAATTAAATCAATCTGACACAAAACATGAACCTGAAAAAGATACTTTTAGTAGCCGGACTGGGCATTATGATATCGAACGTCTCCGCCCAGACTTCCAGGAGATATACCGTTGCCAAACCCGGTACTTTGGTGGAAATGCTCACCGAAGAAGAAGCGAACGAGATTACCCACCTTGTCCTGCAAGGCAAGCTGAATGCAGTGGATTTCCGCCACCTGCGCGATGAATTCAAGAAACTGCAAATACTGGACATCTCCAATGCATCCATCAGTATGTATGCCGGAAAGAACGGTACGCATCCCGACCGCTTTTACATCTATCCCGCCAATTGCATCCCGTCCTATGCTTTCTGCAAGCAGCTTGGCGACAGCACTTTTGCCGGAAAAACATCCTTGACGGAGGTAATCCTTTCCGACAAGACCAAGAACATCGAAGACGGCGCATTCAAGGGATGCACCAATCTGAAGATTTGCCGCATACGCAAGAAAACTCCCCCCAACCTGTTGCCCGAAGCCCTGGCGGACAGTGTAACGGCGATATTCGTCCCTCTGGGCAGCAGCGATTCCTATCGTCGCGGCAAGCGGTGGGAGACATTCGCTTTCATAGAGGGCGAACCGGTAGGAGCTTTGGTGCAGATAGCCACCATGGGCAGCCTTGCCAGCGAACTGCTTCGTGCGGGCATACAGCCCAAAGATGTGAACTTCCTTACGGTAGAAGGTAAGATGGACGAGGCGGACTTTACGTTGATACGTAACTACATGCCCAATCTGGTGAGCGTGGATTTGTCCAAGTGCAATGCCACAACTATCCCCGAATACACGTTTACCCAAAAGAAATACCTGCTCAATATCAAACTGCCCCATGGCTTGAAGAGCATCGGTCAGCGTGCGTTCAGCGGATGCGGACGGTTGTGCGGCACGTTGGAGCTTCCTTCCGGCGTAACTGCCATAGAGTACGGTGCATTCATGGGATGCGACAATCTTCGTCATGTCCTCGCCACCGGCGATAAGATTACAACTTTGGGCGATAACCTTTTCGGCAATGACAAGGACAAGCTGATATATAGGGATTAGGGGTTAGTGATTAGGGATTAGTGATTAGGGATTAGTGCCTTGCGGTGTGAGTGCGCAGCCTGCTAATCGCTAATCACTAATCACTAATCCCTAATCGCTAACCGCTAACCCCAATCATCGTCAGTTGTATACGTTTCCGTTCGGTATCTACACTGAGCACCTTTACGCGTACCTGCTGATGGATGGATACAATCTCATTAGGGTTTGATACATACTTCTGCGCAAGCTGGGAGAGGTGTATCAAGCCGTTTTCCTTGATACCTATATCGACGAAAGCGCCGAAGTTGGTGATATTCCCCACGATGCCCGGCAGCTCCATGCCTATGCGCAAATCATCGATTGTACGCACGTTCTTATCGAATTCGAACACCTTGATAGGCCCGCGCGGGTCACGCCCCGGCTTCTCCAGCTCTTGCAGGATATCCTTCAAGGTCGGCATTCCGACGGTGGGAGAGAGGTAGCGTTCCGGCTGTATCTTCCGGCGCAGTTCCTTGTTGGCAATCAGTTCGGCCACGCTGCATCCCAGGTCCTTTGCCATCTGCTCCACGATGTGGTAACTTTCGGGATGCACCGCCGTGTTGTCCAGTGGATTCTCGGCATCCGGTATGCGCAGGAAGCCGGCACATTGCTCAAAAGCCTTTGCGCCCATGCGCGGAACTTTCATCAGCTCCTTGCGCGATGCGAATGCTCCGTTCTCGGCGCGGTAGTTCACGATGTTCTGCGCCAGTTGAGGGCCAAGTCCCGATATATACGTCAGCAGATGGCTGCTTGCCGTATTCAGGTTTACGCCGACCAGGTTTACACAGTTCTCCACAGTCTGGTCGAGGGATTTCTTCAGCTTGCTTTGGTCTACGTCGTGCTGGTATTGCCCCACACCGATGGACTTCGGGTCTATCTTGACAAGCTCCGCCAGCGGGTCCATAAGCCGGCGGGCGATGGATACGGCGCCGCGCACCGTTACATCATATTCCGGAAACTCATCCCTGGCTATCTTGGAAGCGGAGTAGATGGATGCACCCTGCTCGCTGACGATGAAAATCTGCACTTCCCGGTTGAACGTCTGCCGTTTCAGGAAATCTTCCGTCTCGCGGCTGGCAGTGCCGTTGCCCACGGCGATGGCTTCCACCTTATAGGCCTCTATCATCTTCTGCAGTTTGGCAAACGCCTCTTTGCTTTGGTTCACCGGCGGATGCGGGTAGATATTCTCGTTGTGCAGCAGGTTGCCCTGCGCATCCAGGCACACCACCTTACAGCCGGTGCGGAATCCGGGGTCTATTCCCATCACCCTTTTTTGCCCCAGGGGCGATGCCAGCAGCAACTGCCGCAGGTTTTCCGCAAAGACGCGGATGGCTTCATCGTCGGCACGCTCCTTGCTTTGCGCGGCAAACTCGGTCTCGATGGACGGTTTCAACAGACGCTTGTAGGCATCCTGCACGGCTTCCGCTACCTGCTTCCCGCAGGCGTTGTTACTTTGTACAAACTGCCGTTCCAGCCGTTCCACACACTCTTCGTCGTTGGGGCTGATACTCACTTTGAGCAGACCTTCCGCTTCGGCGCGGCGGATGGCAAGCAGGCGGTGCGAGCTGCATCGCTTCAGGGGTTCCGAACAGTCGAAGTAATCCCGGTATTTGGCGCCTTCCTCCTCTTTGCCTTTTATCACTTTGGCGGTCAGCAGGGCTTGGCGTGCAAAGGTATTCCGCAGCATGTTGCGGGCGCGTTCGTTCTCGCTCACCTGTTCGGCTATGATGTCGCGTGCGCCTTTCAGGGCATCGTCCGCATCCTTTACATCGCCTTTTACGAAGGCGGCGGCACGCTGTTCGGGATGAGGCTCGCGCTGGAGCATCAGCAGGGTGGCAAGCGGTTCGAGTCCTTTCTGGCGGGCGGCTTCCGCACGGGTTTTCCGTTTGGGCTTGTAGGGCAGGTAGATGTCTTCGAGGGCGGTGCTGTCCCACGTGTCGTCAATGCGCTTTTGCAGTTCCGGGGTCATTTTCCCCTGTTCGCGGATGGTGGCGACGATGGTCTCCTTCCGTTTCGCCGTTTCCTTCAGTTTTTCGTAATGGGTACGGATGGATTCTATCTGCACTTCGTCCAGTCCGCCCGTCATTTCCTTGCGGTAGCGGCTGATGAACGGGATGGTTGCTCCGTCGTCGAGCAGGGAGAGTGTCTGCCCGATTTGCTTTTCCGATATGCCGAGAATGGCAGCTATCATGCTGTGAAAGATTTGTGTCATGTCAGCTTCTTTTTTTGATAATGAGCGCCAAAAGTACGAAAAACAATCTTTCCCTACTGCCTTTTTGTGAGTTTTATTATATCTTTGCGCTGTTTACACATGGTATTTATACATTAACAGAACAACGAAATGAAAAGACTGACCTGCTGTCTTGCGTGGATGTTCCTGCTGATTGGAGCAGTTGCTGCGCAGGATAAAGAAGTAAAACTGAAAATAGTACAGACCAGTGATATCCACGGTAATTTCTATCCCCACGATTTCATCCTTCAGCGGGAGGCCGCCGGAAGCCTGGCACGCGTGCACGCATTCGTGCAGAAAGCGCGCGAAACCTATAAAGACAACCTGATTCTGCTGGACAACGGCGACATCCTGCAAGGCCAGCCCACCGCCTATTACTATAACTACATCGACACGGTATCGCTCCACGTAACCGCCGATATGCTGAACTTCATGGGCTATGATGCCGCCAATATGGGCAACCACGATGTAGAGACGGGACGTGCCGTTTTCGACCGTTGGGCAGGCGACTGCCGTGCTCCGGTGTTGGGCGCCAACATCATCGATACCGCTACGGACGAACCCCACTTCCGGCCCTACAAGGTGCTGGAGCGCGACGGAGTGAAGATTGCCGTTCTCGGCATGATAACGCCCGCCATTCCGGTGTGGCTCTCCGAGAATCTGTGGCGGGGACTCCGTTTTGACGACATGGAAGAGACCGCCCGCAAGTGGATGAAGATAATCCGCGAAAAGGAGCGTCCCGATATTGTAATCGGTATGTTCCATGCCGGGCAGGACGCCTTGCTGATGGGTGGCAAATACCGGGAGAATGCCTCGCTGGACGTAGCCCGCAATGTTCCGGGCTTCGACATCGTGCTTATGGGCCACGACCACGCCCGCGAATGCAAGAAGGTGCAGAACGTGGCAGGCGACTCCGTACTGGTGATGGACCCCGCCAGCAACGGCATCGTGGTGAGCGACATCGACATTACCGTGACCCTGCGCAACGGCAAGGTTACGGACAAGCAGATTGACGGCGTGCTCACCGAAACCGCCCCCTACGGCATCAGCGGTGAATTCATGAAACGTTTCTCGCCGCAGTACGCCACCATTCAGGATTTCGTATCGAAAAGAATCGGACGCTTCACGAAGACGGTCTCCACCCGTCCCGCCTATTTCGGTTCTTCCGCCTTCATCGACCTCATCCATACCTTGCAGCTGGACATCAGTGGCGCCGAGATTTCATTGGCGGCTCCCTTGTCCTACGACACGCAGATTAAGGAAGGGGATATTTACGTGTACGACATGTTCAACCTCTACAAGTACGAGAACATGCTCTACACCATGAAACTTTCGGGCAAGGAAGTGCACGATGCCCTGGAAATGTCCTACGACCTATGGACCAACCGCATGACTTCGCCCGACGACCACATCCTGCTGCTCCGCGACCAACCCCGCGAGGGCGCTGCGGACAGGGCTGCCTTCAAGAACTTCAGTTTCAATTTCGATTCCGCCGCGGGCATCATCTACACGGTAGACGTCACGAAGCCGTGCGGCAGTAAGGTAACCATCCTCAGCATGGCAGACGGCACCCCGTTTCACATGGACAAGATGTACACGGTAGCCCTGAACTCCTATCGCGGCAACGGCGGCGGGGAACTGCTGACGAAAGGTGCGGGCATCTCCCAGGACGAGTTGAAGGAGCGCATCATCAGCTCTACCGACAAGGATTTGCGCTATTACCTGATGCAGTACATCGAGCAGAAGAAAGTAATCGAGCCGCGTGCGCTCGGCCAGTGGAAATTCATTCCGGAGGAGTGGGCTGTTCCCGCTTCCAAGCGCGATTATGAATTTCTGTTTGGTACAAATCGAAATTAGTATTACCTTTGCCGTCCCTAACTCAAGAAACAAACTGTAAGACGTGAGAGGAATAAAAAGAACCATATGCGCATTATGCTTGCTGGCGCTCTTCGTGGCGTACCAGGCAAGCATAACGGCGTTTACCCACGTCCACTACGTCAACGGGGTGCTGATAACCCACTCGCACCCTTTCCATAACCAGCATTCGCACTCCACCGACTCGCTGATTGTCATCGGCCTGCTGTCGCACTTCAGTTCGGACACGCCGGACTGCTGCGAGCTGCAACACCCGATGCGTTCTCTGTTGCAGGTGATGGAAAGCGAAACCGATACGCCCGTCATAAAGGGAAAAGCGTGTCGGATGCCCTCTCTCCGCGCTCCCCCTTATTCCGTTACCCTTTGATAGTGTTGTACCAACGCCTGGTATGCTCCATACCAACGTTGGGTATTCGTTGTACCGATGTTTGGTATCCGTCGTACCTGCCTTTGGTACTTGCCGTACCAAGTACCGGTACAGAATTGGTATCATTAAGTAACTGAAATAAAAGCGATTATTCAAATGAAACAAATTATATTGGCGTTGATACTTGCTGTGGCAGGTATCGGTGCAGCCGTTGCCGCAAACCCTATCAGGGAAGGCAACATGATTTCCGGCCATGTTCTTGTAAAAGGTTCGGAAGAGAATATACCGTTATGTATAGGGAATAATTATGTAAAGTTTACATTAATCTTACATATTGCTAACAACCAACTATAAGAATATCAAATATTTCAGAAGAAACTATTCACATAACATCTTCGCATAATACTTTTGTCTTTATCCATTTTTAAATCATGATTTATTATGCGAATAGGAAAATTAGATTTACTAAGAGAGCGTGTTATGTCTTTCTTGCAATCAAGAGGTTACAAACAAGGAAGTTTCAAAATGTACAATCGTACTTATAATGAATTGGCGCACTTCATGGAACAGAAGAAAATAGCGGAATATGATAATTCCGTGGGGTATCAGTTTCTTCAATATAGGTTCTTGAATAGGGATTACCAGACCCTAACAGTACGGGAAAAACTGCGTTACCGGCATATTGACGCTTTAAACCAGTTGTTGGAATCGAATGAGGTAAGAGCACGGACACTCAAAAAGCCGTATGAGTTCGGTGGGGAAAAAGGTTATCCCTTTCGTCTTTTCCTGAAAGATTTACAATCTACCGGAAGGCAGTCCGCTTCTATCCGTAGAAGTGAAATCAGATTATATGATTTGTATAAGTATTGGGTATCTGCCGATTTGGATGCCGCAACATTCGGGTTGCAAGAAGGAATCTTATATATACAAAAACTTGATAAGGAACTGACTACAGGTGGACGGGAAGAAGCTATTACGAAAGTACGTGCATTTTTGTTTTATATGTGCGAGCGTGGGTTATTACCGGACAACAATCCGGAACGTTGGAAGGAACTTTTTAAACACAGATTTCTCAAAAGCCCCAAAATACCGTCCGTTTATACGCCCCAAGAAGTAGAGGCGATTATCAATGCCATTGACCGTACGACATCAAGAGGGAAAAGGGATTATGCCATTATATTATTGGGAGCCCGATACGGTTTGCGCAATTCTGACATTAGAGGGCTGCGTTTCTGCAATTTGGATTGGGAGAATAACAGGTTATGTTTTGCACAGCAAAAAACGGGCAAGAGGGTTACATTGCCACTTTCGGAAGAAGTTGGCATGGCAATAATAGATTACATACAACATAGCCGTCCTAAGGTGGATTTACCTTATGTGTTCTTGTCATTTAAGACTCCCTATAACCCACTGGCTAAAAATGCTGTAGCAAATACCATAACAGAATGGATGCACAATGCCGGAGTTGATTTTGCAACAAGACGGCATGGGAGCCATATCCTGCGCCATAGCCTTGCCACAAGCTTATTGAGTAACGAAGTGACATTACCTGTCATATCTGAAACATTGGGACACAGCAATTCCCAAGTTACAACGGCATATCTTCGTGTATCTGTTGACCTTTTGCGACAATGCGCATTGGATGTACCTTTTATTCCGACAACAATTTATGATAATCTATATGGAGAAAGCAAATAACTATGGCATATATTCCGAATTAATCCAGCAATATGCTGATTATAAGCGTTCAAAAGGATATAAGATGGTTGATATTGAAAGGAGACTACACCGTTTTGACATGCTCACTATTGAACGCAACGAAACAGAAATAGGCATTTCAAGAGATTTATTCAACGCTTGGAAAAACCTGAATCCGTTGGAATCAGAAAGAAATCGTGAAACACGCATGTTATACCTTCGTGGTTTTTCAAGTTATCTTAGACTTTTGGGATATGATTCCTATGTCCCGAAATTGCGTAAAACCAAGCGTTCGTTCATCCCTCATATATACACCAAAAGAGAGATGGCTGCAATTTTTAAGGAGTGTGACAAAATGGGAAGCACACAATGCGTTTACAATTCGATAAGAGGTGTAATTCCTTTAATTATCAGGATGCTATACGGAACGGGAATACGTATCGGAGAAGCGTTAAAACTTTGCCATAAGGACGTTAATCTCGCTTTGGGTACACTAACCCTGCATGAGTGTAAGAACGGACAAGACCGAATCGTGCCAATGTCTTTGTCTTTGACTGCAATTTGTAAGGACTATGTTGTTTATAAAGAACACTGTAATATGTCTGTTGAACCGGATGCGCCCTTCTTTTCTTCTGCTGACGGAAAGCGATGCAGAGGAACATCTATAAACAGATTGTTCAAGGCGGTGTTGCAACGGGCAGGAATATTTGCAGGGGCAAAAGGCAAAACGCCCAGACTTCATGACTTGCGCCATACTTTTTGCGTGGAATCTCTTGTTAAAATGTCAGAATCAGGAAAAGACCTATACAACTCATTGCCACTCCTTATGACTTATGTCGGACATAAATCTTTATACTCAACAAACCAGTATGTACGGATGACGCAGCAAATGTATCCTCAATTAATTGCAAAAGTTGATGATACCTATCGTTGTGTATTCCCTGATATTAATATTGAAACAGAAGAATAATTATGAAACCTACTGATTTTTCTAAATATCTGACCGATTTTTTTGGCACATATCTGCCAATAGAATGTGGCGTTTCCCAAAATACGATATTGACTTACAGTTACACATTCTCCCTGTTGATTGAGTTCCTGAAAGAGCAAGAATTTATAAATCCACAGCGTGTTACCCTTGCGGATATAACCAAAGAACGGATTATAAATTTCTTGCAATGGCTTGAAGAAGACAGGCATTGCTCTGTTTCCACGCGAAATGCACGTCTTGCAGCCATTCGGTCTTTTTATAGTTACCTGCAATATCGAGATGTAAAAGGAATGTTCCGTTATCATGAAATAATGTCAATAAGGAAAAAGAAAACTGCTGCTCCTGAAATGGCTTATCTTACGATAGATGGTATAAAGTTGATTTTAAGTCAACCTGATTTGAAAACACGATATGGTCGTCGGGATTTCGTTCTTCTTTCACTACTCTATGACAGTGGGGCAAGAGTTCAGGAACTAATTGACCTTACGCCACCTAATATAGAATTTAATGATACGGCGACTGTCAAATTATGCGGAAAGGGTAATAAGGCACGGATTGTACCTTTATCAAAACAACAAGCATCCAATCTCAAAAAATATATGTATGATGAGGGATTGATGAAAGAGGACAGGCATTGTGTTCCTATTTTTTGTAATTTCCACGGAGAGAAACTTTCCCGTGTTGCCGTCCTGAATATTGTAAAGAAATATGCAGAGATAGCTCGAAAAAAGTCCCCTGATTTAATCCCTGAAAATTTGGGATGCCATTCTTTCCGGCATTCCAAAGCCATGCACTTATTGGAGGCGGATATAAATTTGGTTTATATAAGGGATTTTTTAGGGCATGTTTCAACAACTACAACAGAAATATATGCTCGTGCAAGTGAAAAGAAGAAGCTGGAGGCATTGTCACGTGTAAATCCGGGAATAATAAAAGAGGGTAAAACGACATGGCAAAAAGACAAATCCTTGTTGGGTTATCTAAAGGATTTACGGACTAAGTATTAAAACTTATGTGAAGTTTGTTTGGGATATTATGTTATTTAACAGATGAAAATCAGCAACTTAATAAAAACAAACCAAACAAACTTTACATAATTATTCCCTATACATAACATAGCTTATGTAAATCTTTGCATAAATTACGTATGCCACCGTTTTGATTGTAGGCAGCGGACAGGGAACAGTGTCCAATGAAGAAGGCCAGTTCGAGTTCAAGAACCTGCCGGCGGGCAAATATACGTTGCGCGTATCCGCCGTAGGCTATAAGACACAGGAAAAGGCGATTGAAGTAAACAAGGACTTTACGGCGGTGGTGCATTTCCAGATGGAAGAGGAAAGCTTCATGACCGATGAGGTCGTGGTGTCCGCCAACCGCAACGAGGTGAGCCGCAAGGCCGCTCCCGTGGTGGTGAACGTGATGAGCGCCAAGCTCTTTGAGATGGTGAACTCCACCGACCTTGCCAAGACGCTCAACTACCAGTCGGGCCTGCGGGTAGAGAACAACTGCCAGAACTGCGGTTTCCCCCAGGTGCGTATCAACGGTCTGGAAGGTCCGTACTCGCAAATCCTGATAAACAGCCGTCCCGTCATCAGTGCGCTGAGCGGGGTATATGGGCTGGAGCAGATACCGGTGAACATGATCGAGAGGGTAGAGGTGGTACGCGGCGGCGGTTCGGCGCTGTTCGGCGCCAATGCTGTGGGCGGAACTATCAATATCATCACCAAAGACCCCATTAACAACTCCTTCCAGGTGTCGAGCATGTTCTCCAACATGGACGGCAAGTCCTGGGAGCAGTACATGGGCGGGAACGTATCCCTGGTGTCAAAAGACAACTCCTACGGCATCGCCCTCTACGAAAGCTACCGCAACCGCAATCCGTACGACCGTGACGGCGACGGTTTCTCCGAGCTGGGCAAGCTGAACATGAACACCTTCGGCTTCCGCGCCTACTACCGTCCCACGCATTTCAGCCGTATCAACCTGGAGTATCACACCACCAACGAGTTCCGCCGCGGCGGCAACAAGTTCGACCTTCAGCCCCACGAGGCGGACATCACCGAGCAGACCAAGCACATCATTAACAGCGGCGGATTGAGTTACGACCTCTTCTGGCGCGAGTATAAGCATAAAATCTCCTTGTACGGCTCCATCCAGCACACCGACCGCAACAGCTACTACGGCGCACAGAAGGACATGAACGCCTACGGCAAGACGGACGACCTGACGTGGGTGGCAGGCGGCATGTACGTGGGCAACATGAATAACTGTCTTTTCGCCCCCGCCACCTTCACGGGCGGACTGGAGTATCAGAACAACTCCCTGCACGATGTCATGACGGGCTATCACCGCGATATGCAGCAGGATGTGCGCATCGCCAGCGCCTTCGTGCAGAACGAGTGGAAGATGAACGTACTGACCATGCTCGTCGGCGCCCGTTTGGACAAGCACAACCTGATAGACAAACTGATATTCAGTCCCCGTGTCAACCTGCTTTATAAGCCTACCGAGGACTTCCAGGCGCGCCTGACGTACTCCACCGGTTTCCGCGCCCCGCAGGCCTACGATGAAGACCTGCACGTCACCGCAGTAGGCGGCGAAGGCGTGCAAATCAAGCTGGCGGACAACCTGCGCGAGGAGCGTTCCAACAGTTACAGCGGCTCGGTGGACTGGACCGCCCACCTGGGACACTGGCAGGCAAACATCCTTGTAGAGGGTTTCTATACCGACCTGCGCCACGTATTCGTGCTCGAGGACATCGGTAAAAACGATGTGGGCGATGTAATCAAGGAACGCCGCAACGGCAACGGCGCCCGCGTGTACGGCGCCAACCTCGACGCCAAGATTGCCCACGGCAAGGAAGCGCAGCTCCAGTTGGGCTTTACCGCGCAGCGCAGCCGCTACACCCGTGAGGAAGTCTGGACACAGGTGGACGGCAAGGATCTGACCACCAAGCGCATGCCCCGCACGCCCGACTATTACGGCTACTTCACCTTCTCGTCCGCTCCGCTGAAGAATTTCGACTTCTCCCTCTCCGGCACGTATACGGGCAAGATGATTGTACCGCACTATGCCGGGTACATCGCGGAAGACCGCATGGAGACCACGCCCCAGTTCTTCGACCTCAACCTGAAGCTGAACTATACCTTCGTGCTGCACGACCACATCAAGTTCCAACTGAACACCGGTGTGCAGAATATATTCAACAGCTTCCAGAAAGACTTGGATAAGGGCGAGTTCCGCGATGCCGGTTATTTCTACGGTCCCACGCAGCCGCGTACGTTCTTCATCGGCTTTAAAATAATGAATTAGGATAACATTCACGATTTTTAAACCAATAATTCCGTGAATAATCCTATATTTGCCGGCAAAGCGCATGAATAATGAATACAAAACAGATACGCAACGTTGATATCTCCGGTATACAACACCTGCCCATGATTGACTTTATCGGCAATGATTTCGCTATTTTCGATGATATAAGGGACATCCCTTTCACGCCATATCCAACGCGTCTGAACGCTGCCTGCTTTGCCGTCTGCCGGAAAGGCTGGTGCAAGCTGAATATCAACTTGCGGGATTATGAAATGCGTGAAGGGATGCTTTGCATCATCCTGCCCGAGCAGATTGTGCAGCAGGGCGAGCGTTCCGATGATTTTTCAGGCAGCTTCATAGCCGTGTCCCGCGACTTCATGGACCTGGTGATACCCACGATGCAGCAACTGTTTCCCATGTTCTTCATGATAAAGGAGCGGCCTTGCATCGCTGTCACTGCCAACGAGTTGCAGGCGTTCGAGGAATATCACTCTTTCCTGTGGAGTAAGGTGAAGCTGAAGGACAATCCCTACCGCAAGGAGATTACGCAGGGATTGTTGATGGCGCTGTGCTACGAGATATACGACATCTATCAGGGACATGCCGTGAAGGAGCGCACTCCCAAAAGCCGCAAGGAAGATTTGTTCGAACGCTTCATCCGGTACGTGTACGAGTTTTACAAAGAGGAGAGGAGCGTGTCCTTTTACGCCGACAAGATGTTCCTTACGCCCAAGCACCTCTCTACCGTGGTGAAAGAGGTGAGCGGAAAGACGGCGGGCGATTGGATTGACAGCCTCGTGATTCTGGAAGCGAAAGCCATGCTGAAATCCTCCGAGCAGAGCATTCAGGAGATAGCCGACGAGCTGCACTTTGCCAATCAGTCTTTCTTCGGCAAATACTTCAAGCATCACACCGGCTTTTCGCCCAAGGAATACCGGAAACAGTAATATCCGGCAACCTCCCGGTTCCGGCAGGCAAATAAAAAACCGGACAGCTACGGCAGGAATCTTTTCCTGTGCTCCGTGTGCTGCCCGGTATTTTTTTAGTGTACCCTAAAAAACTAACCTTTCTCTTTCAAAAACTAATTTACTCTATCGTTTTCTAAATGACGTTGCAAATTTAAAGAGTTATTTTAAGGTACTGTTTGATATATATCAAAAAAGGATTATTTCCTGAACCGGCTCCAGAAACCGCCTCTCTTTTGTTGCGGAGTTTTATCGGTATCGCGATACAGCTCCTCATACGTCAGCTTCTCCTGAACCATGCGGTAGATGTCTCCCCAGTCGGGCAGGCCGCCCAGGTTGCGGTCGTCAATGAAGAGGTCCGCTTTCACCTTGCGCGAGAAGCCGTGATGGGCGGCATCCTCTTCGGGATAGTCCCGGTTGACGGCATAAAACTCCACGCCCCGTTCCCTGCACCATTCCACGGCCTCGTCCAGCAGCTTTCCTTCACGTACGGTCCACAGTATCAGGCGGTGGCGGTCTTTAATCAGCATCTTCAGCGTATCGGTGGCAAAAGGGATTTCATTCCCTATTTTAGGGTAGCGGTGCTCTACGATTGTGCCGTCAAAATCAATGGCGATAGTCATGATGCTTATGTATTGCTTTAAAAACGGTAACTTGTTCCTATGGAAGCTCCTAAGACAAACGTATATTCTCCGCTTGTGTAGGTACGTGCCGAAGGAGTAATCTTGCCGTTATAACCTCTCAGATACTCTTCCGCAAAGATGTTCCAACGGTCGTTCAGCTTGAAGCTCTGTTGCAGACCGCCCTGGATGCCGAAGTAATTCTTGTCTTCCATTTCGTGGTGCGTATAGACGATACCGGCAAAGGCGTTGAGGTCGAATATGCGGTTTTCGCTATAATTGCCTATCATGTTGGTAAGGTTCAGCATGTAGTCGGCGGTGACAGACAGCGGATACACACCCCCGTGCTGATAAGCATACCGCCCAATCTCGATGCTTCCTCTTACGGCAGACAGCGGCGTGTACTGGCGTCCCACACCCAGGCTTATCTGTTGTCCCAGCATATCGGGAATATCCTTCATCTTCACACCTGCGGTGCGCATGGGGAAGTTGGTTCCCACGGTGGCATACGCAAAGTTATAAGGCTGGAAGAAGCCGCGTTTGGCATCGAAGTCGGCCTTTCTTCTACGGTACTGCACACCGAACATCACGCCTACATTCTGCATGTGTCTGTCCTGTGTGATGCCGCTCTTGAACGGTTGCGTATAGAAGCTCTTGCTGTATCGCGCCTCACCCGTGATACCGATTTGGTCTGACAGGAAATATACCAGTTGCATAGACCCCGTAGGACCGTGGAATGTACGAAGCTTCTTGGCATAGTCGCTGCTTCTGTGCGCCAGTGCTCCGAATTCGTAGCCGGCGGAAAGGTTCACTTCCAGTCTCGGGTCTTCCACACTCGGCGAAATCAGCGTATTCAGGTTCACCAGCACTTCCGCTCTGCCGCCTCCATACACTTCCTCGCTCTTGAAGTTGTCCGAATTGAACGTATAGTGGAAACCGCCGAAGCCGCTGATGCGCCATCCCAGCGGCATGAACCATTTACCTATCGCCAGTGAAGCGGCAGGACCCAACGGTTGCAGCGCCGGCAGATTGTTGCGCACGGGCTTTCCGAAATCACCCTGCGTACCGATAGCCGCTTCTATGAACATATTATCGCCCATATCTTCCGATTTCATCCTGATGGGAAGACCGGTAAAGCGGTAGGTCAGTCCGGTGTACACGCCATATCCCACGTCATACCGTTTGGGGCAGTCCGCACCGTCTATTCCGTCGGTATAGAGGTATAGTTTGGGTTCCACATACCAATCCCAGTTTCCCGACAGATGATAGCGTGCCTGCAAGCCGCCGTGCACTCCGCCGGCTATCTTGGCATCCATACCGTCGCGCTTGCTCACATAGCCGCCTATACCCAATACGGTATACAGGCTGATGTGTGCGCCGCTTTTGTACCCGCCGATATAATCGGACAGGTTGAACAGGTGGTCCAGCTCGATGCCGCCCTGTTTCAGCTCATCGTTGAAGCCGCCCAGCAGAGACACCCGGTAGGAGTTGAATGAACTTACATCCTTAGTCAGGGCAATACCGCCGTTGAACCATGCCGGCAGTGAAGAACTGCCCCTCAGTTTGTTCACACCGCCCATTACCGACAGGGAGAAATTCTTGCCCGGCTGGCTGTTGTTCACTTCTCTTCCCTGCGGGATATACCGTTTCTGCAATACATAGTCCATTGCATTGAAAGGCCTTTCGGTGCTGTCCTTCTTCAGGCTGTCGTCCTGCGCATGGAGCATTTCCGGCATTGCCGTACATGTGCAGATGCACAGTGCCGGAATCATATATTTCAATTTCATTTTCAATCCTTATTATGGTTATAGGTTAGACATATCCATAGCTGCCTGTATGATATCCTCGTTAAATTCACCGTCGTTCTGTGCGGTAGCCACGAAGCTCTTGTCGCGTTTGAAACATTCGGACAGGGCAATCACCGTATTCATGAACTCTATCTCACCCTCTCTGGCAGACAAGGTGGCTTTGAAGTACCAGGTCAGTGCGCTGTCCTGCGGCAGTTTGGCAAGCGAAGCCTTGGCGGCGGCGTTGCCGGCGCGGTTATCCAGCGCCATGTACATCACCACTTCGTTCTGGGGCGATGAAGCCTTGATGGTTTCAAAAGTCTTGTGTGCACGTTCTTTCTCTTCCGGAGTCGTTCCACCCTGGAAGTAGCCGCCCAAAGCCCATGTATAGGCTTTCAGCAGGTCGAATTTGCTGTCCTCCGGCAGAATCTTCACCAATACGCTGGCGTGCTCGAAGTCTCCCTTCTTGATGTACATGCACAGTTGGTTGGTCACCACTTCCAGCCGGTTCACGATTTCCGTACGGCTTCCGTCGGCATTCATGCGCGAATAGTCGGTGGAGTGGATGCTCAGGTCTATCAGCGGTTCCAGTATGGAAGTATCCACGGTATCCCTCTCCAGGTAAGAAGCCGCCAGGTTGTTGCCGGCAAGTGCCCACGGATGCTTTTGTTCCAGTGATTCCTCGTAGGCACGGCGGTACAGAGCTTCCAGTTCCTTTTCATCGGTTATCAGTTGGAACAGCTTCCAGTACTCATAACGTGTGTAGCTGCCTTTCAGCCCTTTTTCCCTGTATTGTGCCATGACTTCCTCGTCATTCGGTTCGCGGTATATCTCGTAGAGGCAGTTATAATTCACCACGCGGAGTTCGTCCAGATAAGGCACGATGACGGTAGAGTACCAGTCGAGTTGTTTCAGCGCTCTGCCCTGCGCTCCGATATCCTTATGCTTTGCCAGAATTTCTTTCACCTTGCCGGCTTCCGTGCTTTTGCCGTCACGTTCCAGCAGTTTCACCACTTCTTCCCACGGAGCCACTTCGGCATGCGGGTTGCGGTAAACGCGTTCCAGGGTATATTGGGGCAATATGGAGGTAATCTCCTGTTCAATCTTGCGCATACGTCTTTCGGCAAGGCTCAGGTTACTGCTGTAATGGCCGTCCGGAGAAGCCGTACCTGCCACGTGAAACTCCTTCAATACCGTACCCGGAGATTCGGCTATCTCTTTCAGCTTGTTTCTCAGCATGGCAAGGCTTTGTTTGTTTTCAGGCGTGTCCGTCAGTTGGTCGGAGTTGATGAGGAAAGACAGTTGTATCTTGTCCGATGTATTTCTTTTCTCTATCTGCGCCCTTTCCTTGTGCTGCAACGGATCCATCTGCTCCGAGAAGAGGTTGTATTGCAGGAACTTCATCGGGCGTTTGGTCTGGCACGTATTGATTTGGTACGTTCTGGAGTTCGATGCGCTGTAATCTTCCAGGTTCACGATGGCAAAGCAACTGTAGTTCCGGTTGGGGTCGGGTACGATGATGGTATCCGTCCAGTCCAAGTTCATGGCCCTTGTAGTCAGCGCCTCCGCTTTGATATACGGACGCAGCGGGTCACGGTCCATGTCATAGCCCATTTTGCGTTCCTGCGTCAGGGCATATTCCTTGCCGTCGTATACGGACGGGCGTGCAAAGGTTATCGTGTCGTTCGTTTCGCAGTCCAGTACGTACGGCTGTATAATCAGTCGCGAGAAGCGGTTGCCGAAGTAAGGAGGCAGTTTGAAGGTATTGTACGGAATCAGCATGTTTCCGATCATCTTCGGCGCTTTCGGTTCCGGTTTCAGAACCAGCCGCATGGCGGTTACGGTCACACTCTCCAGCATCACTCCTTCGTCGATGCTCACATCTATTTTCATCTGATGTCTCACTTCCTTCAATACCGAGGGCGAGAGTCCCACTTTGAAAATCAGCGCACCGTTGTCCGGAACCAGTATTTCATAATACCCGTTCTCGTCGGTGGTTGTTTTCCCTTCCTGGTCCAGCAGCAATGTTTTTTCCTGGTCGTTGCTGTCCAGTATCTTCTTCATGTCCTCGCCCACGGCTACGGTCTTGGCGGCATACACATCCACCGTCACGTCCGAGAAAGGCACTTTCCGGTTTTCGGCAATGTTATATACGGTACCCGATACCTTCACCATTTTCTGCGCCAGGGCAGTGCCGGTACCGCATCCCGCCACAACCAGAAGCAGGATCCATATTTTCAATCTTTCAGTAATCATTCTCCGTATTATTTAAAAATGTAAGTACACGAAATTCCCAGTCCCATGGGCATCACCTTGTGTCCGGTGGTGTTGTAGTCTCCCGGTTCGGGCAATCCCTTCTCGTAGCGTTTCTCCCTGTACCACATCAGTGATATTCCGGCGCTGAATTCTATGTTGAAGCGTTTGCCCAGCGGCAGTACATATCCGTACACCATTCCCGGGCCTACGGCATCGCCGAAGTGGTGTGTATCCGAGAACGTGGCGTCATACCTCATGCCCTGTATGCCCAGGCCTATGAAGCTCTGCACCATTGCCCGTCCGCTCACCCAGTATCTCACTTGCGCTTCCGCACCTTTGATGCTGCAATCCAGCGGGTTCTGGTCAAGGCTGTAGAAAGCTCCCGCCATAACGCTGGTCCGGTTCGATGTCACCAGTTCCAGCGAGAAGTTCGGAGTCAGGTTTCCCCAAAGCAGTGCGTTTGTTCTTCCGGCAATGAGCTGTGCCTGCGCATTACTTGCCGTGCATGCCAGTACAGCTATCACTATCAGCCTCGCCCATATACTTTTCTTTTTACAATCTTTTGTCATACGAATCTCTTATTTTTGTCTTTGACTGTACTTGTTTCTGATAGAGCTGAAGCGGTACACGAATCCTACGCGTATATCGCTCACTACGGGGTAGGGCAGGAAATGCCTGTCTCTGCTCTTTGTACGTATCAGGTGGTTATCTTCATATTTATATTTGTCATATTCGGCATAGGCTGCTCCCACGCTCAGACCCAGGTCCAGGTCTATTGCGCCCTGTTTGCATTTGTATACGGGCAACTGCCATCCGCCGGTCAGTCCGGCATGGAACATATCGCCGGCGATGCCTTTTCCCCATGCTCCGGCAAACTTGCTGTATCCGGCATAGAAGCCCCAGTAGTAGGTACGCCAGAATTTGGGAATCTTGGACTGTCCCGTCTTTACGGTAAAGGAAGGTTTGGCATATCTTTTCACTTCCAGTCTGTAATCGTTGATTTTCATCTGTATGCGTTCGTTCATACTGATTTTGGCATTGCCGTTCCATTTGGCGCCTATGCCCACTACCCACCGGTTGTCGGTAGAACTTGAAAGGTCAAATTCCACTTTGGCATTCGGCAACAGCAACAGCCAGTCCATTGCATTGGTTTCAAACGCCCACCGTTCTTTGGGCGAAATCTTTTCGGAGGTTTTCTGTTGGGCGTATGCTCGGACGCTTATCGCGCCCAGCATCGCCAGAAACAGAAACAGTACCTTTGTCCTATTTGTCATCAGTTGTCAATGTTTAGTTCTATATTCTGTATATCAGAAGTTGTAGGTCAGTCCGGCAGTCAGTGCAGCTGCACCTTCCCCTTTCTTTCCGCTGGCGCATCCGTCCAGCTTGTCCCCTACGAGATTACCTTTTAGCTCGATATTGATGTCCAGATGTTCCGATACCTTAAAGCGGTTCAGTACACCTACGGTAAGCACACCTGTGGTGGTATTCAGTCCGGGAGCGTTGGCCACACCGCCGCCCACCAGCGGAATGAGGCTGTATGTACGTTCTTCGTTCACACCGCACCACCAGTTCAGCACGTCCACCATGATGTCGGCATGATACATCATGAAATTCCACGATTCGCTGCTTCCGTTCTTGGCTTCGCCCGAAGCGTGCATTCCGCTTATCTGCAATCTGGCGCCTAATACGGGAGTAATCCATTTACCGCCGCTTACGTCGCCCGTAATGGAAATGCGGTTTCCGAATTTCGTGTGCATGTCATAATCGCCTACGTATACTCCGGCTCCTACCGAACCGCTTACAAACCATTTCTCATTGGCCGGATAGGCCTCCATTTTGCCTTGTGCGGCAACGGTAGTCCCTGCCGAAGCAAGAACTACCGCTGCCAATATCCAAGGTCTTAGACTAAAAAAATGTTTCATTATTTCAAAGTAGTTATTAATTACTTCAATTGTATAAAATAAAAGAATAATATGTTTATATGAAGTGTTGTTCTTTGTAGAGCATGCTACGCTATTGCCTGTCACATTGGAAATTATGTGGAACAGGTAAAATGGATAAGTTCTAATGCGTGGCAAAGTTACTAACTAAAATAATAAAAAACAACTTTTTATTTACATAATGATGTAGAATAATGGCGTAAATAAAACTGTGTCAGCAAAGAATAAAATAAAACTTTGCTGACACAGACTATTTTAATTACCTATAAAGTAGGTTAGGACTATTCTTTTTCTTTCACTTCGCCGCGGCGTGCCTTTTCGGTGTAGCGCAGTTCCTTTTCAATGGTCATATCCTTGCCCAGACCATACGTATGCAGTCTTTCGGGTTCTATACCCACTTTCACGAGGAACTTCTTCAAGGCTTCGGCACGTTTCAGCGTCACTTTTTTGTTTATGGCTTCTCCGCCCGTATGGTCGGCATAGCCGCAGATGTCAATCTGTATTTCCGGATTCTCTTTCAGTGTTTTGGCAATGGTGAAGAGTTCGCGTGCATACTTGTCCGTATCCAGTTTCCATTTTCCGCGTTCAAAGTATACGGCGGGCAAGTCTTTCGGGAAACCTTTGCATACCACTACTTCCGGAGATTTTTCAAGCACTTTCTGTTCGATGTAGATAGTATCGTGCACCACTTTCGTAACGGTCTTTGTAGCGCGCTTCCACATAGGCAGATAGCCCGGAGCGTACATGATGTTGTCTTTCTTTCCGCTCTTTCCATTACCTATTTTCCATACCAGACCCACTTGTGCGGTAAACATCGTATTTCTCTTGCAGTTGCAGATAGTTTTGATGCCGTCAAATTTGTTGTTGTTAATCCACATCATGCCGCCTTTCAACTGGGCGTCCAAATGTTTGTTGATGCGGTAACGCAATGCTACATCTCCGCCCAATCCCAAATTGACTTTGTTGCTCAGCTTATCTGCAAACCGGTTTCCACTGCCTTTTTCTTCCACTTCGGTTGAGAATTTCTGCATGTATATACCCGGAGCTACCAGTAATGCCCACCGGCGATTGCCATCGCTGCGTCGGAACAGGTTAAACATATTCACTTCAAAATTCAGTCCGAAGTTCCACATCCTGATGTCACTGCGCAGCTCTTTGTAGTATTTGGCTCCTTCCGGAAAATCTACATTGTAATAGGTTTCCGCATTTGGCATGAGGATGAAGTCGTCTTCATAATCTCGCGAACCGGCTTTGTTGGCGGCATAGTCCACAGACAGCCGTATACCGAACAACGGATTGAACTGGTATCCGCCTTGCAGTCCTATCATTCCGCCCCAATAACCGTTACCTTTGGTTACGGAACGGAAGTCTCCTGCAAAAAACGGAACACCGCCGTTAATACCTATGCTCCACTGTGAGTAATCATTGTACAAAGTTTTTTTGCTGGGATAATCCTTCCAGGGATCATCCACTTTTATTGTTTCTTGAGCCGAAGCATTCATGCCGGATAAGAATATAAGGCATGAAGCGGCTGCTATATTCTGTAACAATTTCATAATACTGTACTTTTTAAGTGATTGGATCGGTTATTTCTTTAACAGTTCAATGCAGACGAATGCCGGTTTTCCGTAGAAATATCCGTTTTCACTGGCTTGCAGTCGCACTACTACTTTGTAACCTTCGATGGAAGTAACATTCACACCCGGATTCAGATGTTGTTTCATAAATATTTTTCCGTCAGTGGTTACTCCTATATGACTGTCCATGTGGCTTACCGCAGTTCCATTTTTATCATACGCCATTATATAAGAGTATATTACATTCAGCTTTTTTGTTCCGTCATCTTTCGGGCTGGCTTTTACATCTTCACCTTCCAAAACCGGTTGTGTGCCTATTATCTCCACAAGATTATTTCCTAAGTCCTCTATATCGGCAAGAATATTGCGTTTATAGATATCCGTATCGTTAAAGTCGCTTAAGTCTGATCCGGTAGCAACATTTACTGGAATATTCTCTTGGAAAAAGTCATAATCTTTATTTCCGTCCATAACATCGTTGGGAGAGAAGCGAACTCCGCAGTATCCGCTCTGACTACAGTTTCCGTTTTCTGCGTTTTTGTTAAATACAACAGCAACCTGACATGCTAAATCTTTGGCAACAGAACTCGGCAATCCTTCCACTTCTGTGGCAGAAGCTGTTACAGTCAATGTTGCTTCATCATACTTTTCTACTTTTTCTACGGTAAACTCCGGACCAGCTTCCGCACTTCGTGTCACGGGAGTCACTTTGCGACTATCAATAGAAATGGCATCCTTCTGTTCTATCATTTCATCTATTACTGATGCAGGCATCACTTTTACATTGATTTTCAAGGTATACTTGCTGCCATCCTGTTTCAGAAGAACGCTTTGGTTGTTGAAGTCTGGAATAATATCCATCTTTTTGATGCGATTAGCAAGTTCATCGATCTGTTCCTGCAATTTATCAATCTGACTTTGCAATTTATCAATCTGACTTTGCAATTTATCGATTTTGCTACTCAAATTTTGTTCCACTTCATTAAGCAGTCCCTGGAATTTGTTTTCCAGTTCTGTCAGCTTTTCAGCCAGTTCCTCGTCGGTAATGCCCTGATTGCCGGTTAGGTTATCTATCTGCTCTTGCAGTTCTTTTATTTTATCGTTCAAGTCATTAATCTTGTTTTGCAGTTCGGCTTTGGCGGTTTCCAATGCTTCTCTCAGTTCTTTCAACTGAGCTTCGCAATCGACATCGCAACCGCCCCCATTGTTTCCGTTCTGTAAATCCTCTATTTGCTTTTCGATAGTGGTAACCCTTTCTTCAAGACTGGTTATCTGCTCCTTAAGTTCGGTGTAACTGTTTTCTCCCGCTTTCAGTTGGTTACGGATGATTTCCAATTGACCGTCATAATCTTTTTGGCAGCTGGTCATTAAAAAACAGCTGCTTCCTGTTAATAGTAGCATGACTATAAACAGAAACATTTTTGAATTTCTTTTCATAACTAATTTTGTTTTAGGGTAAAACGTTTGATATTTTGTTCTTCTTTTAAGCTACATACCAGCAGTGCGCCGTTCCGTTCGGCAATGATATAGCCGTCCAGTCCTTCCACTACCACTTGTTTCTCTCCGGCAGTGTGCACAATACAGTTGTGGCAGTTGTGCAGGCTGATGTCATTCCCCACACCTGCATTTCCGTGTTCGTCCTGCGGCAGCAGGGTTCTTAGCGAACCCCAGCTGCCCAAATCACTCCAGCCGAATTCGGCAGGCAGTGTATAGATGCTTTCCGCTTTCTCCATTACAGCGTAGTCTATGGATATTTTTTCACAGGTGGGGAAGAGTCTTTCTACAGTGCCAGCCTCTTGTGCTGTGTAGAAATCCCGGCTCATTTCGTCCATAATAGCAGCCAGGTCCGGAGTAAACTTGCGTATGACATCGGTTATGGTATTTACGTTCCACACAAAAATGCCGGCATTCCAAAAGTAGCTGCCGTGGGCAACGTATTCTTTGGCTGTTTCTACATCCGGCTTTTCTTTGAAAGCGTCTACCTTGTATATTTCAGTACCGTTAATCTGTTCCGCAGCCTGTATGTAGCCGTATCCGGTTTCCGGACGGCTGGGTTTGATGCCTATCGTTACAATGGAACTGTTTGTGGCGGTAAAATCGAGTGCACAGCGCATTATCCGTTGAAACTCACTGGTGTTTATCACCAGCGCATCCGACGGAGTTACTACAATATTTGCCTGCGGATGCTGTTTCTTTATCTTCCAGCAGGCATAGGCAATGCAGGGTGCCGTATTGCGGGCAGTCGGCTCTGCCAGGATGTTGCATTCGGGCAAATCGGGCAGCTGTTCTTTTACAATATCCGTATATTTCTCGCTGGTCACTACCCAAAAGTTTTCCATTGGGCATAGTGGTGCAAATCGCTCTACGGTAAGTTGTATCAGTGACTTGCCGCATCCCATTACATCAATAAACTGTTTGGGATATTCAGGTGTACTCATCGGCCAGAATCGGCTTCCGATGCCACCTGCCATGATTACAATGTGAGTGTTCATTTTTTTAGAAGCAACAGCTAATTATGTTTATTTGTATTGGTAAATCACACAACTTCTATTTGTGATTTTACTTTTCACAAAGACTTAAAAAAAATATAGAAAGACCTTAATTCCGCAACACTTTGATTTAACTTTATTTATAAGTACCTGAGCAA
>ENA-ORTM01000867-ORTM01000867.1-human-gut-metagenome-genome-assembly--contig:-NODE-867-length-34721-cov-7.221745_pt1 | contig 34721 bp, 28 predicted proteins | sample MGYA00241909_ERZ509182 | MGnify/ENA primary metagenome ERZ509182 (study PRJEB26280, sample SAMEA2338855) | human gut metagenome | biome: human gut; feature: human-associated habitat; material: faeces...
GTACCAATTCCTCTCGCGATTAAAATCGCAAGTTTCCTTGGCACGATACTATGAATTGTTAGATCGCTCATATTCAAACGGCGGGGAGATGAACTTCCCGCCGTTTTTATAGGTTCAAGTCGAAAAGTTTTTTAATCAACCGGCGGCAGCTCCGCTCCCAACATATAAAGCGAAGCCTCCACTTTGCGGATGGGGTGAGAGCCAGTTATCCAACTACTACCCTTTTCATCCATGGCTTTAGCTTTGCAAAGGGCTTCTACAACAAGCCACGTGGCTAAGTAATTGCTGTGCGCAAAAGTTCTTTCACGCAAAGGCCGCTTTTTAATGGTATCTAAAGACGTAAAGTCATTATCACCCCAAGAGGCATTACGGGAGACATTTTTCTTATCCTTTCCCCATCCATGAACACAGCCTAATTTCAGCGTCAAGGGCAACGAAATTTCTCTTTCGATGCAATAGAGACGAATCAAATAACAAAGACCGCCCGCTACGCGGCTCTCATAGGCTAAAAAATCAGGAATCAGCGTGGCATAAATGCGAGAGAAAAAACTCGTCATTCTTGGACCATAAAAGCGCCCGAAGGCGTCTTCATTGGGCGAGTCGCTTGAAAGCTGATTCACTGCGAAAGCCACTGACTCACATAAATCTTTCATCTCTAAAAGTGTCTTTTCGTTTGAGTGATACAAAAGGCTTGTGGCAGCGAAAATGGTATTTACAATATTGATAAAAGCGGCATCGTCGCGCTTATCTAGCGCCTCCTTTAGGGGCTTTTCATACTCTATGAGACGCTCTTGAAAGGCTCTATTGGGCTCTTCCTGAATGTATTGCTCCCAAGCATCCTGAAGACTGGTAAAGCAGTACTGTGCTTTAGGGCGCTTAGTTTGTGTCAGGTAAGGAGGATCAAAAACACGACCGACAATAAATCGAGCTAAAAAGTCAGTAAACCCTTGCACTTCAGGTTGGCTCAGATAGTGCTCTCGGGCAGAAATCAACGACTCAGACTCCCACATAAACGGCTCACCACAAAAAGACAAACATGATTGCATTGTATCGAACTCAGTCAACTCAATTAAAAAATTATTTATTCCCAAAAAGTCATCTTGAACCCAAAATAATTAACATCAATACTGTTTGAGGTTTTACTAACCGCGGTCAATAATAAAAATATTTCAATTCAAATAAATGGCGATGCATTCTGCAATTTTCAAAGGTTTTCTTCTGGCGCTGACGGCTGGAACCTCTTGGGGCTCAATGGCTGTGGCAGCCCAGTACCTGATGACGCATTACGGCTTTTCGGCTGAAAATCTCACTGCGCTCAGAGTTTTTGGAGCCGGGCTTGCTTTAGCCATGATTGATTGCATCCTATCGCCCAAAAATCATCTCAAGACCGTTTTTAAATGGGAAAACCTCAGAGATATTGCTGTCTATGGCTTGGGCGTATTAGGTATTCAATGGTCATTTTTTCTTTCCATTGAACACGCCAACGCAGCCACTGCCGGTATTTTGGTTTTAACCGGCCCGCTTTTTGTGATTAGCTTTTTAGCCTTCATTGATCACCGAAAAGTACAGAGCGTTGAGTTGGGGGCAATCGGCTTATCGGCCGTGGGAGTCATCTGCCTTATTACAAAAGGGGATTTTTCTCAACTTAATTTTTCAAGTATCGGCGTTTTCTGGGGATTAGTCTCTGCCATTTGCGGAGCCTTCTGCACCATTCAACCGAGACAACTCATCAAACGCGTCTCTGTCACCACCGTTGTTGGCTGGGGGATGCTCATCGGAGGTGCTGTAGGATGCGTAGTCATTAACCCCTTTGATATGAATGTTCAATGGAATGTGCAATGTATCGCTTTGTATGGGTACATCGTTCTTTTTGGCACCATCATTGCCTTTTGGTGTTATTTAAAAAGCCTCGAATTTGTCCCGCCCTCAATTACCTCGATTCTCAATTGTTTTGAACCGCTTTCAGCGGTGCTGCTTTCAGTCATAATTCTAGGCACAAGCTTTCAGACAGTTGAAGTCGTGGGAGCTCTATTGATTTTCTCAACGGTGTTTCTGCTTACTAAAGCCAAACTCTAAATCAAGCCTCAAAGTCATCATACTTGCCGCGAATCGCCAAAATGAAGTCTCTTAGGGCATAGCATGACATAAAAAAGGCACTCACCGGAATAGCGGCATAGGCGACTTTGACCTGCATCCAGGGAATGGACTGCATATAGGCGTGTGCTCTCATCACCCAGACAAAGCCGTAGTAGCAGATGAGCACATAAGTGATGAGCTCAATTGCGCAGACAATCCCACGGCAAATTTTCGCGGTCTTTCCTTCCAAACGCTCGGTCATGACCTCCACTACGAAGTGATTTCTTGTGCGCACCAATTCCTGTGCACCCAAAAAGATCATCCATATGAGGCAAATCTGAATCCAGTCATCGGTCTGCGTGAAGTTATAGATGGGAACAAAGCGCACAAAAACGTTCGCCAAAAACATGATGACGATAGCAGCGAGCGCCACCACACAAATGAAGCGCGTGATGCGGCTAACCCAATGATCAATAGTTTTCAGTAACTCAATCATCTGCTACCCCACAAGAGCTGCCAAGCCCAAAGAAAGCCCCGGAATAAACGCTACAGCTATCGCCACTAAAATCATGATCACCACATAGCCCAGAGCGTGCTTAGCAATCATCATCACCTTTTCTCCGGTGATAGACGCCATTACATAAAGATTAAGCCCAACCGGAGGCGTTAGTACTCCAACGGCCAGTGCAATACACATCACGATACCCAACTGAATCAAATCGTAGTTAAAGCTCTTTGCAATAGGCACGAAAATCGGTACCGTAATGAGCAAAATTGCCGTTCCCTCCATAAAGCACCCCATAATCACCAAAATCGCAATGATGATTAAAAGGACCACTGCTACCGAGGAGAAAGTGCTTGAAACAAACGCAATTGTTTGTTGCGGAATACGCGTGTACAAAAGCACATATTGGAAAAAACCGGCCGTAGCAATTACAAACATCACTTTTGCGGTTTGCTCAACAGTATTCCAAAGAATAGACGGAAGATCTTTCAGTTTAAGTGTCTTAAAGACAAAAAGCCCCAGGATAAAAACATAGAAAGAGGCAACGGCAGCGGCTTCAGTTGCAGTAAAAAGTCCGGCAAACATCCCTCCAATCACAATCACAGGAGTCAAAAGCGACCAAAACGCATCCTTAAAACCCTCCCAGCGCTCAGTCCACGTGGCTTTGGGCGTCACCGTATAGCCTTCTTTTTTACAAACGTAGGAAGACCAAAGCATGAAGGCTAGCCCTAAAAGAAGTCCCGGCACTGTGCCCGCAGCAAAGAGAGCATTAACACTCGTTTGAGTAAGACCAGCAAAAAGAATCAAAGTGATTGATGGCGGAATGATGGGGCCCAGAGCACCGCCTGCGGCAATCGTTGCGCAACTAAAGGCTCGGTCATAGCCCGATTTAGTCATTTCAGCGATCGCAATCATACCGATTCCGGCAGCGCACGCTGCAGCCGACCCGGACATAGCTGCCATCACAATACAGGCAACAATCGCAGCGTTAGATAAACCTCCGGCCCTATGACCTAAACAAACTCTGCCAAAACCAAATAAGCTCTGGGAGATGCCCCCCACGCTCATGAGATTGCCCATCAATAAAAAGAAAGGAATGGACATCAGGGTGATGCCCGAGACTTGCGAGAACATGCGCTGGGGCACAAGAAAAAGCCGAGACATGTCGCCTCCGGCCATCAAAAAGGTTGCAATGGAGGCAAAACCCATTGTGACAGCCGTTGTCACGCCCAAAAGCAAAAGCAACAACACACCCGCAAAAATCGCAAACATCACTATAAGAGATCTTTCCTACTTATTGGACGGCTTTTACGGCATTGAGCACTTCATCCATCGCGTCTTTGCCGGCCAATTCAGCCACTTTGGCATAGGCCGGAGCCATCTTTTTCACAAAAGACTCACGATCCGGATAAGTAACATTCATGCCCTTTTTCTTTAATTCTTCAACTACGGCGCTTTCCCCTTCACTAATCATCTTGCGAGTGAGGTTTTGGGCATTGACAGCCTCTTCCTTCAGAATCTTTTGCTGCTCTTGAGGCAACCCTTCAAAAAGGGTCTTATTCATCAAAAGCACCTGGCAGTCAAAGTAGTGATTGGTCATCGCTAATTGATTTTGCGTCTCATAGAGGCTATCGGCCAAAATCGTAAAGACGGGGTTTTCTTCACCGACCACCACTCCCTGCTTTAAGGACGTATAAAGCTCAGAGTAAGCAATGCTTTGCGTGTTGGCGCCAATCGCATCAAAAGCAGCTAAAAGGCCCGTGGCGGGCGGCACACGGATCTTGACGCCTTTGAGATCATCAGCTGAATTCACTACAACGTCTTGAGTAGTGGTTTGACGAAAACCGTAATCAAACATGGATAAGCCTACAGCATCATAATTGGCCAGTCCCTCATTCATCCAAGGCATCACAAAGGAGTCAATTACTTGGTGGGCCTCATCGTAGCTCTTAAAGAGAAACGGAGCCGTCATGGCATTGAGTTTTTTGGAGTACATCGCCATGTTGCCCAAAGAAACCACCGCCATATCAAGTGCACTCATCGTCACCTGTTCGGCTAAAGCCGGTTGATCGCCTAATTCTCCCGAAGGATAAACCTCCACTTTGAGTTCACCCTTAGTGCGAGCCTCAACATTTTTAGCAAATTGAAGGGCTGCGGCATGGTGAGCGTGGCTCGTCGCCGCCGTATGCGCAAGGCGAATGGTTTGAGCGGCTTGAGCCGAAAAACTGGCGGCAACAAGACAGGCCCCTGCAACAAACATGGCTTTAAGGGCGGATTGCATGGATTGACCTCCGGGAAGTTGTGAAGAAAAATTCAGTCTTAAGTATAACGGGCTTCTTTGCAATTGATCGATTTGTTCGGACAATTCCTGAGATGATTTCAAAGCACCTTCCAGTACTTTATCAGCGATCTTTTGAGAAAAATCATCAGGCAGAATTTTAGAAACGGACTCACAAGCCGACGGAACACTCTGAAGCAACAAACCGATAACTTCTTTTGCCTCACTTTCGCTAATTCCAGCCAATGCTGCAGTTCTGACAAAATGACTAAGATTAATTCGATCCATCCGATAGTGTCTGCATTTTCCATCCAGAGCCATTGCAAATTTTAATTTTTGCAATTTCAGCTGATGAACTCCGTTGCCAACGGCCGGCAATGTCGAAACGATGTCATAAAACTTACTCAGACGGTAGTTTCCATGAGGCAAAAGATTGATACTGAAATTTTTTGCATGACCGTCTGTTGCCCTTAAAAGCCAGAAAAAACTAATACAGATAAAAAACTCAAAGAATCTTCATCCAGATGGAATTAACTTTTTGTTTCACCGCTACCACTCCGTATCCACTATATCTTTTTGTTTAACAGCTAAGCGAATCTCTAGTCCCAAAACAGAGACCCATCGCATTAGCTGATCAAAACTCATATCTTCTGGATGATTTTCCAAATACGACACTCTCGATTGGCAAATACCAACTTTTTGAGCAAAATCCACCTGCGAAATATTTTTTGATTTTCTATAGCTTTTTAATAAAGTGCCTAACTGCTTACTCAAATAAATTGTTGTCTGGTTTACCATAAATATCTCCATTAAAGATATTTTGATAATATCTCTGATAAAGATAAATTACAAATATCTCCTATGGAGATTTTTAATGAACTTCATCCTAATTCTTAAGGTCATTTTATTTTGACGACGCCGTTGACGCTGTCTTTGTTTGGGCTCAGGCTTAAACAAATCGATTTTTCCCAATTCCGAAGAGCTCTTCAAAATCCTGCTCCCGATTAAGAGCCATGGCTAAGTTAACGAGGTATTTAGGAGAAACTTTCCCCTATGATTCAAAGCATCGAAGTGATTTCAATAAAACTGCGGGACGCTGACTCAGAATCTACAAAGTAAAATTTTTATCTAAGCGTACTTGTTTAAAGCGCTCTGAGATATCCAGACGAATATCTATTTAAGATTCAATCTTTTTTGCTTTCCTTCGCAATAGCGATCCGATTGTCCAACTCTTTTCTGAAGTGCCACAAGAAGAAACCGCAGACAAAAAATGCGCCGACTTCTGCTAAGGGCTGTGCACACTGAACCCCTAAAAGACCGATTTGAGAAGGCAAAAAGAAAATCAAGGGCAGGAAAAAAAGACCTTGACGGGAGGAAGCTAAGAGCGTTCCGATTGCAGCGCGTCCCAAGACCTGATAAGACATGTTGCCGATAACGTTAACCGGAATGATAATCGCGGCAAGGCAATGAAGTTTTAGGGCTAAAACACCGATAGCCAACACTTCGGGGTCATCGGTTTCAAAAAAGGCAACGATTTCATCGGCAAAAATAAAACCCACAGCGCCCAGGCCAATCATCATCAAGGTACCAATACCGATGGTAGTATCCAGTGCAGCTTTAGCCCGAGTAAAAAGTTTTGCACCCCAGTTGTAGCCCAAAACAGGTTGAAAGCCTTGACCAAGACCAATCAAAAAAGCGTTTGTGATCATCATCACTCGCCCAACAATACTCATGGCAGCCACTCCCGCATCGCCGTATTGTCCGGCCATAAGATTTAAAGCAGAGGCAGCGACCGCTCCCAGACCATTTCGGGTTAAAGAGGGCATACCGTTTTTAAAGATTGAGGCGTAAAGAAGAGGATTTTTGGAAATAAAACTCCAGTGCATCTGAAGCGTTCCTTTGCCTCGTAAATAGTGCGTGAGCAAAATTGCAAAGGAAATAGCTTGGCAAAGCGCGGTTGCCCAAGCTGCGCCGGCAATGCCCCAATCAAAAACAAAAATAAAAACGGGACAAACCGCGATGTTGAGCAGACCGCCCAGGCCTAAACCCACCATACCGACAAGCGCCAGCCCCTCGGAGCGCAGAAGATTATTTAAGGTGTAAGAGGCTGCCATAAAAGGCGCAGCAAACAAAATCACTTCGCCATAGGTGACGGCATAAGGCAAAATCGTATCAGTTGCCCCCATGGCAAACATAAAGCTCTCTATAAAAAGAAACCCAATGAGAGAAAAGACTAACGCAAAAACTAAACACAGAAAAAGCCCGGAAGAGGCCAAGGCGTTCGCCCTCACATAGTCTTGTGCGCCCAGTAGCCTTGATGTTTGAGAAGCGCACCCCTGCCCGATCATGATGCCAATTGCCTGAATAATGGTTTGAAGGGCAAAGACCACACCCATAGCACCCACGGCAGAAGTGCCAAGGTATGAAACATAATAAGTAGAAGCCGTGTTATAAAGCGCCGTCACTAGCATCGAGAGCATTGTGGGGATGCCCAATTCAATAACCAATCGGCTAACCGGCTCTTCGGTCATTTTTCGGTAGGTGCGATTAGCAACTGTGGTTGACGGCGCTTGCTTGACCATAATCTCTGAATTTAATACATTATTTGATCTATCTGAAATCCTATCACCTTAACCGACTAAAGAATCTTCTAAAAGCGTCTGATCAATGTCACATTGCGTAAGTGTCTCAAAGCCTAAAAGACCATTAGGCTTTTCTACGCAAACGAGCATATTTTCAATCCGAATGCCCCATTTGCCCGGCCGATAGATGCCGGGTTCGTTGCTTACAATCATGCCGGGTTCAAAAGCTGTTAGTGTCCCCTCTCGTTTTCTGGGAGAGATACTAGGTGGAGTTTCATGAACATTTAACGTCAGTCCAATGCCATGCCCCGTTCCATGCCCGAAATCGGCACCGATCGCATGAATGGGTGCGCGAGCGATTTTGTCCAAATCAAAACCAGTGGTTCCGACTGCAAACGTGGCCTCTGAAAGAGCCTTCATCGCTTTAAAAACAGCAGTGTAATCGCGCCTTAAAGCTTTCAAATCCTCTTTGGGGAAATCTTCAGGATTACCTAAAAACCAAACCCGCGTTGTATCTGTGGTGCCTTTATCATAGTGAGCACCGGAGTCCACAAGCAAAACGCAAGGCGTTTGAATAATCGCACCTTCACCCTCTTTAGGTTCATAGTGAGGCAGTGCAGCGTTGGCGTTAACCGCAGCGATTGTCCCGAAACTCTCACCGATAAAACCCTCTATAGCAGAGCGCTTTTGATGCAAAATGTCTACAGCATCGTTTTCAGTTAATTTTTCTCCTCGGGCAAGCCTAACCTTTACTTCATCAATAAAGTCCTGCAAGGCCTGACCGTCGGCTTTCATCACTTCTTTTAAACCCTCGATTTCTTCCTTTGTTTTGATCGATTTCCAAAGGGCAACCGGGTGCTTAAAATCTTTAAAAGTATCTTTAATCTCAGTGAAAAGCTTGGCATTTAGATCAGTTTCCCGAGCCAAAATGGAAGTATTTTGACTAATCAGCTCTTTGAGCTTCTCATGCAACTCTGAGTAATCACAAATCGTCCAACCGGAAGACGTAAGCTCTGAAACGATGTCAGAATTTAATACTTTTTGATGGACGAAAAGATGAGCTTTTTCTTGACTGATAAGGGCCCAACTTAAAAAGACGGGGTTAAAGGCAATATCCGATCCCCGTAAATTGGTCAGCCACGCAATATCATCAAGCCGGGTTAAAAGAAGCGATCCCTGGCCCTCACCCTTTGTTGACAGATAAGCTTTCAGACGCAAAAGCTTATCCTTGGCGCTTTCCGAGCTTGCCTTGTGGACATAAAGGGGGCGCACAGCGCGAGAGGGTCTTAGGGGCCAAAGCTGATTAATTAAAGCATCATCAAAATCCATGATCCTCGAAGCGCTTTGAGCCAAGCTATTAAATGTCACTAAAGACAAAGTTTCTAATGGTGCCGCAAGAATAAAAGGTGTTGTCACATTGTGTTCTGCAAGCCATTGATAAACTTCCGGGACACCTTCTTCTCCTTGCCTCATCAAAACAATGTCTGAGCCCTCTAATTCTTTGCTAGCCTGCTCCCAATAGCGCGAATCGGTCCAAAGATAGGCCTCATGTTCTGTGATCAGCACTTGAGCGTTTGATCCGGTAAAACCCGTTAAATAGGTTAAAAATTGATCAGCCTCTTGGATATATTCCGATAGGTGCGCATCAGACAAAGTGCAATAAAAAGCATTTGCGCCAAGGCGAAGTATCGCTTGGCGCAAATCTTGAATTCGGTTTTTAATATCAGTCGTCATATCAGTAAGCCTTTCTGACCGTAATAGAGACCTCAGAAGCTAAGGTACCGTTTACTTCTACGTCTTCTCCCATATGCACAGTCTCTAAGCGCCAACCAGCATCACGCAGTTCGTTAAGCGTTGTAGAAATTTCCAGATCCGGACAATTAAAGGGTACGACACTTAAAACGTCGTTACCCTGCACAGGATTAACGGCACTGCAAATCGTGCGCTCTCCCAACGGCGCATCAAATAAGGGATCCGAAGGGCCATTAGTGCAACCAGTCAAAAGGCAAGCTGCAACAAGACCCGAGAAACACAAAAGCCCAATTTTTTTGATAAGAATCTTTTCTTTCATGGTGGATATTCTATCGTTTTCTTGCGACTTAAAAGTCTGGCAAGATGTAATCAAAAGAATCCAGTCCCGTATTGCGCTTTTCTTTAAGCGATCTTTTTTCACCTGAAAATGCTTTGCGGTCTTTTTTATGTGTTCTTTCTTTTGAAACTGAGTGCTTTGGCTTTGAGTCCCGTGTCAAAGACTTAGCCATTGGAGTATCTTCAACTCTGTCTTCTTTTTCAAAATAGGTTCTATAGACCACAGGCGTTTCAAGTGACAATTTTCTTTTAATCAAAGTTTCAATGGCTTTTAGCTTATAAGTGTCTTTTTCACTTACTAGAGAATAGGCCACACCTTTTTCCCCAGCCCGCCCCGTGCGGCCGATTCGATGGATATAGTCATGCGGGTCCTGAGGCAATTCATAGTTAATCACAACAGGGAGCTCTTTGATGTCAATGCCACGAGAGGCCAGGTCAGTAGCAACAAGAATTCTTAATTCATGATTTTTAAACGCCTCCAGAATCTTCGTACGTCTGGCTTGGGTTTTATCTCCGTGAAGGGCCTCCACTTTAAAGCCGTCTTCTTTTAAGTGACTCGCAAGCTTTGCTGCACTTTCTTTTTGACGTGTAAAAACGAGCACTTGATCCAAACTGTTATCGACAATTAGATCTCGAAGAAAAGTCGGCTTTTCACGCTCTGGTACTCGGAAAACTTTTTGCACAATACTTCCCGCATCGCGGTTGGCATTAACTTCAATGAGAATCGGGCGCTTTAAAAGCTTTTGCGCTAAAAGATGAATCTCGTCTGATAACGTAGCAGAAAATAAAAGAGACTGTCTGGGTTCAGAGCAGCGAGTCAAAATGTTCTTAATATCGGGCAAAAACCCCATATCAAGCATCCGATCGGCTTCATCCAGCACGAGGTATTGGATGCCGGATAAATTCAGATGGTTTCTTCGAAGGTGATCGAGAAGCCTGCCGGGTGTCGCTACCACAATCTCAGGTTTTAGGGTTAAAGCCTCTTTTTGGGTGAGAACACTCAAACCCCCGACTAAAAGACAAGCACTTTTAGCAACAGCTTCACTAAAAATTTCAGCATTTTTATGAAGCTGAATAGCGAGTTCTCGGGTGGGCGCCAAAATTAAAACAGAGGGATTTTGATTCTGTTTGGATTTATTTTGAGACAAGCGCTGCAAAATAGGCAATAAAAATGCCCCCGTTTTCCCACTCCCCGTTTGGGCAATCGCCATCAAGTCGCGCCCGGCTAAAATCACCGGAATCGCTTTTTGCTGAATGGTGCTGGGCTTCTCCCATCCCAACTCTTTTGTCTTAGTAAAAAGAGTTAAACCAATTCCTAACTCATCAAATCCACTCATAAGCTCTTGCCCTCTTTTTGCAAATGACGGTATCTCAACTGTCCGCACCCACCTTCTACATCTTGAGCAGCAGAGTGACGAAACTTCGCCAAAATGTGAGCTTCTTTTAAAATTCGCGCCATTTCCTGACACCGTGACCATTCAGGTCGGCGATAAGGGCTGTTGTCCACGGCATTGACAGGAATAAAGTTCATCAAAGCGTATTTACCGGTTAAAAGTTTTCGGATATTAGCTAACTCTTCATCGCTATCGTTGACGCCATGCATCAACGTCCACTGATACTGAATCGGATAGCCTGTCTGACGAGCATAGCTTTCTGCCTGATCAACAAGCGAGTCAATCGAAATTTTGCCCGCACGAGGCAAAAGCTTTTCTCTTTTTTCTTTAATCGTGCTGTGAAGTGAAATCGCAAGCGCAGGCTTTACCGTTGAAGCGTTTAACGCATCAAAGACGCGCTGATCGCCAACGGTCGAGAGCACCAGATTTTTATGCGGAATTTGACTGTAGGTACCCAAAAAATCAATCGCAGACATCACATTTTTTAAATTGTGTGAGGGCTCCCCCATTCCCATAAAGACAACTTTGCGAGTCTCAGGACGCAGCCTCTTCGCTTCAATTACCTGGGCAACAATCTCTAAGTCTGTGAGCTGTCGAATTAGGCCTGACTGTCCCGTCATACAAAAAACACACCCCACAGCGCAACCCACTTGAGAAGAAACACAGACCCCTTCTCTTGGCAAAAGCACACTTTCAATTGTGTGACCGTCTTTTAATTGAAATAAAAGCTTTAAGGAATCTTTCTCTTCACCCTGCTGGTGATCCACAACCTGAAGTACAGCATTAATTTCAGCTTTAATATCGGGCAACGCTTGGCGAAGCGACTTGGGAAACTTAGGATTATCTGCATCTGGCCAAGGCACAATGCCAAAAAGCGCTCGATAAAGATATCCGTAATGAAGGGGCTTAGCACCCAAAGCTAATAATCTTTGGTGAAGAGTCTTAAGTGTCATTGATGAGTATAATAAAAAGGGCGATGAATTTTTGTTTTCATCGCCCATTTTAATAAAGATTGAAAAGGTCTTCTTAGAGCTTATAGTACATTTCAAATTCAATCGGGGCCGTTGCTAAGCGGAAGCGCTCCACTTCTTTTGCTTTTAAAGCAATATAGGCTTCGATCATGTCCTCAGAGAACACTCCGCCACGCGTCAAGAACTCGTGATCGGCGGCTAAAGCTGCCAAGGCCTCATCTAAAGAAGCACACACAGTCGGAATCTTGGCGTTTTCTTCAGGCGGCAAATCGTAGAGGTTCTTGTCTGCAGCTTCACCCGGGTGAATCTTATTCATGATGCCGTCAAGCCCTGCCATGAGTAGTGCCGAGAAGCAGAGGTAGGGATTGGCCATCGGATCCGGGAATCGCACTTCAATACGGCGAGCCTTTTCACTTGGCGTATGCGGAATACGAATAGAAGCCGAGCGGTTGCGAGCGGAGTAGGCAAGCTTCACCGGAGCTTCAAATCCTGGCACCAAGCGCTTATAAGAGTTTGTTGACGGATTGGTAATAGCGTTTAAGGCCTTAGCATGCTTAATCACACCGCCGATATAGTAGAGCGCAATATCGCTTAAACCGGCGTAGCCGTTACCGGCAAAGAGGTTTTGACCGTCCTTCCAAATAGATTGGTGCACGTGCATACCGCTACCGGCACTGCCTACAACAGGTTTCGGCATAAAGGTTGCGGTCTTGCCGTAAGCAGCAGCCACATTCCAAACCGTGTACTTCAGAATTTGCGTCCAGTCAGCGCGCTTGACCAGCGTGCTAAAACGCGTACCGATTTCGCACTGGCCGGCACCCACCTCGTGGTGTTGCACTTCAGTGGGAACACCTTGTTGTTCGATCAAAAGGCACATCTCAGAGCGCATGTCCTGGAAGGAATCAATCGGAGGCACAGGGAAGTAGCCGCCTTGATGACCCGGACGATGGCCAAGGTTACCTTGTTCGTATTCGATCTTGGAAGCCCAGCCGGCTTCATCACTGCCGATCTTGTAGAAAGAATGTTCGGGGTCTGTTCCCCAAACGATGGAGTCAAAAATATGAAATTCGGGTTCCGGTCCAAAGAAAGCCGTATCACCAATACCCGTGGACTTCAAATAGGCTTCGGCTCGCTTAGCAATAGAGCGCGGATCACGGTTGTAACCCTTACCTGTAGCAGGATCGGTTGCGTCACACGTCAAAATAAGCGTGCTTTCTTCACGGAAGGGATCTAAGCGTGCGCTATCAGGATCAGCAATCAAGATCATGTCGCTAGCTTCAATGCCTTTCCAGCCTGCCATCGACGAACCGTCAAAAGGCTGGCCTTCTTCGAACCAGTCTTCATCCACAGCGCGGGCAGGAATACTCACGTGCTGCTCCTTACCCTTCATATCAGTGAAGCGGAGGTCGACGAACTTTACGTCGTTGTCTTGGATCATTTGCAAGACTTTTTCAATGTCAGCCATTTGGGGCTCCTTTCAATTTAACAGGAGTGATTTTAATAATAAAAATTGCAGTGTTAAAGCTTAAATACCTGATTTTTTGTTTTTTAGTAAGTAATTTCTTGCAAGTGAAATATATTAGCCTAGTACCTAATTCCTATGTAAATTCAGTTATTGAAACCCAAACATAATCAAATACGTCTACTGTTGAGATGCTATTGGTCGTAATCTTTCTGCAGAGCCAACCGTGTATCAGGACGTAGACCTGTAATCACTAAAAGAGTCTTTTCTACCAATACCGCCGTAAACATATGAAAATCAAATCTCTGATCTGGTATAACCTTGATCGCTGCTAGTTAATCTGAAGTTGTCCAACCGACAAAATGACTAATTGATTAGCTTGACTAATCATCTTTATCCACACCAAATTCAGAATGTTTCTTCAAATATTGCGTTAATAATTGTGCTGTCTTTCTAACATTCTTAGCCTTTAACTCCGTCAAGACTGCCTGCAATTCATCCGCAGCTTTTAAGAAATATTCAGCCGGAGCTGAAGCGATTAAATTGTGAGTACTATCAAAGTATTTCACCACAATTGAAGACAAGGTTTGAAGCACTCGATTGCCACAGCCCTGAATCAAAATAATGTGAAAGTTCTTTAAGTGCTCGTCAGCTAAAAGGGCATCATTGGAAGTTGACCGAATAGCGTTAATTTCATCTTGCAAAGAGCCGATTAAAGCCGGCGTCTGACGTTTGCAGACCAAGGGAATGATGCCCATCTCTAAAACCAAACGCGCTTCGTTATATTCTTCCTGGTTAAAACCCGCAACATGCATCTGAAGTGACAAATTATTGGATAGCGCCATTTGATCAACGTTTTTAACGACACTTCCCCGTCTTTTTACCCGATCAAGCACGCCCATCTGACGCAATCTATCCAAAACCTGACGGATGCGGTAGCGCGAAACCGAAAACTTTTGAGCAAGGATCGTCTCACTTTCAAGCTTTGCTCCGGGCTGAAGAGCCTTTTTTTCGACGTATTGCTGTAGGGCTTTAAAGAGTTCTTCCTGTTCCATGGATATCACTTTGTATTTATTCCGATGGATACCATAACAAAAAAATGCGGTGAAATCAGATTTTTTGACTTCACCGCTTGCGTTTAAACATTAAATAGCTGAATTTTTTCCGGTTTCACCGATAGATAGGGAATGATTGCCTGATAAGCGTCCTCTTCACTATCAAGTGCCAGCAAATGTTTTGCCAGGCTTTTAACGGTGTTTTCATCCAAAGCCAGTGTGCTCACAGAGATGAATTTCGTTAAAAGCGTATCGTCTGTAACCGGGTTATCCGGAGCACCCAATGGAACATTAACTTTTTCACTGTCTTTTCTTCCGTCTTTTAAGATGACTTCCACTAAAGGTTCTTCAAGATCGGCCTGAGTCTTATCAATCGTGAAATGAATACGTTTCATTAGAGATAAAACTCTCGGATCGTCTCTCTTTGATCTTTCAAAGGAAGGAAGAGAAGCATTGCCGAATACCAAATCTGCAGCTACAGAATAAGGAATCGATAACTGCGCTGCCGGCATCGGGTGATTGGCAAAAGCTCCGCACATTCCGAAAACAAAGGGATTAATGGTGATATTGATTGCCTCAATATCATCGGCCACAAACCCCATTTTCTTACGAAGAATGTCCACCGCGTCAATACTTGAGTGCGTTGAGCGACACGATGCATGAGGCTTAATGGAAACCCGTTTAATCTTCCAATTTTCTCCCAATTCAGATAACCAGGCATGAGGCGTATTACCTTCAAAAGCATAGGTGTGATTAAACCCACCCCAAACTTCTTCGAAGATTTTCACCGGCCCCGTAAACCCGTTTTGAGCGAGACACGCTGACATCAAACCACCCATCGCAGCGTGACCGGCATGAAGACGTTTACTCTGCGCACCGTCATGCACACAGGCCCAAAGACCGGCAGAAAAGGACCCTGCCAATCCCAAAGCCATTTGAGTTTGATGAGCGTTCAAACCCAAAATTCTCGCAGCGACGGTTGCGGCTCCAAAGGGACCGCAGGTGCCGGTTGAGTGAAAGCCCGCTTTATTGTGAGGCGCATAGGCTCCGCAGGATTCAAGGGCCCGCCGGGCGATGTCGTAACCCAAAATCACAGCGGTGACAAAGTCTTCCCCTGTTACCTTAATCCCACGCTCGTGCGCCATTTCCAAAGCAGCGATAGCAGCAGGAATCACGACAGCACCGGAATGATCACACCCTCCCGTATCATCCAACTCAAAAGAGTGAGAGCCCGCACCGTTAACGAGTGCTGCATGCAAAGGCGTCATGGTTTCGCCTCGAGCCCAGACACTGCTCACGCCCTTGGGCTCTCCCAAGTTTCGGAGGGTTTTAATGAGAAGCTCCACTTCTTTAGAGACCGCGCCCGCAATCCCCGCTCCAATGGAGTCGAGGATGTGACTAACCGCTTTTTGACGAATCTGAGCAGGCACGTCCTGGGACTTTGTTTGACAGATAAATTCCGCCAACACTGCACTTTTATCGCGTTCATTTTGATTTGTCATATTTTGACTCCATTAAAGCTTTGAGCCTATTAGTAAAGAACTCTCGAGAGAATCCAACCGAAGGCTACGCAAGCAATCGTCGTTACCCAACCCGGGAACTGATAACTGTGATTCAACACATATTTACCAATGTGCGTTGTACCCGTTCGGTCAAAGGCGATACAGGCAATATGAGCACCACCCGCAGGAATCACAAAGAAACCTGTCACGGCAGGATACATAGCGATCAAATCCGGAGCAGTTAAACCTAATGCCACCCCGATCGGCATTAAAGCAGCAACGGTACTGGCTTGGCTATAAAGCGCTAAAGACAAAAGGAACAAAGCGACAACGAAGAGTAAAGGCGTTGTTGCAATAGTCGTACCGAATACATCGATAAACAAGGGCTTATAAACAGCGAAGAATGTGTTTGTGAGCCATGCCACACCAAAAACAGCCACCATACCCGTTAAACCAGAACGGAAAACGGAGCTATTGGTGAGGTTACTTGACTTCACATTCGCACAGATCATGATCAAAGCGCCGACAGCCAACATAACGATCTGAACCATATTGGTAATTGACAACTTGGTAACCTTTTCACCGACTTGCCACGTGGGTAACCATTCAGGCACAGAACCCAACGTCACAACGGTGACAATACCCAATGCAAAGATCGTCACACCGATCTTAGCCTGACGCGTGGGCTTATAGTCCTTATTGGCAGTCACTTCAGAGTCGGTATATTCACCGGTCTTCAAACGTCTTTGGAATTCCGGATCATCAGAGAGTTCCTTGCCGTACTTGTACATGGCGGCACAACCCACCAAAGAACCCAAGAAGCAGGCGGGAATAACGATTTGCAGAATCTGCAGAGGGGTCGTTCCGAAACCGGCTAACAAAGCGATCATGGCAGCTGTTGCAGCACTCATGGGAGAAGCCACCACTGCGGTCTGGGAAGCGAGCACTGACATCGAAAGTGCTCTTTCAGGACGCACACGCATGGCAGAAGCCACTTCAGCGATCACGGGGTAAAGGGCGAAAGAAACATAAGCCGTACCGCAGAACACCGTGAAGATCCAGCAAATCATCGGACCCACAAAGGTGATGTACTTCGGATAACGGCGAAGCATCTTTTCTGCAATATTAACGAGCAAGTCCAAACCGCCTGAACCGTGCAAAATAGACGCACAGGTCACAACAGCGGTCATAATTAAAAGCACACTTGTCGGAGCTGCAGTGGGCTGCAAACCAAAGAAAAAGACTAAGACAGCCAGACCCAAACCGCCCGAGACACCGAGACCGGCTCCACCCCATCGGGCACCGATAACGATTGCCGCTAAAACGACAAACAAATGCATCCAAAAGACTGACATAGAATTCTCCTAATGAGATTTCGAAGAGAGTAGTCCTGTATTAAGAGGCTTTGGTTTAAAAAGCTCACGGTAATTTGGTATGACGATGGCGCCGACCAATAAGAGCATGCCGGCAATGCGCACCGCCGTAATCGTCTCACCCAAAAGAAAGGCGCTGAATAAAATCGTGAAGATCGGCTCAAAGGAGCAGAAAATTCCCGCTTCCGTTGCTCCCAGTTTGTCAATGGCTAAAAAGAGAAACAGGGTAGCCAAGATGGTAGAAATCACCCCGTAAGCCATGCAAATGCCCCATTGCTTGAAATTAAGTGACAAAAGTGATTGCTCTGAGGGAATCAAAAGGAATCCCACCGCACAAATCAACAATGTCCAAAAGGTCAAATGCAGTGTATTTTTATTTTTACCCAAACCTTCAACCGCTACCATGTAGAGTGCATAAAAAAGCATCGCCACAATAGCAATCGCCAAGGTGATCATCGGAATGTTCACCATGAAAGCGTCAGAAAAAACACAAAAACCGCCTAACACGATTAACCCAATACTGAGCGCCTGATTTTTACGAATGCTTTTACCCAGCAACACCCGACTCATTAAAAGCACCGCTAAAGGATAGAGGTACGTGATAAGACTCATTAATGAAGCCGGAATGTCTCTGAGAGAGAAGACGTAAAAAAGATTCATCGGGATGAGGATGAAAAGAGCGATGATGGCGCTTGCTTTCAGTTCCCCTTTAGTCGGCCGAAAAGCCGTGCGATCTAGGAGAGAAAAAACGAGCACCATACCGATTACCGCAAAAAGAAACCGCCCCTGCAAAATAGTGATGGTCGAAAGCCCATTGGCGTACGCAAGCTTTCCCAATACGGGGTTAACCGAATAGGAAAGCGCGCAACAAAGGGCAAGGCCACACCCAACAAAGACAATTTCCTCATACTTCACCTCTTTTCGAAGGGAAGGCGTGATGCACTCCCCTTCTTTCTTACGACTTATTGAGCGTAAGCAGCGTCTAAGAAAGCCTCAGCATTTTGCATCTGAACTTTCACTGCTTCCGGAGCCGTACCGCCGTAAGACTTGCGGGCACCCACAGAGGTTTCGAGGCTGATTTCGTGATAGATGTCTTCGCCAAAGAGTTCGGAATGTTGCTTAAATTCTTCCATCGTCAATTGGTCAAAGGTCTTGTTGTTATCAACGCAATAACGAACCGTTTCACCGACCACGCGGTGAGCATCACGGAAAGGCATGCCCTTCTTCACGAGGTAGTCAGCCATATCGGTTGCGGTAGAGAAGCCGTTAGAAGCCGCCTTGTAGGTCTTTTCATGGTTGATGCGCATCTTGCGAATCATCGGAGCCATGACTTTCATCGTGTCTTGCCAGAGGTCAATCGCTTCGTAAGAAAGGAACTTATCTTCCTGCATATCCTTGTCGTAGGCGAGCGGTATACCCTTCATCATGGTGAGCATCGACATGAGGTAGCCGAACATGCGACCCGTACGACCCTTGATGAGTTCAGCAAAGTCGCAGTTCTTCTTCTGAGGCATGATCGAAGACCCGGTTGTAAAGTCATCTGACAATTCGAGGAACTTATATTCTTGGCTTGCAAAAATAATGATTTCTTCGCAAAGGCGAGATAAGTGCATGTAGCTTGTTGCGGCAATAGAACCCAATTCGATGCAGTAGTCGCGATCAGCCACCGTATCGATACTATTTTCAGTGGGTTTCTTAAAACCCAATTGTTTAGCCGTTGACCAACGGTCGATCGGGAAGTCGGTACCGGCCAAAGCTGCAGCACCCAAGGGGCATTCGCACAAACGGTCAATGAAGCCCTGGAGGCGATCATAGTCGCGCTTTAACATCCAGAAGTAGGCCATGATCCAATGAGAAACTAAGACGGGCTGAGCGGTTTGCAGGTGCGTAAAGCCCGGCATGATTTTGCCGAAATTCTTTTCAGCCTGCTCGTAAATCGATTTTTGAACTTCAAGGATTAAGTGTTGGCATTCTTTGGCAGCGTCGCGCATATAGAGATAACTGTCAACGCAGCATTGGTCATTGCGGCTACGGCCTGTGTGAAGACGTCCGCCTGCCGGACCGATAATTTGCGTCAGGCGCTTTTCGATTGCCATATGAATGTCTTCATCTTCAGCGGCAAAGGTAAATTGGCCGTCTTCGATTTCTTTTTCGACTTGCTTCAAACCCTTTTTGATGAGTTCCACGTCTTCCATTTTCAGGATACCCGTTTCGCCCAACATCGTGACGTGGGCCAGACTTCCTTGAATGTCATACGGGCAAAGGCGAGTTTCCACCTTAATCACCGCACCGAATTCTTCGACAAATTTAGAGGGAACTTCACTGAAACGTCCACCCCACATCTTGTTTGACATAGCCTTCTCCTTGATAGAAGTTACGAATATTCAGAGAGTTAAGAAAAGAACGATCGACGATATTGAATCTCTCAATCATCTTAAATATGTCGACATATTTAAGATAGGCCCAAAGGAAGGCTTTGTCAATAGTTTTTGTTGACAAATTTATAAAAAGTTTATTGATTGATATTTAAGAGATTTTTACTTGTTTCTGATTACCAATGTTCATATTGCTTTATAATATGTTAACAATATAGACTATCTAATTTTTTAAATTCCTATTTCACTATCTGTTTCTTAAGGTCCAAACCGGCCCTAGGTTGTAATTCTTTATTCGCTTGATATTGTTAGCAGCACATAAAATTAGACCTCAAAGACCAGAAAATTTAAACCTAGTTGACGAACAAAAAGTTATTTGAGCTTTATTCGCTCTTTTTTTAACTTCACTCAAAAAGTTAAATTTCTCGCATTATTTTGTCCTCATACCAAAGAACTGTTCAGGTCAGTTCCTGCAACTTGATGCGCCACCGATCGTATAATTTGTTATGTAGCCATGGGGAGGGTAGTCTGACCCAATCTACCAAGCGGTAAGCGACCATTTCACTGTATCACTTGCCTTGGGGTGGATTTTATTTTGTGGCTCTTGTTTTAATGATTCAGACTCAATTCTTTGGTATATTTTTAACGCCAAGCGACTTTATATAGAACATCTGAAATTAGCTCTCCCTATTTTAGTCACTAACAACATCCAAGAAAGCAACAATTTTCTTTGAAATTGTGCTAAGAGGTTATGTTATAGGGATTAATTTTTTAACTTTATAGTTTTTTACAAAGAGACCTTTCGTTATGTATTTTTCCCCTTTGAGATATCCCGGTGGTAAAGGCCGCTTAGCCCCCTTCATAAAACTCTTACTTCAAAAAACTGGACACTTGGGCGGTACATACGTTGAACCTTTTGCTGGCGGTGCGGGGGTTGCTATTGACTTACTTCTTAATAATTATGTATCTCAAATTGTCATAAACGATTATGACAAAGGGATTTATTCATTTTGGAGAGCGATTCTGAGTGAAACAGATCGATTTATTAAGTCTATTGCCGACTCAAAACTCACAGTCGATGAGTGGTTAAATCAGAAGGAAATTTACCTGTCAAATTCACGAAAATACAGTTTTGAACTAGGTTTCGCAACTTTCTACTTAAATAGAACAAATCGCTCTGGAATTATCAAAGGTGGTCTCATTGGAGGTAAGAAACAATCTGGTAACTGGAGAATGGATGCTAGATTTCCTAAAGATTCATTAATAAATAGGATTCAAAAGATTGCTAGTAAAAAGGGGCAGATACGTTTATATAACAAAGAAATATCCAGCTTCCTGTGTCATTCTCTCGTTCATATTGAGAACGCACTAATCTATTTTGATCCGCCATACTATCAAAAAGGTCGTGAGTTATATATGAACTTTTTGACACACGAAGATCATGTACGCATAAAAAGTGATATAGATAGACTAAAAAATATTGATTGGATATTAACTTATGACGATTGTTCCGAAATTGTTAGCCTTTACGCAGATCATTGTTGTCGAAAAATGAAGTGGAAATACTCTGTTGCTGGCAAAAGAACAGTCAGTGAACTTGTTGTATTTAAAGACTCTTCTATGATTCCAACAATTGATGAACTAATTCAGGCTAACGTCGATACTCAGCTATACGAATAAAAATTTCAAATAAAACGGAGAAAAGTTATGGGGATAAAACTTACAAACGTTAATGTAAAAAAGTTTCGTAGATTTTCTGACGTTAACTTCCCTATCGGGAAAAAATTAACTGTTATTTCTGGGCAAAATGGGGTGGGCAAATCTAATTTAGTTTCTCTGATTGCTTCTGGATCTGGTTTAAATAGAAAAGCAAATTTTGGGAGTAACTTTCAACCAGAATTTTACGATTTTTTCTACATCGATCCTGATGAACCGTACTCCGAGTATGAACTTTTTTTAACGTATTACCAAAATGGACAGAATAAAAATTTAACAAAAAGGCTGTCATTTAAGGATGACACAAAATCAAAAAGAGGTATTCGAGTAATTCCAAGAACATCAAACATTGAAAAAATCTTCAAAACTCAAAAAGAGGCAGTAAAAGCTGGGGAGGATTCCTATGGTGTCGGAGGTTCTGCAAGAATCCCTGTTCCGACTATTTATTTAAGTATGTCTCGGCTTTATCCTCTCGGTGAGCGAAAAAATTCTGTACATATCAAGCCAATTGATAAAAGAAATAAGCTTTACCAAAACGAGGCCAATATTAAATTTAGACAGTGGTACAACGAAATTATCCCTTTCTCTATAGAACCAAATGCTTCTTTAAGTCTCGTCAATAAAAACATAAGCTCTAGAGCCTCTCTACATATGGATATGCGTCTAACTCCTACCTTATCCCAATCAGTGGGACAAGATAATATCGGCAATATTGTAAGTGCTCTAGTTGATGTATATCTTCTTTCAAGGCAAGAAAATTACAAAGGTGCGCTTATTTGCATTGATGAAATAGAAGTATCCTTACATCCAGACACTCAAATGCATTTGTTAGGTTTGTTAGAAAAATTGGCTGATGAGTTAGATATCCAATTTATTGTGAGTACACACTCCTTGACGATATTAAAAGAAATTCTTAAAAAACAGGAACGTAACAAAGAGGACTATTCGGTTGTTTATTTAAAAAATCCTCTAGCCCCAATAGTAACTCAACAACGTGACTATGCTCTTTTAAAAGCTGACCTATTGGGACGAACTGTTTTTGACAAACCTAGAGCCAAAGTTTATTTTGAAGATCAAACTACACACCATATTTTCTCTTTGCTGTGTCAATCTTTGACATATCAAATAGAAACACATAATGAAACTAAGCAATTTAGAGGAGAATGTTCAGATCAACGTAGAAAGTTAATAGGTCAAAAAATCGAAGCTCTTCAAGATATGGCAAATATCAATAAGAAATTTAATCCAATTGATATTGAACTAGGATGTGAAGAGTTAATCAAAATAGCCTCAAAAGATAAGACTTATTTTGACCGAGTGATTTTCGTATTAGACGGTGATGCCAAAATTAAGTCACCGAGCCAGAAACCCTTAGCTCGTGATTATTTGGATACGTCTTTTGATGGTAAAGGTCTTGAGCGAGAGAAAATGTTGAACGTCTGTTATTTACCAAATTACTTCGCTCCTGAATCATATTTATATCGAATCATATACAACATTTGTCAAAAGGCGACTGATCATAGTGTTTTTTGGAGAACACTTGATCAAAATGAAGATACTGCACTATATACGCCAGATAAGCTACTAAAGCAATTTTCAAATTTAGACAGAGATTTTAAAAATGATGATTTAAAACTCATTTTTGATCGTAAAGTAACTGGCAATACTAAAAGTTTGCTGTGGAGTTTTGTGGACTCATCAAGAATACTAAATTATTACTATAGAGACTATTCAAATATCGAAGAACTTTTAGAATTTTTCGAAAATTTCAGAAAAGCCTATGAAATAGCATACTCGAAAACACTGGCCAATAGATTTGGTTAAACGCCTCTCGTCAGGGTGGAAAATTGAGCACTAAATGGCATGGTTGAAAGTTTCGTTAAAACGCTCAAACGAGATTACTCACCCCCAAAGTTCTTTGATTTTAAAACATTCGGTACTTTATTGTTATATTGATCCAATTAGTAATACGCCACAGCGAAAAGATCTGATCCTTTCGGCTCATCCATGATAAGATGATTAACATATTTACAATAACGAGAATTGCCTTCTGCTTTTACTCCACTCTTTATAACGAATAACTTCCTGTTTTTTAAGTAGTATTTAAGTACTTAAAAGCTTTCCAATTACTCTTTTATTTACTTTGATTATTTTCACTCTGAAAATTTTTTGGACACCACTGAAATCAATGGTAAATTTTTGACCTTACGCTAAATTAACTATTGATTATTTTTGAAATAATCATTGTTAAAATAAAGGCGTTTACTGCAAAAAAACGGATTCAAAAATGAATATCGTCGTTTTTGGTTTAGGATATGTGGGTTTATCCAATGCAGTTATGCTGTCCCGCAAGCACCACGTCATTGCTGTAGATATAGATTCGTACAAGGTTGATTGTATCAACCAGCGTGTTTCCCCGATTGAAGACGAAGAGATCAAAAAGTTTTTTCTTGAACAAAAATTAGATTTAAGGGCCACTCTAGACTGGATGAATGCTTGTCAAGAGGCTGACATCGTTCTTATCGCGACCCCAACCAATTATGATGACAATATTCAAAGCCTCAATGTTTCAACTGTCCAAACGGTTATTAAACAAGTTCGATCCGTCAATGAAGAGGCTCTCATTATTATCCGATCAACTGTTCCCATAGGTTTTGTCGAAAGTCTTCGGTCAAATGGAGAAAATAACGTTTGCTTTGTCCCGGAATTTCTGAGGGAAGGTCATGCGCTTGAAGATAATTTGTTCCCCTCTCGAATTGTTGTGGGGGTCAAGGGAAACCTGGGACAACGCGTGGCGGATCTTTTCTTGGATTGTTGTGAAAGAATGGACGCCCCAATTCTTCTGACGGAACCGTCAGAAGCAGAAGCGATTAAATTGTTTGCCAATGCATATCTTGCGACACGTGTGGCGTTTTTTAATGAATTGGATACTTTCGCCTTTGTCAAAAAGCTTGATCCGAAAACCATTATTGAGGGAATTGGACTTGATTCTCGTATTGGGATGCACTACTGCAACCCTTCCTTCGGTTATGGAGGCTATTGTTTGCCTAAAGACAGCAATCAACTTTTGAAAAACTTTAAGGATATCCCTCAATCACTAATCCAAGCGATTATTCAGTCGAACCAAACTCGTAAGAAGTTTATCGCTAAAACCGCCGCCACCTTAGCGAAGAAACGCGTTGGCATTTATCGCCTAGTAATGAAATCCGGATCCGACAATTTCAGAGAATCCGCTGTTTTAGACATCATTAAATCATTAAAAGAAAAAGGGGTGTCTGTCGTGATTTACGAGCCATTGTTAAAGGAAAATGCATTTAAAGAGTGCCCAGTCATCAATGATTTGAATGTCTTCGCCCAACAGGTTGAACTCATTTTGGCCAATCGAAAGCATCCGGAATTGCTTCCTTTCATGGATAAAGTTCTGACTAGGGATATTTGGGGACAAAATTAAGGAGTTAACCCCTAAAAGCATTTACCATAATTCAACTGGTTGGAAAACGATCAATGAAGAGGTTTGATATGGATGGCTTTCACCATGATCAATTGACAAAACCCTTGGTTTCTGTCGTGATGCCTGTTTACAACGCGGAAAAGTATCTTGATTTGTCGTTGTTTTCGTTAAAGTACCAAACCTTTCCACAATTTGAGGTTTTGTGCGTTGATGACGGATCCACGGATCAATCCGTAGAGATCATCAACCGATATGTCCAATCCGATCCCCGCTTCAAACTTTTAAAGCAAACGCATCAGTTTGCGGGTGTTGCCCGAAATTTAGGTATTCAACACGCAAGTGGCGAATACCTTTTATTTTTAGATGCCGATGATTATTTTGCTCCGAATTTACTAATCGACGCCTATTATCAAGCCAAACTGTTTGATGCGGAAATCTGTGTGTTTGGCGCGAATTACTACGATGAAAAACTGGCCACAATAGGAGCGATGCCTGTGGTCTGTGATTTTACGCGTTGTCCCAGAAATTCCATTTTTTCAAAAGAAACTAATTTAGCTAACATCTTCTCCTTCACGAGTCCTGCGCCGTGGTCCAAGTTATTCAAGCGTCAATTTATTTTGGATAAAAAGATCTACTTCCAAAATACAAGGAATACCAATGATTTGCGATTTGTATTGACCGCATTGGCAGAAGCAGACAGGATTGTTGTACTCGACAAAACACTCGTTTATTACCGGATTAGTCATGGTACCTCGTTGCAACAAACCAAAGATATCGATCCCACTTGCATCTGTGACGCATTAAGCGGCTTAAAAGCGGAATTGATCCACCGGAAACTCTATGAAAAGTTAAAACAACCTTATTACTCTTTGGCTGCCAATCACTGTCTTTATAACTTAAAGTCTCTTCGTAGGCGCCAGGCGTTTGAGTGCCTATACCATCGCCTCAAAATCTTTTTAGATGCTGAGCTTAACTTGTCTGAAATTCCCGAATCTTTTATTGAATTAGGTAATCCTAAAGACAGAGAAGAATTTTTTGATATCGGGCGATTAAATCTCGAAGATTATATGTGCAAGTATGAGCTATTCGGGATGAAGAAACCACCCGAAAAAATTGCTGTCCTGGAAACAAAGGACTTGCATATTGATACTAAAAATGAACCGGTCAACACAAACATACCTTTGTATCAAAAGGTCCACAACTATTACAAAGCCAACGGTCTTTGGTTAACTTGTCGGAAAATTTTCTCTAAGCTATTAAAAACTAGTCTGTAAAGGCAAACATAACCAGTCAGCTTCTTTTTACTCAAGATTTTGTACTCTCAACTTACTTTTAGCTCCGAAGTTTCTGGCTCTTATTGGAAGCTTAGCCTAAGCATTCGTCAGCACACCACCCACTCAATATTCTCGTCTAACTAGTTACTCCATTAAAGAAATATAACTATCATCAATTCTTTTGTTTTATAAAAATTTCTGTCAACGATTTTCTAATATGATCGTTATATGCTTTACAAGTGTCAAAACCGAAAGTTTTAATTTCAGCTTTCTGATTACCAAAATAATTAGTTAACTCATAGGCCATATTTTCTGGAGAATCATGAGAAAAAATAAACCCATACTTCCCATCCAATTGATCAACTACCCCACCGACGTTAGTCGAGAAAACAGGAATCCCCAGCACTTTTGCTTCGTCTATGGTTACAGGAGTTCCTTCATAATTTGAAGCCAATACCATGAGATCACAGTGTTTTAATATGGGCAAGGGATTTGTTAAATGACCCGTCATAACAACCTCTTCTGACAGGTTGAGGGATTTCTTCTTTTTCTTGATTTCATCAAATAAGATTCCGTCACCAACAAAATACCACTTAAACTTAACACCATTCTGTTTCAGGATAGATGCGACTTCTAACAGCTTATCGTAACGCTTTTCGGCCTCCATTCGACCGATGGTTATTATGTTTTGATACTGGTGTTCCAGGCTATCGAAATCATAATCTGCTTGTTTAGTGATATTGGTGTAATCAATCAGATTAGGAACAACCATTGTTTTATCCATCAGCCTTGGGTAGATGGCACAGAATTTATTACGCAAGGATTCAGATAGACACACAATTACATTAAAGTTTGAGTAAATCAAATCGTCTTTTTTTGTTAGTGCTTTTGTAAACCATGAAAAGTCGCGCCACGTTGCATAGTCTGTATGTATCCACTGTACCTTTTTCACACCATCAAGATTAGACACTAATTTTCGATATTGTGATCCTTCACTGACAACACAGACAACATCGTATCGTTCTAATGATTTAAACGTTTTTGAAAATAAATAATTAAAAGCAATATTTACTCCCATAGTTCTTCGAATAAAGGCAAATAGTAACCTGAAGCATTTTTCCTTAATTCCAAACTCTGGACAACGAAGAACATGTTTTGCACTTTGATGTACACATCTAAAGTATTTGTTTGACCTGAAATCAAAAATGTGAAATTGCTTTGCTAAATTTAAATCGTGACAAGGCTCCACGGAAAGAATTGAAACATCAGCACGTTCTGACAAAAATTTAATTTGCTCTAGTGCTGCGGATCTAGCTCCACTAATGTAATTAATATTGTCGAAAACATAGACGATACTTTCTTGTCTATTCGGTACTAAAGAACAAAGTTTTTCAAGTATCAAATTAGAATTTTCTAGAACTCTGCTAGCATTCTCTAAATTTAATTCAATTTTCTTCTTCAGTTTTGAGTCTAGATACAGTTTTTTAACCTTATCAACAATATCAGAAACTGTTTGATCACATAGAAGACCATTTTCTCCGTCAGTTATCTGCTCAATAGCCCCTGAAGTCCTAGTTGCGATGACGACTTTTTTAAGCGCTTTTGCCTCTGAGATAACCATGGACCATGACTCATGATCTGACAAAACACATACAGCGTCTGCTTTACAAACAACTGGAAAAGGATTATCTAATGCATCAATTAAAATAAAATTATTCTGAAGATTAAATTCTTTTACTTTGCTTTCTATCTGATTGACCAAATTAACATTTGCTTTGCTCCCAATGTTTAACCACTTTATTGGCAAGCCCATTTGAACAAGCTCTTTCAATACTGCAACTTGTCTCAAATGATTTTTCTCTGGTCTAAAGTTAGCGACAGTAACCAATGTAAAATCATCTCCATCACAGTATTTCGCAATAGATCTCGTTAATGATTCCTTTGCCATGTTTTGAATTTTCTTTAGATCTATCTGGTTATGAATGACCTCCATCTTTTTTTCTAGATATGGATAGTTCGACAATGCTGCTTTAGCTGAACTCTCTGAGACAAAAACATATTTGTCTATCGCCGCGTAACTATCAATCACACCTTGATCTAGAAAAGCAGCTTTATCAATATCCGAATGAATCCAGACGCATTTTGTGTCTGCTTGGACATAATTCACCACGTACTCAGGGGAAAACCATTCTCCATATGAAATAGCCAGATCATACTTTTTGGAGGCTAAATACTTAATAAACTCTTTCTCGTGTACTGACATTCCGAATACCGAGTTAGCAATCTTTTTGATTCCTTTCCTAACGAAAAAACTCGCCTCATTCCTTTCAACACCCGTAATGACATTAACCCAATTTGGAACATAAGGGATCAGCAAAACAAGATTTTTGTTTGGAGAATATTGATCAAAAATCAAAAGATCCACGTCAAATTTCATGGGATCTAGGTTGTTAAGCAGATTAACTAAAGCAGTTTCAGCGCCACCCTTATATAACTGGTTAATTACAAACAAAATTTGCATAGAAATTCTCCAATCTTTCTAAAAAACCACTCGTGCAATGACTAAATGAAACGATTGTAATATGCGGTGTATATACTCTTTGACAATTTAAAAAGAATAGGATTCTTTTTAAGAAAAAGTGTGACGGATGATAAAAAATTCCAATCCTTCTTAGTAATTTTAGGCAACGCCATCAAATAGTTCTGAATATCTTTTGATGATGCTTGTAAAGGCGTATCGTGTTCTGGAAATAAGAACTTAAAGATATTTTCTAAATAAGGTGGAGCAACGTTAGTAGAAAACAAATCATAAGAACAAGATACGTTTGACCATTCTCTAACCACTTTCTTATCAGCGGCTGATAACACACTCATATCAAATAGGTTATCCATCCTTTCACTAATAAAAATCAAGCTTTCATTTTTACATATGGACATCAAGGCACAATAAAATAAATTTTTTCTATTTTCAAATCGCATCCAGCTAAAAAAATTTGCAAAATCCAAAATCACTACACAATCAAGCTCCATCAATTCATATAAGGTGGTTTTATTCTTCTCCCTAAGGTCCAAACAAATAACTAATTTCATTCCCTTTAACTGCTTTAATTTACTTATTAGTAAAGTGCGGACATCTTTTGATTTAAGATCACTATCCCTAATAACGAAAACTGAATCGAAAGATATAGAGCCAGTTAAACCAAAAGCCAGTTCTAAACACTCAGTCCAATTTGCTTTTTGTACGCTGGCTAGTTGAGGATATATTTGTTTGCTGGAACGCAACAAACTAATTTTACTTTCAATGGCTTTAGCTTCTTTAGCTAGTTTGTTGAGTGTATTTATATCTATTTGTATTCGATTTTTTTCTAAATTTTTCGTTGGTCCAGCCTTCATATAGACCGAGGGGGATAATACATCGAGTTTAGGGATAAATTTCCCCGATGACATTTTCATCATAGAATGGGGATGTTGTCTATAAAACAGAATGACATTTGGTGCAATTACAAGCTTAATGCCTTTTGACAAGAGGAACGCATTAAACTCCCAATCTTCATAGGCAAATGGAGAATATTTGTCGTAAGACTGATATCCCCTAATTTTGAAAATACTCCGTTTTATCATCATTTTCGAACAAAATGGATGAAAATATGCCCAATCTTTTAATTGATAATAATTCGATTCAAATTTCTGTGTTACAAAATCGTTTTCACCAAAATTCCAAACAAATTCCGGAAATACTGCGACATCTTCTCCAATATCATTATATTTTTTAATGGTTTTATACATTTGCGTAAGACAATTTGACGAAATCAAATCATCAGCATCTGCAACACAAACATATTCACCAGAACATTGATCAACTCCAAAATTTCGACTCGCTCCCAAAGATCCATAATTCACTCTAAAAACTCTAGCCTCCATCCTTATTTTCTTTAACATTAAGCAAACATGATGATAAAACTCATCGCTACTGTTATCTAATACAACTACAAGCTCAACTCTCAGCTTATTCTCTCTGGCAATTTCCATATCGAGTTTAAGCGACAACAATGTTTTCTCGATAAACAACATTTCATTGTGAGCATTCAATAGTACTGACACATTGAAACCAGACGCTTGTAAAATTCTTTCCATATAGACACCAATAGCTTTTAAGATTTCCTCAACAAGATATGCTACGAATGTAGCTTGATGTTTATCAACGTTGGATAGGGCAACGTCCTGTAATTTTTTCACACATGGAATTTTGCTGCAATTCCTGCTGACTAGGACTTGAGCAACTTCTGGCACTTGTCTTTGCTATTTCAAATGCCCCCTAACAGCCCCGTATAAGAAATCTGTGCTAACAACCCAATAATACACGCGAATATTTGCCGAAAATAGACTTACAAAGCTTACCAACCAAGATACAGATAACTACACTCAACAGCACAACAAATGTCTGGAGACAGATTTTAACAATGTCTGTATTTAACTCAGGATAGATTTGAATTGTTGTCCGAACCAGCGGAATGCAGTACCCCCAAGCAACAAAACCATGCAAGAAAAAAATACAAAAACTATATCTAGCTAATACATCTAGAACATAATTCTTCCTTGTAATAAATGATAAAATAAAGACAGACAGCAAACAAAATAAGACCTTCTGGATATGCAATAGGGAAAACTTTATGGAAGGGACCCAAATATCACAGGACAGCCTCTATAACCTAAAATTGTTATAGAGGTTTTTTCATGAATAAAAAAGAAATTATTGAAGAAGTCGTTGTAAGCGATAGTGCTAGTACTAGGACTAGTACTAGTACTAACAATACTTTGAGGGCTGACGGAGCCGTAGGCGGAGGTTGCTCTCAAACCCCCAGTCCAAGCGTTGTAATCGTTCCTGAGAGGCGAAAAAGGTATTCCACACAGGAAAAATTGGAATTAGTTCGTCTAACTTATCTTCCCGGTAATACCGTTTCAAGTGTTTCCAGAGCGCACGGCATTGCACCATCAGTACTTTTTCGATGGCGAGCATTAGATAAACAAGGGGCTCTCACCGCTATACAAACCGGGGAAGGCACTGTTTCGGCAAAGAAGTACGAAGCTGCTCTTGAAGAGATCAAAAGATTTCAAAGACTTCTCGGACAGGCTACAGCCGATAATGCTCTACTCAAAGACGCGGTTGAGTACATGCAATCAAAAAAATGGATTGCGCGTTAGCCATGATTAGGAGAAATCATAGTGTCAGCAGAACCTGTCGATTACTCCGCGTAGCGCGCTCCAGAGTCAATGTTCTGCTTAAACGCTCTGATGATTGGAAGGATCGTCGTTTAGCCTGTAATCGGCAAACTCATCTGCAGCAAGATGATAGTTTGCAAAAGGAAATCCAAGAAGCTCTGGGTCGACATCCAAGCTTTGGCTATAAACGCTTAACCGCTGTCATTAGCAGGAAACGACAAAAGGCAAACCAGCCAAGGGTTAATGCTAAACGGGTTTATCGTGTAGCCAAGCAGCGGCATTTGCTTCTTGTCAGCAAACCTTCTTTGCCGGGATACTCGAAAGAGCACAATGGACAGGTCAGTGTAGATGCTTCAAATAAACGTTGGTGTTCGGATGGATTGGAGTTTAAGTGCTTCAATGGCGAGCATGTATCGATGACTTTTGTATTGGACTGTTGCGACCGAGAAGTCATTTCCTTTGTAGCAAAAAAAGGAAGAGGACTACCGGTTTGGATGGCTCAAGAGCAAATTTTATTGGCAGTAAATAGACGTTTTGGATCGGTTAATCAAGTACCGACGCCATTGCAACTGTTGACCGACAATGGCTCTGCCTATACCAGCCAGAAAACGAGGCATTTGCTTAAGGCACTTGGCATAGAAGATTGCAAGACTGCTGTTGGAAGCCCTCAATCCAATGGCATGGCTGAAAGTTTTGTTAAAACACTTAAACGGGATTATCTACCGTTTATAGACCTTGAAAGTGCTGAAACGGCATTAAGTAGCTTGCCAAGCGTTATAAAGCTTTACAACGAAGAGCATCCACATTCTGCTCTGGGTTACTTATCGCCAATGGAATATAGGAAAGCGAGAGGTTTAGGCGATCCTGAACCGAGACAAGAGGACCCAATTTGTTTGATTCCAGGCTTTATGCTTACTCAGGAGACTGATAATTTGGAAGAACGTGGAATAAATGTTTGGTAAACTGGGAGGCCTATCCTAAGTCACAGAGGCTGTCCTGCGAGACTGTAAATAACTTTGTGTAAATCCAATATTTGCTAATCTCTTAGGAGTGAAGAAAATGGATTTACCAATGAATCAAGACAAGCTTAAAAACCTAATCGCCAGTATTCCAACCGACCAGTTGAAAAGTGATGAAATTGAACCTTTCATCCAACAGATGCGTAAGCATCTGATTGAGCAAGCCTTACAAGGCGAGATGGACGCTCATCTTGGCTATGACCGATATAAGCGTCATAGTGGCACCAATAGCCGAAATGGCTCCAGCAAGAAGACGTTAAAGACCGAGAAGGGACCGATTGCCATTTCGGTTCCAAGAGATCGAGATGGCAGTTTCGAACCACAAATCGTCCCCAAGGGACAAACGCGAACGGGCGTGCTCGATGACCAAATCATCGCCCTTTACAGCAAAGGGATGAGTACTCGTGAAATTAGTGAAACCATTAAGGAACTTTACGACGTCGATGTGTCGGCCACGCTCATTAGCAACGTGACCGGTCGAGTCATCAACGAAGTCATTCAGTGGCAGAATCGCCCTTTGGATGCCGTCTATCCGGTGGTTTTCATGGACTGTATCGTTGTCAAAGTTCGTGATAACCAACGTGTGGTCAATAAGGCCATCTTTGTCGCACTGGGGATCAATTTGTCCGGTAACAAAGAACTATTGGGTCTATGGTTGACAGAAAATGAAGGGGCCAAGTTCTGGCTATCGGTTTTAACCGAGCTGAAGAATCGAGGGGTTGAAGAGATTTTGATTGCTTGCATTGACGGTCTGAAAGGCTTCCCGGAGGCCATTGAGGCTGTCTATCCAAAGACCCAAGTTCAATTGTGCGTTGTTCATATGGTTCGCAACAGCATGCGTTTTGTCAGTTGGCAAGACTACAAGCGTGTAACTGCGCAGTTACGAACGATTTATCAAGCGGTAACCGAACAACAAGCCTGGAAAGCCCTGGAGCAGTTTGAAGCGGATTGGAAGGATAAGTATCCGGTGATTGCCGAGCAATGGCGCCGACATTGGGATCATCTCATCACGATGTTTAACTATCCTGAGGCTATCCGTCGTGTGATCTATACAACCAATGCCATTGAGTCGGTCAATAGCGTTATTAAAAAAGCGACCACTCGTCATAAGATGTTCCCAAACGATGAGGCCGCTTTAAAGGTGGTTTATTTAGCCATTGACACCGCTTCCAAAAAATGGACCATGCCGATTAGGAATTGGCGCCTGGCTTTAAACCGTTTTAGTATTGAGTTTGGTGACAGAATCACCAAATATCTCTAAATGGAATTTACACAAACGAATTTACAATCCCCCGAGCCGCTTATTTCCACTACTTAGTCTTATAACTATTCAAAATTCTGAATCTGTTCCCGCATTTTTTCAATAATCACTTTCAATGTTAAAGAAGTCTGCGTCATTTCAATACTTGCCGCTTTGCTTCCTAAAGTGTTAGCCTCTCGATTTAGCTCTTGCATCAAAAAATCTAATTTCTTCCCAACTTCTCCACTTTCAGTCAACAATCTTCTAACTTCCTTCACATGAGTTAAAAGACGATTCATCTCTTCATCCACATCAAGCTTAATTGCATAAAGAATAACTTCTTGACGAATTCGATCATTGACCTCTTCACGAGTTAATGTCGAATGCTCTACAAGGGTTTTTGATAAAGCCTCTTTCAAACGTTCTTCCAATTTTTTCTGAATATTCTCAATAATTTCTGGAATCTTCGGCTCCAACTTTTTAACGGTATCGACAATACGATCACAATAACTATTTAATACAATTGAAAGGGCTTCACCCTCACGTTTTCTAGCTTGCAGGAAAATAGTCAATGTTTCTTCTAGACCAAGTAAAACTTGGGATTTAAGTTGTTCAAAATCGACACTCTTCGGTTCCAAAATTCCCGGGAAAGTCAACACTTGTGAAGCAGTTAGAGGTTTTACATCCGGGTGAGCCGACATAACTTCTGCCTGAAGTGAATAAAGATTCTTCATCGCCTCTTGGTTGAGCGTTTGCTCAATAACAGCTTCTCCAACCCACTGCATACGGCATTCAATCTTGCCTCTAGCAACACTTTTAGATAAAACTGCTCGGATCTCCCCTTCCATGAAACGAAGTTCTTCCGGCAACCGAATACTAATTTCCTGATATCGAGAATTGACACTCTTGACATCAATAGACAAAAGTCCTAGGAGCGTTTGAATTTGGCAGTGGGCAAAACCTGTCATACTAGAAACTGACACTTTTTTCTCCGAACTACTGAATTTCAGCTATAACAATAATATCCAAAAGTTAAAAAAGGCACTTAAGATAATTTTGTTTCTAGCTCTCGGCACAAACACTTACCGTATTCCACTGCCGGCTGATCAAAGGCATTTAATCCGTAAAGGGCAGCAAGCA
>ENA-ORTM01000880-ORTM01000880.1-human-gut-metagenome-genome-assembly--contig:-NODE-880-length-34510-cov-24.151241_pt1 | contig 34510 bp, 36 predicted proteins | sample MGYA00241909_ERZ509182 | MGnify/ENA primary metagenome ERZ509182 (study PRJEB26280, sample SAMEA2338855) | human gut metagenome | biome: human gut; feature: human-associated habitat; material: faeces...
GGGGTAGAGTCAAAGGTTACATTTATAAAGTGTAGTTATGAAGAGTTTAGTATCATTGAAAAAGTATTGTACTTTCCAAGTGGTATCTATACGAAAGGCTTTACAAGGAATATGCAGATTGTATTACCAAAGGAGGTGTAATACATTTCAAGTAATTGGTATTATATTTGGGTTTATTAGTATCGTCCCTATATTAAAATTTATTTATGAGGATAGTATTACACGAACCAAGAAGATAGTGTATCCGATTATAGGTATTGAAAGTAGTGTGTTATGCTTTTTATGTCTGATAAGTAGTTAGTATCCAAGGGGGTATGAACTTAAGGAGTAGACTATAGTGTCTGCTCCTTTTTATTGTCAAGAACAGCTTGAAGTTAGCCTATTTGTAGAAACAAAATAAAGGGGGATAGTTTTGATTAGTAAAAGTAGATATAGTATTTTAATTTTCTTACTGAGAGTGTATTGACTTTTACATAGTCAGGTGTTATAATATAATCAGTTAAAGCAAGGGAGAATTAAAATTATGTTGGTAGCAATTTTCACATATACATTATATTTACTTTGGCGGAGAAAGTATGAAAAATACGGTCTTGAAGCACCACAGAGAAGTATCATTAAAGTGTGCATAGCAAGTTTTCTGTTTTCATGCTTTGTAGTATCTGCTTATGTCACGTTGATGTATAATCCAGTCACAAAGACCGAAACAATCACAAAAGATATTGTGAAACATAAAGGTACATATATACAACATGACATAGAAAAATCTATAGAAGAACCACTGATTAAAGTGGGTAATAGTTGGATATATGGAGATAAGGAAGTATACACAAAGACTACAAATTACGTTTACATTGATAATAATGGTAGGAAAGAAAAGTTTGAAATAGAAAGTTACCATGTTGATTATGCTGAGAGTGCAAAAGCTGAACTAACATACAAAGTAAACTATGTAGACGAAATGAGTATGGTAGAGAAAGTAATTTTCTTTCCATGCGTAAAGTCAGAACGTACATTTATCTCTGAGATTAGTATGGTTTTACCAAAGGAGAAATAATATGATAGCTACATCAATGGGGGTATCACTTGGCTTATGGAGTTGTTACTCATTATCGAAGTTTGTCGACAATGAGATTGTTGAGGTAAGAAGAAATGTAGCATATGCAGTTAGTAGTTTAATTAGCTGTTCTTTATGTGCATTATTGTTATTATTACAATTTAAAGTGAGGTATCAGGTATGATTTATTTAATTATAAGTTACCTCATAGTTGTATTGGTAATCCTACCAAGAAAGGATGAATCATTTAAAGACTTTACTGAGTTTCTTGGGGTTGCTAAATACATAGATATAATGGCTGTTATTGCATTTAGTTTTATCCTTGGTGCATGTCACACACTTTACATTTGCAGTACACAAGAGTTAGAAACTGTAAAGCAGGAGATAGTAGAAGTAAACAATACTTGGTTCACTGAGGAAGACAGTAATAACGCAGAAGTTTCATTTTATGTTAAAGATGATGATTCATTCGAGAAAGAAACAGTATATGGTAAAGTTGAAAAAATAAAATATAAAGGTAGTAAAGCGTATGTTGAATATGAACAGCCAGTAAAGAAAGAATATAGTACATTAGAGACTGTATTCTTTTTCCCAAACACACTTGACTTTGTCACTAATAACTACAGTACAGATATTACGGTTGTACTGCCAGAAAGTGAGGGTAAATAAAGATATGCTATGGTTAATTTTAGGGTTTGGGATAACCGCATTATTTTGTTTCATTATGTGGCTGAGTTATGACCAGAAAGTATACTGTTGGCAGTTTGGTATAGTCTTGAGTCTTTTATTTGTAGTTTTTGGACTTATTTCTACACCAGTATTTCTTACTGAGAGGGTAGAGCACAGTAAAGAGATAGTAAGTATAAAGGGTAAGTACTTCGATGAAACAAATGGTAGTGTTTTGGTATACACTAAAGACGGTGACAAAACTAGCAAGCACACGTACATAGGGGGTATAAACGAAATAAAGTATAAGGGTGATACCGCTAAAGTAGAATATGTAGAGTATGAACTTAAAGATTTAAGCATAGTAGAGAAGGTTTTATACTTTCCTGCTAACTTAACAGCTACACCAGAAAGAAGTACAGAGGGTGTAACGATTGTTATTCCAGAGAATGAAAAATAAGAAGTAAATTAGTCTTGGTATGAATATTAACTGTTCATGCCAAGATATATTAAATACGAAAACAGTTAAAGTTTATGTACAAATAAAATACAAAATGAGGAGAATCAAAATGGATTATGTAGATGTACTAGAACTACTGAGATTACTCGGTGGTTCTATAAGAGGGGTAACAGTATACGGCTACGTTCGTGAGGAACTTCCAAGACCAGATAACATTTTTACTAATGTACAAACTGAAGATAACTGTACATTTAGGAGAATGTCATGTTTTGCAATGGACTTGTCTTGCTGTGCAACAAAGTTAAAAGAATTAGGGGTATCCAGTACGGTAGTATTCGTACACGGAGACATTTGTATATTATCTGATAAGTTCAAAGACTACCCAGACTGGTACATGGTAACTGGTACACTTAGATATGGTTCAAAGATGAACAGTTCTTACGTCACACTGTTAGATTTCAAGCGTAAAGGCTCTGATTGGTTCATTGCAAGAAATGACCTTAGAGATTTTGATGCATACGAGGTATTTCCAGACACTTTAGTACAGGCAGTAATAGGGGGTAGAGGCTTACCACCAGAAATTGAAAATTTGCCAGCTATGCAAGCTACGCAAACTACGTCAAAGTTAGATATGCCTTTTGATTCATCAATTCCAGTGTCAAGTAGTCAAAATTCAAACACAGTTCTTAAAAGTACTGTAAAGGAGAACAGACAAGACTTAAAGCCTTACAATGAGAAAGCAGAAGAATTTGAAAGGTATTTAGACGAAGCACATTCCAAACTGGACGAACTGATGCGAGGGTTTAAAAAGAAGTATAGTCTGTACGAAAACAATGATTATATCACGCAGTTACTTGTTAATTTGAAGAGTAATTTTAAAACAAAACGTACACAACATGCGTTTACTGGACAGGCTCTAGTTAAAAAATACCTACAGAGTTATGGTAAACTTTCCAAAGGCAAATACAACGGAGTACCTGTCATTGATTACTTGCTTTCAAGTTTTAATGATGTGTCAGACTACATTTTGTATGGTGAGCAACCACCTTTCGATGGAAAGGCTTGGACTTTATGTGAGGAAGCATTTTCAGATCAAGAGAAGGTATATGCAGGTATTTTAGGTGCATTACTTGATATTGATTTTACTTATATAGTTAGTCGATTAAATCAAGAGGGTATCTCATTTACAAAGTTAGTACGCGAGAATCCATACGCACTGTCAATGCTCGGTATGTTGGGCGTTAAAGATAGCTTCTATTTAGGAGTACTGTTTAACAGACATCAAGAAAGCAGTTTAGACAAGTTTAGAAATATGTGTCTACTGCATGACTACGTGATGCACTCTGGAAATAACTCAACATTGTATAAATTGAGTCAAGTAACAGGCTTGGGGGTATCAGATGTATTCATACCAATGTACGCAAATGACTCTATACCAACCTTTTTCACGAACGAGAGAGTGATACGTTACAACACAGATAACTGGGATACCTACTTAGGTAAGAGAATACGATTACTGAGTAAGAATCAGTTAGAAGTAGCCTTATCTGATTACTTAAGTTGTGGTTTAGGTGTGAGTCTTGGTGCATACTTTACATCAAATGCGTTTTTAACTCAAGAACTGTATATTTACAAAAGGTTATATGATAGCACAATCGAACCTTTAAATATATCCGAAGATGATATTGACAGATGTATTGACGAATACGAGGATATGGTAGGTTTCAAGCTAGAATCAGAACAAAGACAGGGGGTACACTTATGCAAGTACCCTATGAGTTGCCTTAGTGGTTCGGCAGGTAGTGGTAAGACAACAACAGTAGGATGTATTGTTTATGTATTGGAGAAGTTATGTAACAATCTTAGGGTAGACTTCGGCTCACCAACTGGAAAGGCAGCTAAAGTATTACAGTCAGTTGTAAAGAAACCAGTAAGAACACTAAATTCTCTATGCAGAATAGGATTAGATGAAGATACTCTGTTTGATAGTGATGAGTCTGGTAGTAGCAGTTCAAACACATATTACATCTTTGATGAGATGTCAATGGTGGGGGTATCTTTATTGTATAAGACACTTAGGAAACTGCCACACTCACGTTTTTTATATGTAGGAGACATCAATCAATTAAAGTCAATCAGTAAGGGAACTGTATTCAAATTCTTGCTGAGCCAGTTACCTTGTGTATATTTGAGAGTATCAAAACGTAGTGCAGAAAACAGTGGTATCACGTACAACAGTAATGTAATTAACGAGTACCCAGATAAACCTTTAAAGGTGACTGAGGACTTTAAATTCATTGCATGTGCAGATGATTCAATTGATGGAGCAGTAGCAGGTATTTGTAGTTATTACTTAGGTAAGAGTCAGTTAAATACATTCGGATTGCCTAAACTTAAAGTAGACCCAGATGATATACAGGTAATTAGTCCTATCACAAAGGCAACCTATCGTTGGGGTACATATCAGTTAAATAAACGGCTTCAGTCACTATTTAACTTTCAGAGACAGGCTGATGATGTATTAGTACTGGGTAAGAATCAGTTTATTATCGAAGACAGGGTAATTCATACTAAGAATAATTCGTATGGTATGCAGTGGTACTCAACATATAAGGGCGGTACGTTTCAGAAGATATACGGAAGTGGTGTAGTCAACGGAGATATAGGAAAGATTAAGGGGGTAGTCAACAGTAAAACTGTGACATTCCTCGATGAAGTAGAAGATATACCAGATGACTTCGAGTACCCAAGTAACCTTAGAGATGATTCTACATACAGTGGAAACAATAAATACTTTGTAGTGGTTGAGTACTGGGATACTGCAGGAGAAAGACCTTTCTATGCGCTGTATAGATGTACGAAGAAGGAAGATAACAGTTATACAGGTGCAGACATAGGATTGATTGATTTGTTTTATGCAGGAAGTACACATAAAATGCAGGGAAGTCAGTCTAAAATTGCTATCTGTTGCTTAGGGTCGGTATCATTTAACGGTTTCCTAACGAGAAATATGTTATACACAATGGTAACAAGAGGTGAGAAGCTAGTTATCTTAGTAGGCTCAAAGAGTCAGTTAGAAAAGGCAAGACAGACAGTCGAATGTGAAGATGCGTATACAATAGGTAATTTACTTGAATAACATTAGAGAGCATAGTTATGTGAGTGACTATGCTCTTATTAAAATATTGAGATAAAATAATTAGAGTATGATTACAAGTTATTTTAAATAAAACGTAAAATTTTATACGCTATTTTAATATAGCGAGAAAGGTGGTAATATTGTTACAAAAAGAGATAATACCTTATTATAGAAAATGTAGCGAAGAATTTAACAAAATTTACGAGTATCTTAAACAGCAGTATACATCTGGGTATGTAGACGAAGTCTGCAAACTTAGGGGGTATGTAGGTAAGGAACAGCGTTCCGAGATAGAAAGATTACAACTAGGAAGTTGCATGGTCTTGCCGTCTATGCTAGGTGATATGTCAAGAGAATTAGGCTTAGTATCAAAAGGCGGTACGTTTTTACTGGATAACAGATATATCATACCAGTCGAAGATATATCTTATAATATTGTTGCACTAATTGGGTATTATCCAGATACCAAGAAGTATATAACTACACCATCTCCGTTCTTTAGTAAAGAAGGTATGTTCTTCAACTTCAGACGTGCTTATGACTTAGCATGGAAGGAATTTGGGGGTAGAGTATTCCTTGTAGAGGGTATATTTGACTGTATTAGTATGCAGTCAATAGGATTACCGTGTATTGCTACAATGGGTGCTTCGGTTGGCTCTGTAAAGGGAGAGTTATTAAAACTATTTTCGAAGGTAGTAGGTATCCCAGATAACGATAAGACTGGAAGACGCTCATTAAATAGGTATGACAAACGTTACGGTTGGAATGTACCATACAACACAACCTTAATAAGATTGCAAGGTGTATGTGACTTTGGAGATGGTGAAGTACACAAGGTAAAAGACTGTGACAATCTAGTTTCATGGTATGATGCTGAGGATGTACGAGAAATGTTGACATGGTTTTTTGATTCCAAGGAAGATATTGAAGACCTACATATATAGAAGGGGGTATCGATATGTTATATGTAATGAATAGAAAGATAGCGAGTAATGGTACTTCGCTTGTATTTGACACAGATGACTTAACTATTGAAGAGACTTCATGTTCTGATATTCATGCTTACATAAAAGCAGGTGGAAAGGTAGTATTTCCATTTCATGATGGTGGAAACGAGAGTTGTAGGGTTGCTACAGAAGGTAAATGGTTTGTAATGTATACAATGAATCATGAACCAAGAACACAGGGCATGTACTTAAAAATAGGCTTACTAGGCAAGGGGGTACTATATAGTACAAGAGTTGATATTGTATGGAATGCATATCCAGTTGTAAGTTTTGATAGTAGTGCTAAGAACGCCTTAGTCCAGCTTGATTGGACTGATAAGCATTATTATCATGAGGATAGAGAGGAGTATTTAGTAAAATTCGTTGGTATAGATACAAATGGTAGAGTTGTACTGAATACACAGGCAGATATTGCTTCTAACTGTAAATATTACAGAATTGATGAATCAGGAGAAATAAGGGGGTATTGATATGTTTATATGCTTCAACGCAGACATAGATAACGATGTGTTTACAACAATCGATACAGATGACTTTTCTGTGGAAGACCTTACACAGGAGGATATCGTAAACTACCAGAATAACACTGGTAACAAGGTAAAGATGTTTGATGCTTCACTATTACTTGATGAGGAGAATGAAGAAGGTACTAAGGCAGTACTTTATAACATTGAAGATGGTGTGTTATCAATTTTAGTACTGCATATCGGCACAGACTATACACTTTACGCAGAGATAGAAATAGACTCTGATGATATTGAATTAGCAATGACAGAAGATGAAAACTTATGTATCTTTGATAATGAAACAGAGGAAGAACGAATTATCGCATTAAGAAAGGAATAGAACGTTGTTTTTTATACTATCAAGGAATGATAATAAAGGTACTTATAGGGTATTAGATACAGATGATTTAAGTATAGATATAATAGAGCAGGATAAGGCACTTGAGTACTTCAAGAATAATAATTTAAAATACAGATTCATGTTAGACTGTAAGAAAGTAACAGCAAAAGGGTATATTTTACTTTATTATATCAAGGATACAGAATTAACTGGCGTACTCATAAAAGGGGGTACTGATGTAAAAGTTGCATCTGTAAGTCATACATGTACTGCCGTTGATATGAGAGGCTACAAAGATTCAGTAAAGTTAATTTTCATACAAAGACTAGCAGGACAGGTATTGAGTAGTTATAATGAGTACACAAAGAATTTATCATTACTAGACGAATCACAATGGAGACTGGGGGTATCGAATTGAGTATATCAAAACAGCTTGCAAGTGTAAACTCTATGCGTTTAATAATACCCTATGCAGGTAAGATGCTTAGAAGTAACATTAGCGCAGAAAATAGAGCATTATGTTTTTGTATCAACAAAGGGTATATTGAGTCAGATACTTTAGAACCATTGTACTACTTTGTTGAGACAGTAAAAGAGTCAAACTCAATTTGGTTGTATCTTGTAGGTAAAATAGATAAGATACATTTAAATAATGAAAGGTATTGTTATCGTCAGCGTGTTTTCTTTTACAGTTTCATTAATATGTGTGAATTATGTAAGAAAAGTGGTATTATAATTCAGACAGCTAACACATTTAGAATAACAATCAATACAATCATAAATTGTACTGAAGATTTACAGTATTTGGAGTGGTATGCAAATTCGTTTGAGGAGTCAATCGATACATACCTAACAAACACATGTAAGGTACAGATATACAATTTAATATCGAGTAAGAAAATGACTTCTCCGTTGCAGTATGAGGTAGATGCAATATTAGGGGGTAAAATAGCTTACTTAGAGAGAGCTCCTTTCTTAGTATGTTCTTACGATGTGAGAAATCATACATCCTCTGTATTTATCAACAAAAACAACAGAGATACAAGAATGTATAGAATAGAGAAACTAGAAAACTTAGATTTGTATGGTTTTACCGAAGGGATGGTAGAAAAGGATAAACAGGCGGGGGTATTTAAACATGAAGGTAAAATCTAAAAGAGAGTTTCAAGCCTTAGATGAAGAATTGAATCTTTTTGAAGATGCTGAGTGGGATTTTATGAAAGTTGTCGAGGAACAGGAAGAGAATTACGAGTTCTTTGATGACATACCAGACATAGATTTTAACGCTAAGAAAGCTAAAATGAAAACTGTAGCACCTTTCATTTGTATTGTAGTTATCATTTTATTCCAGAGTATATGGTTAGGTAGCTTGATACGTGAAAAACCAGATGAAGATTATCTGAACTTCCAAGCAAGTTTGACTAAGAAACAGCAGGAAGAATACATTAAAGGTAACGAGGTATCTGGAAATGAGTTCGTAGAAATCAACAGTATGCTTTCTGATTATTTTAAGACTTTAAAATCTAAGCAAGGATACGGTACTTTGAACAATATCTGTTTAAATGGAAGTGCATTTAAACGAGAATACAGTGCATCACTTTCAAAGATGGAAAGTACATATGATAAATATGACTGTAACGCACGAGCATTGGCTGAGTTTGGTAGTTATTTGAATTTGAACAAGATTAAAAAAGCAGTAGAGGCAGATGGAACATATTATATTTACTGTGATGTGACTGTACCATCTAAAGATGACGTTGCGGAGTACATACACTTATATTCATATAACTTAACAAAATACTTTACAAGTAACGAGGTAAACACACAGAACGTTGCAAGATTCTTATTAGAGACAATGTCAACGAACCCAGTACCAACTACAATAAAGTCGATATGCTTTGAAATTATCAAGGTAAGTGATGGTTCATTTAGAATAGTAGATGACAGTGAGATACTTAATATTAGTTCTACTGCATACAGTTACTCAATAAATCAAATAACAAAGGTATTAGGTAGCACGTTGACTGATGAATCATTCTAAGATATAGGGGGTATTGAGATACGCACAGAGGCGTATTTTATATAGTGCATTTATTGCACTCATGTAATTTCTTTTGTTTCACATTCAAGGCGGTTATCTTTTGAGATAACCGTTGAGGCAGAAATTAACTAGTGTCCTTAAAAACGGCGAAAAATCGTTTGATGGACAACATGGTATTCTTTATATCGGCGTGTTCTTGTCAAGAAAGGCAAGAACAAAAACCAGTTTCTTTTCCATATTCTCTGGACTATCAGAAATGGTAGTCCAAGAATTAGGTATCACAGCCGAAAGGCTTTGATATAGAGTGTGTGATTAAACCAATGTATCCTCTGGCGGTCAAGTACCGCCAAGGAATCAAGAATCACACGAAGTATAGGTATCTTAGTCGAAAGACTTTGATATAAAAGTCGTTTTTCTTATGTCGGGCGGAGTTTCCGCCCATGAGAAAGATATTATCACCGAAAGGTGTTAATATAACTACAATTTGGTAGACATAGCAATTCCAAAGTGCCGTTTTCATAAACGGCACGAAGAAGGATATCTCAGCCGAAAGGCTTTGATATAGTTTTCTCCTAGGCACTGAGGAGAGGACGACTCAGTGCCACCTCTCTATGAATAGGGGTAAGTTTTACTAAACAGACGTCTTGATACCAGTTATAAGCGTGGTATCAAGGCATACACAAAAGGTATCAAACCGAAAGGTTTTGATATACACAAAAAGTTTCTCCTACCCAACTCGGTAGGCTTGAGATTTTTTCTTTCATCCCTTAGATGGTACTGGAAACAGTACCATCCCCTAAGTAACAGTAGCCTAGAGGCTTATACATATAAACTGATACCAATAGGGGGTATCAATATAAGAAAGGTATCATAGCCGAGAGGCTTGATATACGCGCTATTTACTTGTAGGCGTTCCTCTTTTTACTAGGTAATCTTAGGATTACCTACCAAGAAAGGTATCTTCATCGAAAGGTGTTGATATAGATGTCGCTAAGTATTTCTCTAAATACGAGGCTTTCATGTTTTTATTGTTCAGATTTAACATACATCTGAACACCATCTGTACTAAATGACAGATACATATTTTTCCTTTTTTTGGTAGGCTCTGCAAAGAGCCTAAAGAAAGGTATCTTCACCAGTCAAGGGTGTTGATATAGATGTTTCATTCGTTGTTTTTTGTAGTTCCTAACGGGCGGTTGGCTTACCGCCCAAGTAACACAAAACACACAAAGATATCTACACTGAGAAGTGTTGATATAAATCTCCTTTTTTACTTTGATTGGCATGTTAGGCTTTTGCATAGAGATGTGTAAAAGCCAAAGTAAAAAGTTATCTCAACCGCAAGGTTTTGATATAGAACCCATTATAATTTGATTTTTTCATAAGACCATGGAGTGGTAGTGGTAGCCACTCCATATACCAAAGGTAGTTCGTGCTTACGCACTCTACATATAGGGGGTATGCTAACTCCCAAGAATCACATTATTTTTATTACTTTTATTACTTTTAATTTTCATTTAATTACGGAGGTAGAATTATGTTAGCAAGACCAAAGAAAAAAGAATTAACTGCTGAGGAAAGAGCAAGTATTACACAGGCGAGTTCACGTCAGACTGGAACAATGACTTCCCCAAAAACATATGACCCGAACTTTCCGCTGTTTGACACACCAGTAAACCAGAAGGTATTAGTTTACATTCCGAACCACACAAGAGTAACGGAAGATGGTGTATCACAGTTAAGAGCAGATATTTTCACAGCACACTCATGTAAGATGGGTAAAGCCTATGTAGATGTACGTTGTAGCGGTGAGGTTATCAATGAGACCTTGAAACTTGATGGTTCATGCCCAGTTTGTGATGCGGTATCAGATTGTTGGACACTGTTCAATCATCAGTGGGAAGAACTGTGTAAATCAAGGGGGTATGACCCAGCTTCACCAGAGGCAGATGAAGCACTTAAACAGGATAAGAAAGACCTGCTCGATGCAAGAGCAGTTAAAAAGGCAGAGCAGTACATTACATTCCCAATCGTTGTAATTGATTGCGAGGAAGGTAGAACAGTACCGAAGAAAGATGCAGTCGGTAAGATTACTGGACATCCTATGTTCTATACAACACGTATGAGTACATACGAAGATAAGTGGAAAACAGCATTTGACGCACTGGATGATGAGGAAGATACAGCAGTTGACTACAATCCAGCAGGAAGATGGGCAATTATGAACTTCACATACACACCGAAGTCAGGAAACCACAATAAACGTGATTCTGCAAGAAACTTAAAAGTTTCATTCAAAACAATGGCAGACGCTTCTTACAGAGAGTGGGAAAAATACTTCGATGAGATGACAGAAAGCTGGACTCCAGAAGTTGCACAGGATGTACTGGTGAGAAACTCTCTGCGAGATATGGATGAAATGAAAGAAGTAGCGGATGAACTGCTCAAACCAGTAAGAGAACAGTTACAGATGATGTTACTTGCTAAAGGCGGAAACGCAACAGCACCGGCGGTATCTGCAAACACAAATGCAGATGAAGCACTTGCAGGATTCGGGGCAACACCTGTAGAGGCAGGGGTAGCACCTGCAGGAGCACTCCCAGAGGTTCCAGTTGGTGAGATGCCAGGTACAGTTCAGTAATGTAAGCATCTAATAAAATAACTAAGAAGGGTAGACTTTATATTAGTCTACCTTTTTTATTAAGATTAAAAGTAAGATGAAATAATTAGTATATAAACGAAATAGGGGGTATCACGCCCTGCACACAAAGGAGGATAAATAAACATGGAAGGCTATGCTAAGTTGAAGAAGTGGGAAGTTTACAACTTCATGTCAATCGAACATGGTGTATGTGAATTTGATGAGAGTAACATCATTTTCCTAAAAGGTTATAATGATTCTGGTAAGTCATCAATGCTTAGAGCATTAGACGTACTATTTTACAATAAAAATGCACAGTCACAGGTACAGTTCATTCAAGATGACAAGGACTACTTCAGGGTAGTTGCTTATTTTGATGACGATATCATTATTCTGCGTGACAAGTATATTAACGGACAGAGTTTGTATGAGATGTACAAGGGTTCGGACTGTATTTTTACTACCAAGGTAAATAATGTACTGACAAAGGTAACAGAAGTACCAGAGCCAATCGCACTTTACTTGGGGGTATTACCAGAATTAAACACGAGAACGTGTTATGATAAGCAGTTTGCGGTACAAACAAGTGGTAGTGAAACATATAAAGCATTCAGTGTAATATTAAAGTCAGAGGAACTGGCTAAAGCAGGTGAGTTAGTAAATAATGATAAGAACAAGTTAGGTTCGGACATTGCAAATATTGAAACGAAGATAGATGCATACAAAGATGTAGCCAAAGACGGTTCTAAGTTGACTGACGATTTGTTAAAGGTACTTGAAAAACATGATAATTACATTGATTTTTACGAGTCACTTTCAGAATACCTACAACGAAACGTGGAATTATCAGAACAGTTAAAAAATACAATAGTACCACCAGAAGTCAGCCTTTTGGACACAACGGAGTTGGATTTACTGAGTGGTATCAGTAGAAATCTAACTGAGTTAAGAGGTATCAAAACATACCCAGAAGTATCAACTTTAGAGGATGTAGAGTTAAACAGCTTGTTGGGTATCAAAGACATGGTATCACAATTAGGGGGTATCAGCGTAGCACCGGAAGTCAGCGAAATTACCACGGAGGAAGTTGTATTACTGCTCAACATTAAGAATATGGTAGACTCAGCAAAACAATACGATGTAAGTTACTCGGATGTAGCAGACATAGATGTATCAGCACTGGATATGTTATTATCAATGACTGACACACTGGGTAAAATACCAGATATATCGAAGTATGATACAGAACTGGAAAGTGTAAATAACGAAATCCGTGATTTAGCTTTACAGCTAGGAGATGATGTAGTTATCTGTCCAGATTGTGGTCATGTGCTGTTAGATGACGAAGGTCACATCCATAGGGGGTAATCAGCATGACAAGAAACGAAGAAGCGATATTGGCTTCATGCGAACGTTACATCAAGGATGGTGTCGAGAACAAATACGTCTGTGAGTATTATAAAAAGCTCACAGACATTGACTTAAAGCAGACAGACAGAACAACATTACGAGAGGAAGAATTAGTCAATGATTACTTTGTAAAGCAGTCAAGCATTTATCTACTGATAATAGTAGGTTGTGTGATGATGTGGACAACATTTGAGGGTACACTACAGAAGGTACTAGCGAGTCTTAGTTTTGTTGTGATAGTGATAGTAGCCTTTATAAACACAGTCGGCATGAAAAGTGACAGAATAGCAAAACTACTATGGAGACTTTATAATTGTGGAAATGCAGAAGAATGGTTCGTAGACTTCTTAGTGGGTAAGGGTATAGTAGAACCATAAGGGGGTATCGAAATAATGACAGACTTAGAAGAAATAGTATTGAGTAGTTGTAAAAGATACATAGACACTGGAATCAGTAATAAGTATGTAAATGAGTACTATAATAAAATCACTGGAGAAACCTTAGAAGATACTGACGAAGCACACTTAAAGCCAAGTCTGTTGTTCTTCAAGAATAATACAAGACTTAGAGCCACATATGGTTTGTTATTCTTAGGTTTATTAGTAGATGCAATATCAGGTTTTATAGTAGCAGATACAATCATTTCACACGTAATTATCTGGGTAGTAATTATATGCTTGATTTTATTGTACCAGATACTAAGTAGAAGTAAGAAGGTAGAAAAATTGTACTACTCAAGAATCAATTATATAAAGGCAAAAGATAACGTTGTAGACTATGCTGTTGGTAGAGGCTACATCAAACTATAGGAGGTAGTTTATGTTTAGGAGAGGAAAGAAAAATTTAGAGTCAGAAGAAACTGAGGTAAAGCAAGAAGGGGGTACTGATACGGACACGAAAGATGAAAGAGAATCGGAATCAAAGGATTTAGTGTCAGACTCAGACTCATGCGAAGCTTCACAGATAGAATTGGGTTACGATGAGACAGATGAGTACTTTGACGATGATTATGATGATGATTACATGGATGATGAAGTACCAAGAAGAGGCTTTTCTCTATCATCTTTCTTACTGACACTATCCGTGTTTGCTTTAATCGGAGTTATCGGTTTTGTTGGCTATAAAGGGTATAAAACATATACAGATATCTTTCCTAGTAAGTGGTGTGAGTGCAGGCTAGAGAAATCATATCTGGATACAATCAAAAAATTAGGTACAGATTACAGTTCCTACATGGTATCACCATTGGGTATGGACTTGAGTTTAATAGAATTATCTGGCGAGAAAGGTTTTGAACCTACACAGATGTTAAATGTAATAACACAATCAAATAGGGGGTATCAGTCACTTGGAGAGAGTAACTCAAAGTTATTTGAGTTAGCAGAGGAAGAAACCTATAAAAACTTCAAGGATATTACAGAAACAACTGGTACTGAAATTATGGACTACTTAGGAACTGATTATACACTGGATGAATCATTTCACGATACAGATATGATAACAGTATTTAAGTTACCAGAGAAGCTGAAAGGTGATATAACTGAATATGAGAATGAAGTATTCATCAAGGGCAAATATTACAAAGCAGATAAGGCTTTTAAAGTAGATTACTCTGATGATAAACATGAGATTATCTTCTACAAAGATAAGTACCCAGACGAAGATGAATGGAAAGAAGTTGAAGGAACTTTAGTAGTACCAAAGGAATCAATGGTTTTTACAACAAGTGCAACACAGACAGTAAGAAGTATGTTTGGGGATAAAAATGACGAAGTAGACGTTACACAGGTAGTCAAGTATGAAATGAGTGGTACTGGAGAACCAGATAGCCTTGAGTATACAAACAAAGTAGGTAATCCCTACAAGGTAGTAGTGAGAAACAAAAATACTGGTCTTATTATAGCAGGAGGTGTTATTACAAGTGAAGCGGAGGAGTAGATTTAAGCGTAGGGTAGCATATCTTTTAGGGGGAGTCACATTAGGGGGTATCGCTACTGCACTAGTAGTAACATTAGTGCTATCGACTGGTATCACACGAAGCACAAGAGAACGGAGTAAACTAACTGCAACAAAAGAGTTTGTTGAGAGTTGTGTAGACTCTGATGGAGACTACTTAGTAGACCAGTCACAGACAGGACGAACACTTCTGTCATTTTACTCAAGAACTGGCGTTCAACCATATGTATACATTATTAAGAAACAGAGTAGTAATAATCTAGAGCAGATAGCAAACAATTATTTCACGGAGAACAGCTTAGGCTCTGGAAGTATGCTATTAGTATATGCAAGTAATGGTGAGTTATATGGAGATAGTTACATCAAAGTTGGCTCAAAAGCTAGTGAGGTAATCGATGATGAAGCACAGAAGATTTTAATTGATTACTTAAAATTTCATGTTAGTGAGATACCATCATTAGACGCATGTATTACAAAAGCATTTTATGACACTGCTGAAGATATTATGGGAAAAGCGAAGATACCTTTAATTGTATATCCTGCGTTAATTATGGGTATTACGGCGGTAGTAGTCTTTTTACTATACGACAGAGTTATTATTTTAGCTAGAAGGAGGAGACAAAATGCTAAACGAGAATGGAGAGTTCCAGATGGACGAGAATCAGTACGGAGAAAGTACACAGAACGGAGAAGGTAGTAACACTTATACCTACGAAAACGAACAAGGGGGTACTACAGAAAACAGCCAATATGGGGCACAAGCAAATGAGAAGTATGGTTATGGTGATGGATTACATTATGAATACGTTGATGTGAAGAAGCCAATTGGAATCATGCCTATCTGTCTTATCTCAGGTGTGATTATGTGGCTCGGAGATTTCATTTTAGGGTTTGTACTGCTGTTTTTATTTGGGCAGTGGATGCATTACTGGCACAGTGCTTACAGTAATAACAGTCCAAGTCAGAATTATTACATTCATCAGATGAAGTCATATCGGCTTGCATTTTGGGTTGTATTAGGAGTTGTGATTGTACTGAATATTCTGCTTTTCATCTTAGGTGCAGTCGCATTAGTATCATTAAGTCTTTGGTAGAAATACCGAAGGCTTTTTGTTTTGTATATGGTGTGCTAGAATCGTTTTGGGTATTTATGAAACTGAATGGATATAAGTGAAAATCGTTTCTGGTATTTTAAAACTGAATAAAGGCAAGTAAAAATCGTTCATGGTATCAATATAGTGAAATAGTGTAAGCTAAAATCGTTTCTGGTACAGAAATTAAATATGGAGATAGTATTGACTTTTTAGAAGTCTTGTGGTATAATATAAGTAAGAAGGGATATAATAATTATGGAAATAGTATACAAAGTGATTAAAGATGGAAAAATTGAGGGGATTATTGTAAGACACAATAATAGGTATACAACAGTATTAAAACCAGACATTGCAAAATACAATTATACTAATGCAACTATCACAGCAGACTTAAAAATTAAAAGCAAATCTGGTAAATACATACCAGAGGTAGATACAAAAAATGTATTAAAATTATATCATGGTTCTAAGTTTGGTCTAACTAGAATCGATGTAAATGGTTGTGTAAGAGCAAGTGATTTTGGTAAAGGTTTTTACATGAACAACTCAAAAGAAAATGCTGAGGAACTGATAGCCAGATTTCAAAGTGGAAAGATGTATAGTTTCCTACTAGTTATGGATAATTTAAATGTGTACAGGTTTAAAAACCAAAGACTGTGGGGGTATTTTATCTCATACAATAGAGCTGAATTAGGATTAGAAGATATACCTAAAGAGTATAGAGATAGTATAGTAGATATAAGTACTAATTATGATGTTATTGTAGGTGCTATAGCTGATGATTCGATGTCAGAGGCATACAGAATGTATAGTACAGGTCTAATAAGTGACTTAGAGTTGTTTAACTGCATAGTTTGTCTAGGGTTAGGTCAACAGTTTTTAGTTAGAACCGAAAAGGCACTAAGAAACTTATTATTACTAGATTCTTACACTATGTCTGAAGATATTAGAAAATGTAGACTTATTTCTTTAGCGAATAAGAGACTAATGTTATCAAGAAAATTAAAAGATTTAATGGGTAGAAAGGGGATTAAGTATAATGGAAAGAACAAGTGATTACACAGGTGCTTCATGGGTATTTGGCTCTGTATTGCATGAGTCAGCAAAGAGGGGGTACTGTGTAGAAAGCATATTAAACAAAGTTGGTGATACCAATATAGTATCTATGTGTAAAGACGATAAAAGTGTAAGTGATATATTAGATTATATAATTAAACGAAATCCGGAGGTAACTTCTGCAAGTAGAAAATATATCTGTCATGAGTAAAAGAACTATTATTTTTCAAGAACATAAAAAAATTACAATTAAGGAAATAGATGAGTTATTCTATTTCACAATCTTGTATTATGACAAGTGGAGTTCTCGTAATATAATTAAACAATCTGAATACATAGTAGTGGCAGCTTGTAGAGGGTTGATGAAAATTAGTCTAGAGGAAGTAAATGGGAAAGATTATTTATTCATCACGGATGACATAAGTGATTTTACGGATTATCCTAAGCAAATAGATGATTTCCTATCCTTGCAATGTGATAATGATAGTAAAGTTACTGCAGAAATGTTATACCATGCGATCTTAGATTCTACAAATGAATTATTTCAAGAAATGCGATTGACGGATATATATTATAATTACAAATACCTTAGCGAGGGTAAAACAGGAAGTTCTAAGATTGACATTTACACGAGTTCTTTTGACAAGTATATAAATGATATTTTTCCAAATAGTAAAGATGTAGCTGTTGAGAAGATAATGTTGAAATTAGGTATTGTCAAGCAAGATGCAATATTATTGTTTGAGCGTTGGAAAAAATTCTATTTTATAGATTATCATCCGTACGAAGAATGGATTCCGAATCCTCCCCAAAAAACACTTACTATTGAACAGTTTAAAGATAGAATATCAGCTACAAGAATTGATGTAAAGAAGAATGAAAGCACAGGGGAGCTATATTTTGAAGCTGGCAATGTCAAAGGAAAAGTATCTACAAAAGAAATACCGAAACATCCAATGATATCTTTATTTATTACTTCTGACTCAAATGAACATTGGCTTTTACATGAGGAAGGAACTGTTTTGGGGGCACCAGTAATAGCGATATTTTAAATATATTTTGAAGAATGAAAAAGAATAAATATATCCCAATGTTTGACGAACAAGAGTTTGTCCTTGTGTGTCGTAGAAAAGATTATGAGAATGAGCATGGAATAATTGGTGATGGTTTATTCCTTGTGAGTAGAGAAGAATGGGAAGATACTGATGATTACTCAATTAAAACATTTGATTTGCTTTTAACAGCAGTTGAAAATAATGTGGTTAAGTTGTACCCTGCCCCCAATAATGCAGTGGTAATATTTCAAACTCTTCCTTATTCAAGAAAAGTAGATTACATTGAAGTAGATTAATATTTGAATTATACTATTTTTACATCTAATTTAATACAACATACTGATTCTGTATGTGACATTTTACGTTCAATCGTTGAAATCTCCAAGTCGCGGAGGGTATGAGCAAAAACATTCTTGATAAAGGTAGCGGTATGAATGCGCTTTTTGCTGAACGCTTTACCAATATTCCATCCAAAGTGCATAATATCAATGCTTTTAAGTTGTGAATCCACTTTTACGGGCGATATCTTTTGTAAGGTATCGCCTGAACTATATTCTACAATGTATGCACATAGACGGTTGAGGTCTTCTTCACTCATATAGGCAACCATTGTTTGCTTAGTATAATTGAGCACCTTTTCTAATTTGGTTTGAATAGCACGATTATTTTCTGCGATAACATTGGTTCGCATGACTTCATATTCTGAGGGTTCAGAGATTGCTCCTTCATTGGTAGGAGCAGGCTCAATGACATCAGGCGTAGCCTGGCTTGAGTCTTCGATTGTAAGGTCTTCCGGAACAGAAACGGTATCATTGTAATTTTTCATCGTTTGAAAAGCAGTGAAATGCAATAGAAAAGCTTCTATTCGTGGCAGCAGAAACTGATTGAAAGTTGTCTGTAAGCTGGCATAGATCGCCATCAAGACAATTACTGTCGCAAAAAATGCAACACTACTACTGAAATCGTCAAAACCTTTGTATAAAACAAATTGACGAGCTAAAACACCAACAACAAGAGTACCTACCAATACAAGGGAATAGAGTGCTATATGTTCTATACTTTTCTGATTCATAGTGATATTTGCTAATCGTTTGTGCGCAAATATATGTCATTTCATAGATATCATGTTATAAATCCAAGAATGTGGCAGCATTTGTCCTCTATATGTAGTTTTTTTCCTTGTCAAGGTGTCATTGTTTGACAAAAACTCAAAGGAAAATATATGTAATTTCATATTGGGGAGATTATTTTACTTTCTCTCTAAATGGCTGAATGAAATTTTATACATTTGTATAAATCTAAAGAAAAGACTATGTTACTTCCAACAATGACATACAAAGAAATGTATGATAATCTTAGCAAAGATCTTAAAAAAGTAAAGATTCGAGAAGATTATTTCCTTCCGAAAGCAATGAAAGAATTCAAAAAGGAAAGAAGATTCCCCGCTTGGAGGTGGTATGAATACACTGTACCTGCATCACAAAACAAGTATATAATATTTTTTTATGTTGAAAGTCGTGCTTTCATTGATAAACCGGAAATTGGCAATTATTGTGTAGTTTTTGACAACAAGAATAATAGGTTTGTAATTAAATGGGGGGCTTGTGGATATAATCACACAAAAGATGGACCATTAATGCTTCTTAGGCAGATTCAAGTATATACAAGTCATTTTTTTGACAGATATAAAGAACGATATTTAAAAGATTTATCACTTAATGCGAACGATGTTGTTTGTAGATATTTGTCAAGAAACAAAGAGGTAATGCCTATTGAAATGAATAATGAGATTAATAGACATTTAGATCAATACGGAGCTGGTGCAAAATATGGTTTTCGAGTTAGAGATGGCTTCTGTTTTGCATTGATAGACTTACAGGTTATGCAAAGTAAAGATGGAGATTGTGAAAAAGATAAGCCACAAGCGATGTATGTAGTTTATAAAACATTTATGAATGAAGCTGATATGGCTGATACGCAATTATCTGCGATAGACAAATCTCATTATGATGCATGGTTAAGATATATACAAATTCTTAAAAAGGAGTCAACAGATGGAGAAATAACTCTTACACTTGATGAATAATTAATAAGAACAAACTATCTGCATTATTGAGGTATTGGCGTGCAGATAGTTCGTTCTGTAAATTTTTTACTTCAGCGAAATCTTATTCGCCGTCTCGCGTTTCTTGGAATTGACCAAATCAGCATAGATTTGAGTGGTAGTGACATTCTTATGCGTCAGCATCTTCGATACTGTGTAAATGTCTGTGCCTAAAGAGATTTGGATGACCGCATACGAGTGCCTAAAGCAGTGGAAGGTTATGTGCTTTCTGATTCCGGCTTCGGCAATCCATTGTTTCAGGGGATGATGAGTCATGGATCGGGTTAAGCCTTTGAAGACTTTTCCGGTGCCCCATTCGCCACACAACTCCAGTGCTTCCTGACTGATAGGGAGGGTGGCCTCGGTTTCTGTCTTTTCGGTGCAGATACGGATGTAATAGCCTTGATCCGGACCGACTTCAAAGTCACGCCAATCCAGCTTCAGAATATCACTGATACGGAGGCCGGTCATGCAAGCGAATAGGGATGCCTGTTTCAAGACTGGAATCTTGCAGGGCGTAGCTGCCAGTTTCTTGACTTCATCAAGTGTCAGATACTCTTTCTTAACCTCTTTCCATTCTATCTTTTCCAGAAAGTCGTTCAAGTTCTCACGCAGCATCTTCTCTTTATAGGCTATTTTCAATAAGGCACGGAACGTCGAATAATAACCGGCTGCCGAATTGCGTGAGATATAAGCATTGGGATGATTGATCTGTTTACATTTGAGCAGGTAATCCTTGAACTTCTCGCACAGCTCCACGGTGACATCTCCAAAGGTACATTTGCCGCCGACAAATTTCTCGAAGTGATTGTAAACGCAATCCCATTTCTCATATTTCTCCCTTGCCTTTGTCCGGAAGTAGGCGAGGAAATCTACCTTTTGCTTGTTCTTGTCCAGGAACCCGAATTCTTCATTAATAAGCGATTGGACACGGATACAGCGGATTGCCTCTGCCTTGTTCAGCATATCCTGATTGAACATTCTTTGTTGCTCGTTTTTGGGTTTGGCATAGATATAGATGCCGAGGAATTCCCGGCGACTCATCTTCATCGTATAAGGATTGCGGATGGCCGGGTAATAATCCAGATAAAGAGATATGCGGTCGTTATGCAATGGCTTTTGTCTCAAAGTTACGTTGGTGCATGTAAGTGTCATAGCTATATTGTTTTTTTATTAATACTTGTTTTTGTTGCAAATAAAATAGGTGTTCTGATGGTGGTATTTATCACCGGAAAATAACTTTCGACTCATTCTATCTTTGGAGGCTCAAAGAACTTGTCCAGCTCTGCCCGCAGAATCTTGGTATATTTACCGACTTTGATACGGGGAATATTATGGTATTTCACATAATGATAGAGTTGGTCTCGTGTCAGATTGAATCGCTCCATCGCTTCGGCAATGGTGTAGTATTTGGGCTCTTCGGGAGCTATGAGACCTTTGGCAATGTCCACATGTTTCTTGGAATAATACACCATGATGCCGACCTTCTTCTTGGGAATGGCATTCTTTGATACAAAAGAATAAATGGCTGTCAGTGTCATACCGAACTTCTCCTGCATATCTTGCGTGCTGTACCACTCCTTGATCTCAGGATCGGGAGCTTTTTTTGAAAAGTAGTCATCAAAGTGTTTTTTACTCCAATAGGTTTTACCACGATTAAATGTCCTAGGGATATTATGCTCTTTAGCTATATGAAATATCCAGGAATCTTTGACACCGAATTTCTCTTTAATCTCATTTGTGGTATAGAAGTCTGTGATAGGAAGAGTGTCTTTAGATTGTCGTTTCTTGTATGGGTTTCTTTTAAGCATCTCTTCTATATCGCTCTGCCGAACAAATGAAAGCCTACTGCTCAACTTATAAGCAGCAAGATGTCCTGTATAAATCATTTTATAAACAGCTTGCAGTGAAAGCCCCAACAAAGTAGCAGCCTGAGCGATCGACAAATATTCCTTATCTTTAATATCCATCAAAGGCTTTTCACTCTTAACGATTTGAATCCTTTGCTCTTCCTGCTGAATCCGTTTTGCTCGTATGGCCTGTTTATAAGCCAAATTCGCGCATCTGTGTGAGCAGTATTTCGTAGTTACTTTTTGTGCTACGAATTCTTGGCCACACCACTCACAAATCTTTTTAATTCTAATGTTGCTCTTTGCCATTTTACTTGAATTTTTAGGGTTTATTTCTCCTTGATTTCTCCAGTTTTATTCCACCATCTTAAACCATCTTAAACCATATTCAACCATATTCAACTTTCTCCACGACCTTGCCAACGAAAATCCTCAGATTTCGTGGTGAGGTACACAGGAGGTACAAAAAATGGCGTAAAAAGGCTTAGCAACGATTATCAACGATACTTGAGCAACAAAAAAGGCGCCCCGTAAAGAGCGCCATATTAATCAATTATAATCAATTTAACTATTTGATAATCAGGCATTTACTTACCGATGCAAAAATGTTCGAAAATATTCCCAAGTACCATATCGTTCGTAACTTCCCCTGCAATATCGCTTAGATGGAAAATGCATTCGCGGATATCTTGTGAAACAAAATCTCCGGATAGATTTTCTGCTAATCCTTGTTGGACCCGGTGGATGGCTTCCAAGGCATGGGTCAAAGCCTCGTAGTGGCGTATATTCGTGACAATGACATCGTTTTGGGTAACCGTGGGCAGGTTAGCGGCAGAGATTAGCATTTGCTGAAGCTTGTCGAGGTTGGTACGTCCTTTGGCAGAGATGGAGATGCATTGCACATTAGTAGCGGCCACGGTGAAACTGGAGTTGGGGATGGTTGAGGCATCTTGCACCAAATCGGTCTTGTTGAATACGAGAATGAGCCGTTTCCCTTCGCAACGGGGAAGTATCTGGGTAGTTAGTTGTGGTATCCGTGAGACGGCATTCGTGGCATCAACTATCCAGAGCACGATTTCCGCCTGCTCCAATTTCTGGAAGGTTCGCTCAATTCCTAGGTTCTCGATGGTGTCGTTCGTTTCGCGTATGCCTGCCGTATCAATAAATCGGAAAGTTATCCCACCAAGATTGACTGTGTCTTCTATCACATCGCGGGTTGTCCCGTGTATGTCGCTTACAATGGCTCGTTCCTCGTTTAGTAGTGCATTCAACAGGGTGGATTTACCAGCGTTCGTTTCGCCGATGATGGCTACGGGCACGCCGTTCTTGATGGCATTGCCTACACTGAAGGATTGTACTAAACGGGAAATTACCTGCTCTATGCCGTCTGCTAGGAGACATAGCTCGGAGCGGTCGGCAAATTCCAGTTCTTCGTGGTCGCTGAAGTCCAGCTCCAGTTCTATGAGTGATGTGAAGTGCAGCAATTGGTCGCGTAGTGAGGCCAGCTCTTTACTGAACCCACCGCGCATTTGGCTCATGGCGAGGCGGTGAGTGGCGGCAGAGGTGGAGGCGATGAGGTCGGCCACGGCTTCGGCCTGGCTTAGGTCCATTTTGCCGCCCAAGAAGGCCCGTTGCGTGTACTCACCGGGAGCGGCCAGGCGGCAACCATTGCCGATGAGCAATTGCAACACCTTCTGAAGAATATAGCTCGAACCGTGGCACATGATTTCCGTGCTATCCTCGCCCGTGTACGAGTGGGGGGCACGGAATAAGCTTACAAGTACTTCGTCTATGATGTTTTCTTCTTCATGGATATGACCGAAGGTAAGTGTGTATGGCTTGGCATCCTTCAGCTTCTTCCCCTTCCGGGCAGGGGTAAATATGCGGGATGTTATCTCTATGGCATCCGGTCCGGAGACACGGATGCATCCTATGGCTCCCCCTTGGGCGGTGGCTATGGCACAAATGGTATCTTGGTTCATTTTATCCGGCTTATTTTTATTCAGCAAAGATAATGGTTTCTTTACAAAAAAGAGAGATGGTGATTCAACTTATGGGCTTTTATCGTAACTTTGTGCAAATCGATAATGGATAGATGCTTATAAAGCCTAATCCGCCTCTGTGCCCATTGTGGGTATAGCAGGACATTGCTACACTATACAGACCAGCAACGGGCACGTCAGGCAGGATGTGATGAAGTCATTACTAAACCCTACTCCTAGGATTGGCTGAAGGAAAGGGAGGAGCATTTCTTGAAGGATACTTAGATACGGTCGAGTACTGTTTTGATAAGAGTATCTATCGTATTCTTGTATCCCGTGTTAGCTTCTTTTATCAGGCGGTTGGCAATGACCATGCATACCGTCATGGCCTTGTGCCCCATCAGACGGCTCAAGCCTGCCAGGGCAGAACTTTCCATCTCGAAGTTGGTAATACGGTAGCCGTTGTATTCAAATTTTTCAATCTTCTCATTCTGATGTGGGTCGGCAAGCGGCACGCGTAACTCGCGTCCTTGAGGTCCGAAGAAGCCCCCGGCGGCAATCGTTACGCCACGTACCATGTCGTTTTGTGCGATGCGGTCTATCAGTTCAGTGCTTGCATCAATGACGTAGGGGGCAGGGGCACACATGTTGCCGGACCATCCCATATGGTTGAGGAAGGCACGCTCCATGGGCAGGTCGCACACGGAGTTGCGTCCGGCATAGAAGTTGAGCAGCCCATCGAAACCAATGGACTTTTCAGAACATACAAATGTACCCACCGGAGTGTAGGGTTGCAAGCCGCCGCAGGTGCCGATACGTACCAGCTCAAGGCTACGTAGGCGGGGCTTTTCTTCGCGCGTCTCGAAGTCGATGTTTGCCAGGGCATCCAGTTCGTTCATCACGATATCGATGTTGTCACATCCGATACCGGTGGAAACCACCGTAATACGTTTCCCCTGGTAAGTACCGGTGATAGTCTTGAACTCGCGGCTTTCCACTTCACATTCCTTGTTCTCGAAATGGGAGGCAACCAGTGCCACCCGTCCGGGGTCGCCTACCAAGATGACTTTATCTGCCAGCCATTCGGGCTTTACGTGAAGATGAAATACAGAACCGTCTTCATTGATGATCAGTTCGGAAGAGGCGAAATATTTCTTCATATGCTTGAGGCTTTAATCTTTTGTTTATAAATAGAAACGCCGGGAACCGATTCTTGTTCACCGGTTCCGGCGTTTCGTCAGTTACTTTCCGGGTTATTTACTCAACGGCTGGCTGGTATTGCCCGTCGTCGGTTTGGCAATGTTTTCGCGCATGGAAGTGTCGGCTTCTATATTCTTCATCCGGTAATAGTCCATGATACCCAGATTGCCGTTGCGGAATGCTTCGGCCATGGCCTTGGGTACTTCCGCTTCTGCCTCGATAACTTTGGCACGGGCTTCCTGGGCTTTTGCCTTCATTTCCTGCTCTGTGGCTACGGCCATGGCGCGGCGTTCCTCTGCCTTGGCTTGAGCAATGTTCTTGTCGGCATTGGCTTGGTCTATCTGCAGGGCGGCACCGATATTCTTACCTATGTCAATATCAGCAATGTCAATGGACAGAATTTCGAATGCTGTTCCGGCATCCAACCCCTTGCGCAATACCAGTTTGGAGATAGAATCCGGATTCTCCAATACAGACTTATGATTCTCTGACGAACCGATGGAAGACACAATACCCTCGCCTACACGGGCCAGAATCGTGTCTTCTCCGGCACCTCCCACCAATTGGCGGATATTGGCGCGCACCGTTACACGGGCCTTGGCAATCAGCTGGATACCGTCTTTGGCAACAGCTGTCACGGGAGGAGTGTCAATTACTTTGGGGTTAACGGACATCTGTACGGCTTCGAATACGTCACGGCCGGCAAGGTCGATGGCGGTTGCCATCTGGAACGGCAGCTCGATATTGGCTTTAGAGGCGGATACCAGTGCGTGTACCACCCGCTCTACGTGACCTCCGGCAAGGTAGTGCGCTTCCAGTTCGTCGCGCGTGATGTTTTGCAATCCTGCTTTATGAGCTTCAATCATGCCGGGCACAATGATATAAGGAGGAACATTACGGATACGCATCAGGAAAAGTTGTACCAGCGAGATGTTTACTCCCGATACTTTGGCAGACAGCCACAAGAAGAACGGTACATAATGGAAGAAAAGTACCAGGAAAATAATGCCTCCTATAATGAGGAAGGCGGTTAAATACATTGTGCTTGGATCCATGAGATTAAATATTAATTGTTAGTTATAAATAGGTTGATTCCTGAAATTTCACTGCTTGAGCCGCTCCACTAAGAGGACTCCGTCGGCAATACGGTCTACGATAATCGGAGTCTTTTCGTTCAGGAAGCCGTCTGATGACTTTACTTCCACGATGTCTCCGTTGATTTCGGCATAGCCGATAAGAGCCAGGCGGGTAGTGGTTACGCCTATATCACCTACCTTGACTTTTTCCTCGGCACTACGGTCTACTTTGGAGGTGATGTTTTTTTTCAATGCAATTTTGTCGAGTGTCTTGGAGCGCATGAACCATACCAACGAGCCGATACAAGCCAGGGCAGATATGATAAGCGTAATGACACCTGCCGTGGTGCCCATATAGGCAAAGGCATAGTAGTTGGCAAAGATGATGCAACCTCCTGCCAGAAAACCGGCAACGCTGATGCCCGGAATTACGAATAATTCCACTAAGAACAAGATTACTGCTCCTATAATCAATGAGGCGATAATGAGTATATCCATAGTTGTCTTTATTTGGTGGCTTGTTTTTCCAGGTTGCGCACTTGAATGGCAGTTTGCTCCATCTCAGTGGACAATTGCCGTACACGTTGCTCCAGGTCGAGGATGGCGGCGGACATCTTGTCCTTTTCCTGCTTGTTGGCTCGGGAGTATTCCGAACGCATATCTTCCAGTTTCTCCTGCAGTTGTTTGTAGCTCTGCTCCAGCTGATTGTATTTGCCATACGAGGCTTTGGCCTGCGGGGAGCGGAAATCGTCCAGCTGGTAGTAGGTGGAGTGGTCGTCAATGATGAATTGGAAATCATGCTTCTTGGTGGTCCGCGGCTTTGCGTTGGCAGCAGTCCGAAGTCTTTCTTGGGCGGCCTCTACCGCATCGGTGTCCGTCCATGTGTCCTTGATAGAGTGAAGTTGCGCCAATGATATCATCTTGTCCGGGTCCATCCCTTCGTAGTTGTACACTTGCTTGGATGAGTTGGGAATGAATACATAGATGCACACTTTGCCTTCCGGCTGGTAGCGGTCAGAGGCAAACCATCCCAAGTCGTTGAATTCGTCGATGACGTACATATAGTCGTTGTAGGGCGAATTGAACGGCATGCCCACATTTTCCGGCATCAGATAGGAGTCGGTATTCGTATTGTAACGGGTGACGAAAATATCATATCCTCCCATCGAGCCAGGGCCATCCGAAGCATAGTAGATAGTGATACCGTCCGTAAGTACATAGGGATAGTCTGCATTCATGGCCTCGTTGATGCTTCCGGGCAACAAGCTGCCATCACTCCATTTGTCCAGCAACTTGTTGCGCGAAAGGATACTGAGGGTGCTGTCCGGTTGCATTTCGCTATAATATAGCTTATTGCCCAGCTCCGTTTCGTATACCGTTCCGCCTTCCTTACCGGAATCATTGAAGTAGGTGTCGTACATGAACAGTTTGCCCGATTCGGGGCTGATTTTGTATGCATCCAGGAATTTTTCCTTGTCTACCACAAAGCTGTCGATGAAGCAGACCTCTTCCACGCCTTTCAGCATGCGCAAGTTGGATTTGCTTTTTTCCAATAATTGTTCGGCCTCTTCGGTGGAGCGTTTTCTCTTTCTCAGGTCGGAAATGTAGGTCTCATAAGTCTCGATGGCATCTTCGAACCGATATAAATCATTGTATGCCCGGGCCAAATAGAGTTGCCCGCTGGGGACGCGTCTCTTGACGGCGCTTTCCAGGTGTTTCAAGGCTTCTGCGGGTTCGCCGGTTTCCAGGCAACATACACCGTACCATAGGTTGTAATTTCCATTGCCAGATTGTGTCTTGACGAGTTTTTTGAAGGCGGGCTTGGCTTCTTCGTATTCTCCCTTCTCGTACAAGGCTTTGGCTTCTGCCAGGCTTTGTGCGGAAATTGTTATGCTCAAAAGGCCGAATAGAAAGAAAAGGATATATTTTTTATTCATATTGATACATGCTGATTTGTTCAGAAGGTCAAAAATACAAATTTATCGTGAATAAAGCTGGTTTCCGTAATTCTATTTTGTTAATTCTTCTTTAAATCGTTCTTTTGCCTTACTTTTGCAACCGGAAGAGCTATAATTCATAACTTATAACTCATAACTCGTATCAATGGCACGATTTACTGAAGAAGAAAAGATGTTGCGCCGCATAGACAAGCGGTTTAGCAAAGGTGTGGTGGAATATGGGCTGATAGAGGACGGCGATAAGATTCTTATCGGGCTTTCGGGAGGCAAGGACTCTTTGGCGCTGGTGGAATTGTTGGCACGGCGTGCCCGTGTCTATAAACCCCGTTTTTCCGTTGTCGCCGTACATGTAGTGATGAAGAATATACCTTATCAAAGCGATGTGGACTATCTGAGGGAGTACGTAGAGTCGTGGGGAGTGCCTTTTGTTCTCTTTGAAACGGAGTTTGATGCCACGACAGATACCCGCAAGTCTCCTTGTTTTCTTTGCTCTTGGAATAGGCGGAAGGCATTATTTACCGTAGCCAAGGAGCAGGGATGCAATAAAATCGCGTTAGGCCATCACATGGATGATATTCTGGAGACCTTGCTGATGAATATCACCTATCAGGGAGCGTTCAGCTCTATGCCCCCCCGGCTGGTAATGAAGAAGTTTGATATGACGATTATCCGTCCGATGTGTCTGGTACATGAGGCGGATTTGATGGAGTTGGCGCAAGTGAGGGGGTATCGTAAGCAGGTGAAGAATTGTCCGTATGAGTCACAATCCAGCCGTAGTGCAATGAAAGGCATTCTGAAACAATTGGAGGAAATGAATCCTGAGGCACGCTATAGTCTATGGGGGAGTATGACGAATGTGCAAGAGGAATTGCTGCCTGCAATCATTAATCATTAATCATTAATCACTAATCATTAATCACTATATGAAAGCATTTTATACCATTTTGCTATTGATTGTATCTAATATTTTCATGACGTTTGCCTGGTATGGGCATCTGAAGCTACAAGAGACAAAAGTCATCTCCAACTGGCCGTTGTATGCCGTGGTGCTGTTTTCCTGGGTAATAGCTTTGGCAGAGTATTCTTGCCAGGTTCCGGCCAATCGGATAGGCTTTTTAGGCAATGGAGGCCCGTTCTCATTGATGCAACTCAAAGTGATTCAGGAAGTAATCACTTTGATTATCTTTACGGTGTTCACAACGGTTCTTTTCAAGGGGGAAACGCTGCATTGGAATCATTTTGCCGCTTTTGTATGTCTGGTACTGGCGGTATATTTTGTATTTTATAAATGATGGGTTAATCGCATTTGCACATTATTTCATATACTTCTCCATTCCTTTTGTTAAGAACGTTTGAAGCTTTCCTTCTTCATCCGTATAAATGAAACAGGCGTCGATATCCGGATGTGCATCCGCCACGCGTTCTGCTTCTTCCAGCCCCATCACCATGAATGCCGTGGCATAGGCGTCTGCACTCATGCAATCTTTGGCAATGACGGTGGCTGACAAGATGCTGTGCTGTACCGGATAGCCGGTACGCGGGTCGATGGTATGCGCATATTTCTTTCCGTCTTTATAGTAGTAGTTGCGATAATTGCCCGATGTAGCCATGCCTAAATCCGTGACTAGCAGCACTGCTTGCAGTTCCTGGTTCACTGCCAGTGAGTCGTCTATCGGCTTGTTCAAACCGATGCGCCAAGGTCCATTTTGAGGGTTTTGCCCGTGAACAACCACTTCTCCGCCTATATCGACCATAAAGTTGCGGATACCCTTCTTCTTCAGAAGTTGGGCTATGACATCTACTGCATATCCTTTTGCCACAGCGCTGCACGAGAGCATTATACGCGAGTCTGTTTTCACCACTTTCCCTTCATCGGACAATTTTACTTTTTCGTATCCTGTCATCTCCAGCAGGCTGTCTATCATGGCAGAGTCGGGGAAGTTACCCTTCTTGAACCCAAATCCCCAGGCATTGGCAAGAGGGGCAACGGTGATATCGAAGGCACCATCGGTCTCCCGGGAGATTTCCATGCTACGTCGGAAGACGTTGGTAAAGAATGTGTCGGGCACAATGTCCTCGTTGCGGTTGATGCGCGTAATGGTCGCTGTGTCATTGAAAGGGGACAAGGAACCGTCGAAACGTTTGAGTTCCGCTTCTATCTCCGCCTTCAGATTTTGGTCACATTGATAAGTCACTTTATATACCGTACCGAATATCAGTCCGTTATCCGTCTGATAAGGAGTGACTTGGTTGTGGCGGGCAAGTATCCAGATGGTTCCCAGTACCAGTAGGGCAATCCATAAAAAATTCCGTTGTACTTTCTTTTCCATATCCTATCTGAGTTTTTACTTTTTAATTAAAAGAAGAGATGCTCTACCAATATCTTGGTACCGATGATGACGAGGATAATCCCTCCCCAAAGTTCGGCGCGCAGTCTGCGGGCTATGCCACATCCGAAACGGATGCCGAACATCAGGCCGACCATCGACAAGGCGAATGATACAAAACCGATAATGCCGATGGGGGAAAGAATAGCCGAGAATTGCTTGATACCGAGGAATGCAAACGAAACACCTACCGCCAATGCATCGATGCTGGTTGCCACGGCCAGAGCGAGCACCACCTTCAGGCTGGTAGGGTCATACTCGTGCTTGCAATCTTCGTCCTTGAAGGATTCCATTATCATGCGTCCGCCCAGGAAGGCAAGGATACCGAATGCAATCCAATGGTCAATACTTTCTATCAGGTGGCTGAAAAAACTGGCGCCTATCCATCCCAGCAGAGGCATCAAAGCCTGGAAAAAGCCGAAGCTGATGGCCATCACCAGCATAGGGCGCAGCCGGGCGCGTTTCAATATAATTCCGCTGGCTATAGAAACGGCGAAACAATCCATCGCAAGTCCTACGGCCAGTAGCCAAATCTCTAACCCTGTCATAAGTCGCTTAAAGAGGTAGTTTATAAGTTATCGTATAGGTTACTCCCATCGTGTTGGAGCCATATTTCCCGAAACCGGGCACATACCACGGGTCACCGTATTCATCGGCCGAGGCAGACAATTTGAACTTGAAGCGTAGTGACCAGCCCATGTACAATGCCTTCCAGACGTGCGCCCGGATACCGACACAAAATTCAGCCCATTGCATGGAGCCTTTCATTCCTTTATGGTTATAGGGCAGGCTGCCTCCCCATATCTCGTCGTCCAGATTCGGATTGCCTACGATGCCACCGTATATCGGGTCGTCCAGTCCCAAGGCGTCTACATCGTACTTGAAGCTGCTTACACCGTAACGCAAGCCTACGAGTAGCATGTGTCCGTGCTGCTTCTTGTATAGCGTGTTATAGTCCATTCCTATGCGGAAGTAGGGGGCGTTGCTTTTGTAGTGTATGCCTTTGTCACTCCAGGTGTCCGTGGAGCCATATCCCAGTTCGGCAATAGGGAAGAAGCGGTTCTTGAGGTTTACATCCACGGCCACTTCGGAACTCAGGAAATCTCCTCCAAATACGGAACTTCCGATTCCCCACAAGTCCAAGCCGACGGACATGCCGTTGTATAACGGATAGTGCACTTCTTCTTTCGCGTCCTTCTTCTCCTTCTTGGGAGGTGCTCCCTGGGGGGGGACGGTAGGATTCCCGTTCTGCGCCCGTAGGGGGAGGAACATCAGCAGGCAGAGTGCCAGACTAATAGAATAACTTAAGATTTTCCTTTCCATAGATGCCTGCTTCATTGTCTTTGATGTATATCGAGTCCAGAGAGATGCGGGTGCACGTTACGCTTGTGATGGCCTGCTTCATCTGATAGCCGCAATCCATCGATAGGAAATAGGGGGTGTTGGTGTGGCGTATCACCATCGTGTCACTCTTGGTCCGGCTATACTTGAATATCAGCTTGGTGGAATCCTCCGTATAGCGCAGTGGCAGGGAGATGTCGTGTACCTTCTTCTGGTTGTTGATGATGATGGAGTCGGTGCCGTATGCTGTGACGGTGAGCGAGTCGAGCGTGTCGTTCTCCACGTATTGGGTTTCGGGGTCTACTCTATAAAGAATGCAATTCACCATGGGGCGTGCCGTCATGGAGCAATCTGCCTCCTCCGAGCAGGAGATAGCTATGCTTATTATCGGGCAAAGGACAGCTCCGAGTATGACAAGTCTGACTAATTTTTTCATCGTTAAATGGTTTTCTCTATTTGATATTTGTTTCGTTCCGGGGCATTACGTGAAATCAGCTCTCCGAGGAATCCTGCCACGAACAGTTGTGTGCCGATAATCATGGAGGTCAACGAGAGGTAGAAGTAGGGAGAGTCCGTCACAAGGCGGTAGGGCATGCCATGGTGCATGTAGTACAACTTGCTGACACCCACTATGACCACGGCTATGAAGCCGAAGATGAACATCAGCGAACCCAGCAATCCGAAAAAGTGCATGGGCTTGATGCCGAACCGGGAAAGGAACCAAAGGGAAAGCAAGTCCAGATACCCGTTTACAAAACGGTTCAGCCCGAACTTGGTCTTTCCGTATTTGCGTGCCTGATGGTGCACCACTTTCTCGCCGATTTTCTTGAAGCCGGCGTTCTTGGCCAGGTAAGGGATGTAGCGGTGCATTTCGCCGTATACTTCTATATTCTTGACCACCTCTTTGCGATACGCCTTCAGTCCGCAATTAAAGTCGTGCAGGTTTTTGATGCCCGATACTTTGCGGGCGGTGGCATTGAACAATTTGGTGGGGAGGGTCTTCGACAACGGGTCGTAACGTTTCTGCTTCCAGCCCGATACGAGGTCATAGCCGTCTTGGGTAATCATGCGGTAGAGTTCGGGTATTTCGTCGGGGCTGTCCTGCAGGTCGGCGTCCATGGTTATCACGACGTCGCCTTGTGCTTGTTCGAAACCACAGAACAATGCCGGCGACTTCCCGTAGTTGCGGCGGAACTTAATGCCCCGTACCTTGTCCGGAGCTTGTGCCTGCAATTGTTCGATTACCTGCCAGGAACGGTCGGTACTTCCGTCGTTCACGAAAATCACTTCGTATGAAAAACCGTTGGCATTCATCACCCGCTCAATCCATGCGAACAGTTCGGGGAGTGATTCTTCTTCATTATATAGTGGTACGACAACTGAAATATCCATTGATGTATGATTTTTCTATTTACAATTGAAATAACATTTCTTTTTACTGTTCCGTCACTTTGCCGGAGCGTTGTCTTTCTTGCGTCTCATCACGAACAAGGCGGTGGGGAAAGCCAGTATCGAACCCCAAAACACATTGGACGATATCATCTGTAGCGTAATGTCGATAGGACTGAGCAGTCGGGCTGTCTCCAGAGCTTCCTGATAGGTGGCGATGTACGAATCCATTCCCGGCATGTTGCTTTGGGCAAGCGTGTCTACCATCGTTTCGCACGTGTTTATCACATATCCGTGGTCTATGAACCTGAAGTAGATGTAGTGTGCCACAGCGGCAAGCAGCGCGGCAAACATATACATGAAAACGGTGAATATCCATGCATGCAGAAAGCTGATGCCGCCTCCGCATACCTGATTACGATACATCCGTGCATAATAATATCCCATAAAAGGTACGCATAGCGTGAGTCCCATGAAAAGGAAAAGTAAAAAAGGAACCGACAGTCCCACCGGAAAGAGTATGAACTTCAATATCCAAAAACCTCCCATATAGGTACCGAACAGCATTGCGTATCGTTGCGTGTAACCTCTATTTTCTGTCATCTTTCTTAGAAATAATGTGCAAAGGTACAAATATAGTTGGATTCAAGGGCAAGCCGATGTGCAGATTTTAATTTTTAATTCTTTAATTTTTCATTATTAATTAAAAAAGAAAAGGTGATACATTTCGTATCACCTTTTCTTTTTCTGAGCCTCTTGTCGGATTCGAACCAACGACCCCGAGATTACAAATCACGT
>ENA-ORTM01000884-ORTM01000884.1-human-gut-metagenome-genome-assembly--contig:-NODE-884-length-34310-cov-3.920858_pt1 | contig 34310 bp, 38 predicted proteins | sample MGYA00241909_ERZ509182 | MGnify/ENA primary metagenome ERZ509182 (study PRJEB26280, sample SAMEA2338855) | human gut metagenome | biome: human gut; feature: human-associated habitat; material: faeces...
GCCAGTGCTTTTTTCGCCGCCAGCCGTCGGAAGTCAGCAAAAACCAGAGAATGATTTTTATGGCTTTCAAAACAGAGGACGGCAGGATTACCGGAAAAATCGCATTTTATTGCCGAATGCTTGGTATCAGCCGACAAGGCTTCTATAAATACCTCGCTAACAAAGACCGTCCCTGGAAGTATCAGGATCTGGCACAGGCCATGGAAGAAATCGTCAGTGAGGACGAATGTAACGATACTTATGGACGGAGCCGTATGTATCAGGCGCTGTTGCTGAAACAGCCAGAGGGAGTGCGTATTCCCAGTGAGCGGACCGTATACCGGGTTATGAACCAGATGGGGCTGAGCCATCGGCCAAAGAGAAAGCCGAATGGGATCACAAAAGCAGATCGGGAAGCCATGAAATCGGAGGATCTGCTGAAACGGGATTTCCATTCAAATGCCCCATTGGAAAAATGTATTACAGATATCACGGAGATCCCGGCGTCCAATGGAAAACTGTATGTATCTGCGATTTTCGACTGCTTTGATCTTAGCGTCCTTGGACTGGCAATGGAAACAACTATGAAAGCAGATCTGTGTGTCCATACACTGGAAAATGCTTTGACTGCTTATCCCGCACTGGAAGGTGCAGTCATCCACAGTGACCGTGGAACGCAGTATACCAGCGAGACCTACCGTCAGGCCATCCGGGAGAACCACATCCATCAAAGCATGAACAGTGCGGGAGGACGCTGCCATGATAATGCACGGTGTGAAAGTATGTGGGCTAGAATGAAGACGGAACTTCTCTATAACCGCTATGACACAAAGCAGATGACAGTAGAGGATTTAAAGGAGCTCATCTGGAGATACTTCCTCAGTTACTGGAATAACCGGAGGATCTGCTCAGCCAATGGAGGCTTTCCTCCTATGATAAAACGCAGGCAGTATTATGAGGCTTTGGAGATGGCGGCATAGTCAGTGATATCCTTGAGGGAAATGTGTCAACTAATATTGACAATATCAGTCTTATAACCAGTGGTATATGTGCCGTCTTGGTAAATGTGCAGCTGATCATTGATTTTCACCACATAATTATGATTTTTCAGGTACGTAGCAAAGCGATCAAACAGAAACGTCTTATCGCTAAAAAACACGGGTTTCTGAAATGCTTCGTCCCTAAGAATTACTTCCAGTTCTTCATCAGGCAGTGGTTCTTTTAGTACAAATTTATTCAGGATGCGAATACACTCACGGGTTTCATCCATGCTGAAATCATTTGCAGTCAAGGTCAGAATATAATTAAACAATGCCTGATTTCTACCATCGCCTGCATCCATATCAAGAAAGTCTACGGCAGCACGTACCGGGAATAACCACTTTGGTACTTCCTGATACGTTCCCCCTTCTTCAATATCCCATTCAATGAAGCGTTCTTCCCCATCAATTTTTAAGATCTCATAGGAAGTACGTGAACCAAGCTTAATATCAGCAGTCAGCCCTACGGCAAGGACGGCATGAGTCCTGTTTCTTGCAATAGAATGATTCTTGAACAGAAAATGCCGCCCCCGTGAAGTCTGGTAAACACGACAGTCAAGCTGATATTCTTCCACAATGTTCATTAGAATTGCAGACTGTTCATTATCATCAACATCTATCAGAATCGTATCATCAGCAAGAATACCGGCAAAACCTGGAAGATCTTTCACTTCTTCATAGCTCCTGAATCTTGACCTGTTTTTGAATGGCTCAATAGCAGCTTTTCCCTTTGATTTGATATACCCTTTGTAAAGCATTGCTTTTCACCATCCTTAGCTGAATATTTCTGACAGTAGCTTTTTATAAAACACTTCGTTCCGCTGAACAGCTTTGAATTGCTTTGTGTAATCGCATTTCCAATTTTCTGCAAATCTGATTTTCTCTTTCTGAGCTTTCACCCTATTTTTTGTTTCTTTTACCAGTTCATTGTAGTGCTTCCAATGCAATGAATTTCTTTTATAACCACCACGATATGCAGTCACCCTTTCAAGTTCTGACTGGATTTCTTCAAGTTGTGACTTTTCTTCCGCTGCCTTTGTCCCCCAGTCAACCGCCTTATTCGCACAAGCCTCTTTTGCCACCGCTGCCTCTGAAAGAAACTGTTCAATATGGTCTTTAAGAACTTTTTCCTGTTCCGGCATGTCGCTTTCCCTGATGATTTTCAGTAATTTCCTGACTTTTGTAACATTACGCATAGAAAGAAACGCATCCACATCAACCTGCATATTCCCCCTTCCGTAGTTCCATGTGATTTTTAATTCTGTCATGTTTTACCGCCTTTCCGGTGTTATGTCGCAACACCAAAATGTTTCAGACGTTTCTTTGCTTCGTCTATATACCACTGTTTATCTAACTTTTCAGGTACTTTCACACCCCCATCAACTGCGTCATTATAAATAATGCAATGATTAGGTGTATCTGCGAACTTTTCAGGTTTCCCACGCTGACCGCCGCACTTCAAAAGTCTACCGTCCTTTATATCGTTGGAAGCAAAAACTCTATAGCATTTATAGTTGTACTTCACTGTTTCAGGATATTCATATAAGGTTTTGATAACCCTGACACCTTTTTTGCGTTCTACAGGGGTACAATGTTCATGTTCTACCCACTGATACTTGTCAGACAGTTTTACCAATTTCTGAAACATGATCAATTCATCACAATTATTGATAGTCTGATCGACGGGTGTTCCATGTACCATATAATCAACCAACGATTTATTCAAAATCGGAAGATCATTGTCAATCGGTGAAAGTTCTTTCAGGTATTTCCCAATTCTCTCAACACCACCGTCCAGATCAATCCAAAGATAGTTGTTCACATCCTTCTGATAAATCTCATGTATACAATCCAATTCAAGTAGGATTTCACACCGCTCAGTGCTGCATCTCTGCTCCCACTCCCAACAAATATCATCCATCCTCTCAAAAGCTGCGTCTGTGTCCGGGACTTGAACAATTAAACCATCCGTATTGGACTGGATGAGTTGGAAGCCCGGTATGACCTCCAAATGTTCAATCAGATCAAGTAGCATCAACTGACCATTGATACACATACAGTTATTGTTTCGTGGATCGTATGCAGCATTCGTCTTGTCCTTCATTCCTCCAGACAGAGCATTCAGCATTTTCTTATATGGTAACTGTGCTTTCTTCCACCGCCTTGCTTCTTCTTTCGTTGCGGCGTGTGTCTGCTTATATTTCAGTTCTTTTCTGGTCTTATATACTTTGGCGTAATTATCATTTGTGGCTGTCCGTGTGACCAATCCCCAAGCGATTAGCATAGAAGGATAGTAGTTATTCACATCTACATGGTACAACGCCCCTTTAAAGTGTGAAGGCTTTTCGGTCGCTCCGTGAAGTCCACCAAAACCAAATGTGTGAGGTATTCCCGCAACCATAATTTCAAAACTTTGCTTTTTATACCACGCCTTTTTTTCTGAATCGCTGTAATGCTGCACCCCTAAAGACAATGCTTCACGCCTTTTTTGTTCAAACCAATCCTGAACACATTTATATTTGTTTAGCCGCAAGCAGGGAAGAAAGAAGAACTCAAATTCGTCATCCCAATCTCTTTTGCTGCATCCAAGCACTTTTGCAGTAATCCTAGCTTCACTATCACCGATATTTGACAAACTTACCATGTCAGGAAAAGCCCGCACAATGTCGTGCATAGCGTTGAAATCATCCACTTTCTGCATGAATACTTTTATAGTTTCTTCTACGTCATGCCGACAATAAAACACGGTCTGTTTAATTTCCTGCGGTGTCAATTTTCTGTCTATATCAAAAGGAACTTCTGTTTCCTTGATGTTTGAACCAAGAAATCCTTCCAGAGTTTTCAAGCCTACCGGGGGATTTGGCATCACATCATAATTGATCATGGGTATCTTATTGAACGCCCGTGAAAACTGCCATCCCTCTTTTTTCTGTACCACTATCCAATCATTGACCTGCTTCGGATCAAGTTTCAGCAGAATAGCTTTCATAATGTACTGGTCATAGTGTCGGTTATTAAATCCAACCCATATATTGCTTATATTTTGCTCATATAAGCGTCTAAGTTCATCTGGGCTATTAATTATTACCTGAACAGACTTCTTAACCATATCAACGAAAACAGCAAGCCAGTCATACTTAAAAACCTCAAAATCATAAAAAATCATGTGAACCACCTATTCCATAAACAGGCAGTAAAGTTAAAACCTTACTGCCTGCCCGTATGTATTTTTAGCAGTCAAACACTTCGTTGATAGTAATGGGGTGGAACGCCTTGGACTTCCACTCGATTTCTGCTTCCACCTTGCCCTGAATCTCCTGAAAAATATCCAGAACACAATCAGCAAAATCAGCATAGTTCACGAACTCTGGAACAATTTCTGTCTCCAGTTTGTCAAGCCATGTACAAACTGACTTAATTGCCATACCGTCCGTCCACTTCGGGGAAGTGTTGCCGCTGATCACACGATTGAAAAACAATAATCTTCCCTTGTGTTCACCCTCTTTAATCTTACACTGAACCGCAAACATCAGCTTGTCCTTTGCATTTGTCAGCTTAATTTCCATTTTGTCAAATCCAACAATATAAGTACCGTCCGGCACATCTTCGAATGCGGTTGCGTCTGCTTCTGCAACTTCTTTCTGCAATGCGTCCAAGTCCACCTTCTGATCAAAAGCGCCAAAATCAATAGCCATAATAATTCACCTTTTTAACCTTTCTTAAAATGTTCTTATAATCGCAACTGCTAAGATACAAGCAATGCAAATCAATGTGTAATTGTTGCGGTTTCTCTGTTCCTTATCACCGATTGCACCGAAACCAAATACAACCGCCATCAGGAAAAGTAATATTTCCATCTTACCGATTTCTTCTCCTACGCTGACCCCTTACAGGTATTTCAGGTGGGTTCATTGCGTCTTCAACCGGCTTTGGATTATTCTCCTGGGCAATGCGTTTCAGTCCAGCGTTAAATTCATCTTCTGTAATAACCTTCCCACCTTTAGGTGACTCGTCTCCGGCGTGCTTCTTTACATAGTTATCAATGTTAGGAATATAGAAACAGGTATCTTCCGCACAGATGAATGTTTCCGTTTCCTGTTCTGCCTGTCTCTCTTTACGTGTCCTACGTGGCGGTTTTTGTAAATCCGGCTTTGGTACTGTGTCAGCGATTGCGGCCACTTCATCAAATGGTACTTCTTCCGCGCCACCCGTTGCTTCATCAATAGCCTTGTCAACTTCTGCCATGTGGTCAGCAATCTTCTGTTCATTTTCAGCCTGAACTTCTGCCCTGCTTTTTCTTTCCCTCTTTGTCGTGGGCGTTGTCGGCGGTGTGTCAATCTGGTCTGTAGGAGGCGTCTTTCTACCAGACCTTGACCGTCTACCGTTGGAATCCGGCTTTTCAATGTCTGCTGCCACCGATGCATCTGCCTGACTCATTTCAGCATCAGTCTTATATTCCCCGACTTCATAGTAATTTTTGATCTTGTCCACCACATAATTCAGATCATTGTCAATGGCATAAGCCGGAAACATTCCAAGCGGTGATTTTACGGTGTCCTTACCGCTGTTCTGCGTATAGAAGTAATATTTTGCTTCACTTACCCCTGTTCTAAGAACCACTGTGAAAAGCCCCTCAATGGTGATTTTCTCACGCAACAGCTTACCGATTAACTTAACGGTAGTTAGACCATTGTCAAGCGTCTCCAGATGGGTCATATAAACCACAACCACATCATCAGGAAGGTCTTTGCACACATCAATGATTTCAAAGTAATTCGCCCCAAAATCATTGTACTTATCCCATCCGGTTTCTTTAATGCGGTTCATGTACGGTACAGCAAGGATATACTGAAAATCATCAACCACAATCAGCTTCTTTCCTGCTGCTGCCTGTTCTTTCATGTACCGGGTAATCTTCCGGGCATCCGTTTCATTTTTCAACATATCAAAATGATTTTTGAATGGTAACGGTTTACCCACTGGGTTCACTACTGCGATTGTTGCCGGGTCGCAATTCCTCATGCTTGTACTTTTTCCTGTACCGGATTCACCCATAATCAATACTTTCTGTGCTGCCATGCTTATTTATCCCCTTTCTTGAACTTACTGAACAGTCTTGCAAATAAATTACCCTGTTGTTTCATTACCTTCTGCTGTGACACCTTTACAAACTGCTTTGCCTGAAAATGTTCAGCAGTAGAAACATTGTTTCTGTAGCTGCGGTGACTTCTGATTCTGTGATTTTTTGCACTACTCATTTTCATTACCCTCACTTTCATAAATTTCCAATGTATAATCCACCCGTAAAGGTTTACCACCAATAAATTCTTCTTTCAGATTTCCGTCATTTAAACTGACAATAAGCGTACAATTATTCATGACACATACAATCCGATCACCGTCTTCCAGTTTTGCGTCCTGACCGTATCTTTCTTTAAATGCCGCAGACGCAAGTTCAACTGCTTTCTGAATGTCACCCATTATTCTGAACCTCCTTCCTGTGGTTCAGGTTCATAGAATTTATCCAGTTTTCCAGTTTCTAAGAACTGCGCCGCCCAAAAATCCGCAAAGTGAATGATCGTCTGTAACGGTTCCTCATGCCCTTTCAAATCATAGGCAAGACTACCATAAGCGCCATCATGATAAAAAATAGCGTGTTCCTCTTCCTCTGTCAGATCAATGTAACGTGCCGCCAATTCAACTGATCTCAAAGGATGGTCAATATGGCAAAGCTCAGGGCTGATCTTGAAAGGCTTGGATTCTGACCTCTTATATTTCTGTTCCGGTTCTTTCTTTGTCGGTCTACCATCCTGAATTATGTTTTCCACATAGTAAGGGCTTCCTTCTCTCCCACACTTGCCAAGATCATGTAACCCTGCTGCAATAATCACGCTGTTATGAATTTTGTTATATGCGGCACCGCCAAGCATGGAAACTCCCATCTTTTCAGCGTACTGCATGACGTTTACTGTATGTTCCAACAGACCACCATCTTTGCAGAGATGATTTCCACCGGATGCAGGAGCCGTCAGAAATCCAAGGTCAGTCATAAAGTCAAGCAGGTCTGCCATACCCTCACGCCCGGTTGACATCATACTGTCACGAAAAAAATTAATCTGTTCTTCTTTTGTCATTTTCATGGTCTTATTCTCCTTTATTCAGTCTATTTTCAAAGTGCTTCCACCTTGATTTCAATAAATTATAATTATATTCAGCATTTTCCTGATCTCCTGCCTGGATACACTGAACAAAATTCTGAAACAGTGTGTAGTTGTCAGGGTAAAGCAAGATTGCGTAACCACCTGAACGGTCAATCTCTCTAAGATTTACAATCTGCAACGGTGACGGCCTACCATTAGGGGCTTTCAATTCAATCCCCAGGAACCGCCCGGAACAACTCACCAGTAGGTCAGGGATACCGCTTTTTGTATACGCTGCGCCGCCCCAATATTTAACTGACCAGCACCCTTTAACCCTCAGAAACTTCTTCACCTTATTTTCAAACTGTTTTTCTGCTGCCACCAATACCACCCTCTTTCTCATATTCTTCATAAAAGCAACCGTTGACATATCCTACTAAACAAAGGAACAGGAAATTGACCATCATGACCACATACGGTTGCCAAGATATACTACTATCAAGCAGGCAGGCCCAAAATATCAAACTGAAACCATTGAACATACATAAGGTCTTAATGATAAAATTCTTTGCGTGTCTGCGGATATACCGACAAACTCGGCACATCCGACAATTATACGAACAATTCATCAGTCAATTCCTTCCCTTCCTTTAATGCTGCAAAATTCTTTTCTTCAAAACTGCCCCTGACCAGTAAGTAGTAATAAAAACAGGTATTCTTCTGCCCTATGCGGTGAATCCGTTTTTTGGATTGCTCCCAGAGGTCACAGGATCCTTTTCCAAGCGGTAACGTATAATAAATGATCTTGTTCGATTTCTGGAAGTTCCCACCCATTGCCCCGGCTTGATACTGAATGAAGGTCACGCTGTTTGATACATTCTCATAAGCCTGTAATGATTTTCCTGACCCATTCACGTAACTGATTTTTCTACCAAGGTTTCTACAAATTTGAGTCAGTCTGTTCAGTTCTTCATTGAAATTGTAAAATACAATGAGTCGATCTTCTGTTGATTCAAGCAAGTCTTTGAACGCTTCCAGTTTTTCCTTGTGGTACTGACCGCAAAGCTGTCTTGCATATAGTGTTTTGGTCAGGCTGTTATCTCCAATCAGTTCAGCCATTGGTGTTACATCTTCCCCTTGGAAATCTGAAGCATCTTTGAATTGACAGAGGTTCAGCGTATCAAGCAGCAAATAACTGTTTTTAATGAAATAGCGGTATTCCTTTGTAATTTTCAGAAAAATCTTCTGTTCAATCTGTTCAGGCAAGTTCATCACTTCTTCTGTTTTCATAAATACCGCACCATACTGTGCCAGTTTCTTTTTCAAGTGGTTCACATTCTTATACCCAACCACAACTTCCTGTTTGAAGTTCCCGGTTTCAATCCATTCTGTTTCAACGTAAGACTTCCAAAAGGCTTTCTTTGTAATCTCCCACCCTAAAAGGTGAAGTTGTGACCACAACCGTTCATATTTCCCGGCGGTCGGTGTACCGGATAAAAGCACCACGCTTTCAGGGTTCAATTTCAGTATGAACTTTGACCGTTTAGCGTTTTCATTACAGATAAGGCTAGATTCATCAAGTAATAGTGTGAAGTTGCGTATATGACTGATATATGACCGCCTGAACACCAACTCATAGTTGATTACTCCTACAATCTGAATGTCATAGTTATAAAACTTATCTGTTTCAACCAGTTCCCTGAAAGCGACCGTCTTATTTTTCTTGGTCAGATCAAAAACAGAATAGTCAGGATAATATTCTTGAAAATGTTCTATCCAGTCATCAATCTTGGATTTCTGACAAACAACAATGTTCACATCATTGTTCAGCAGATATAATTTTTCAGCACCCACAAATGTTTTACCAAGACCCATATCCAAGTAATAAGCACATTTGTTTCTGTCAGCAGTCAAATCAAGTGCTGTTTCCTGATGGGGCATCAGTGAAAGATTAGTCATCTATCTTAATACCTGTACACTGTTCAAAGATTGCAGCATCAAAGTTTGGTATTGCCTTAATGATGTTCTTATTGTGTTCTGACAAGCTGCCCCACCACAACTGACCACATTCAGATTCATCAAGCACTTTGAGGTAACCGCCCGTTGTTTCATGTGTCGGATGTGCCACCTTTTCTTCATCCGTCATATCATCTGAATAAATCCATTCAACAACATCCTTTGATATCTGATTTAAAAGATAACGTGCATCACTGTTCAGCCAATCTCGATATGTAAAATCTGACGGTTTATTGAACAACATGATCTTTGGTTCTTCTGTATTGAAACAACCAGTATTAAAGGAAGATTTGTTCCAGTCCCCGGTGTTCCAGTCCCCGGTGTTCCAGTCCCCGGTGTTCCTGTTCCCGGTGTTCCTGTTCCCGGTGTTCCTGTTCCCGGTGTTGCAGTCCCCGGTGTTGCAGTCCCCGGTGTTCCTGTTCCCGGTGTTGCAGAGTCCTGTGCAATCTTTTCCAGTATTTACAATACGCAACACTTCGTCCCAAGGGATTTCACGCACAATCTGAATTTTATTTGTACAAGATTTTGTTCCATCTGAATCCACATCACCAAGGGCAATGATTTCAGCAACTTTATTTTCTGAATTGAATGGATAATAGCTGAAACAGTCGGATGCTTTCTCACAAAAATGAAATCCTCTATCACAACAACTTGGTTTAACACTTTCTTCAAAGATTTTTCCAACCTCATACTGAAAACCTCTGCAAGTCCAATCAGGATTGAAAACTTTATATCCTCTTACTTCACTCATTTTCTTTTACCTCACTTTTCTTCAATGCAAAACATTCTTCAAATGTCATATTAGTAAATTTTAAAATCTTATATATTTCCTTACTTTTCTGTCATTTGGAGGAAATAACATTTGCTGTATGTTCTGTCTGCTATTTCCTGATAAGTACATCCATCAAGGCGCATACCTTATACTTCAAGTTTTTGTTCTCTAGTCATCAGATCACCACCCCTTCAATCTCAGCAAAGCGTTTTGCATTGATGAAGTAAACCCATCTGTTTTCAGATGTATGAATACCATACCCCCAAGGGAATACCCCTTGCTGTAAGCCCTTACGAACCGTGTTGTGGTTCATCTGTAACAACTTTGCAGCCTTTTCAACAGCCAACTGTGGGATTACTCCATTTCTTACTTCCTTTGTTGGAAGCACAACTACTTTTTCATCAGATTTTGAAAAATAATTTTCTTCAAGTCCAAGTGCTACTGCAATAGCAGCCTGAACCGTTTCTGACGGTATCTGTTTTCCGGAAAGGTACTGACTGATAGATCCCTTACTCTTTCCTGTCATGCCGCATACTTGTACTTGATTTAAATGTAGCTCTTGCATAGCTTGCTTCAGTTTTTCGCTGAATGCCACCCTTCATCACTCCTTTCTAATCGGTTCAGGGAATGGGCTGTTATTGTACTGACGTTGAACTCTTACCCTGATTTTCCCATCCGGCAATTCTTCATATCGCAGAACATTGAAATTCTGTTTCTTTGCCTTAATATCCGCAGCATATTTATTACATTCCTCTACTGAATCAAATTCCAATGTCAAATCTATACAAGCTGCAATGACTTTTTTCATCTCTATCACCTCACATTCTTTTTTACCAGAAGATCAATCCCCTATATCTCCATTTCCTGTATCATCATTTTCCCCTTTCTTACTCATTGCTGCCGCAGTGGCAATCGTGCCTTCCAAATAACCACGCTCACGTTCTGTCATTTCCGGAAGCTTGTCTGCAAGACTTTTAAGGATCTCTTTCTGTTTTTCTGACATATTTTACGCCCTCCTTCCTGATTAGCAGTCCTTTTATAAATGTTGCCTGTTATAGAATGGTTTTTGTAATCGGGGAAGCACTCTGAAAACCCTTATCAGATTTCACATTAAAATCTGCAAACTTGTTACCCTACAATGGGATTTTTAAAGCGTATGACCCATGAACCGCTGAACAGTTTCACATTAAAACTGAACAAAACCTGTCAACCATCACATAACAGACAACACTTATAAAAGAACTGCTATCTTATTTGACTTACCATCATCAGACACCGGGCAGTCACCCCCGGTATGACGGTCATTGCTGACCGTTTCGGTTTAAATGTAATAATCTTCCCCATATCTGCTATCTATCAACATATAAAGACCACCACGATATTCTGTCGTATAAACAGGTTTGCCGTTGATCGTTCCCACCTGCTTCAAATTGCCATGTAAACAGGTGGTATATACAGTACTCCAAATATCAATAATACTGATTTTAATTTCTTTCATCTGGTCACCCCATTTCTGTTACCGCATTTCTGTTACCGCAAGCATCAAACAAATTTATGTACGGGGTTTCAGATATTACTCTTCCAGTTGCTTCACGCTCCCTGAGAATAATATTTGCAATGGTGAATGTGCCGTTCTTTTCTTCAATCGTAAAGCCATTTTTCTTGCCATAATTTCCCATGAACTTAATAGCTTTTTCCCTATCTTCATCATAGAAAAGAACCACATCACTTTGACTGCTTCCTTTGTGCCGCTTTGCGGCTACATCATAAATTTTTGTCACTTCCTTACTTCCTTTCCACCTTAAATCTGTTCAATTACTTCATGTTATGGTTCATTTTCTAATTTCACATGAATGTCATTATTTATATTGCAAACCTTTAAAATCTTTTTATTATTCAAATCATCTCCATTCTCAATAAAAAACTCTGCTGAATGCTTTGTTTCAAATTGCATACCACATAAGGAAATACTAATAACCAAAAAAGTGTCTTTATCCATTACTCTCAAAAAATCAATCAATTTCATAATCTTAAACCTTCCTTTCATCTGATACCCTGCAACAGTTTCTCTTTGTCTTGGTGGTTCAGTGATGAACTAAACCACCAGGGTGCAACGTTCAAAATAAAGTGCTGTGTCCTCTCGCTCGGTTGATCCTTCCGCTTAACAACTTCTTAGTTAGGGGTAAAGTGTTGATTGGTTCAACCTGTTCAACTTTCTGCCAATAGTGGTGAACACTTTGCTTTCTTGCCCTGATGTTCATGCTTTCTTCAACTACTTTACCGGGTTACATACTTCTTCACACACTCTGTCTGATATCCATCAGCATAACTACCACGTTACTTGTGTGCAGCCCCATCAGCTTACCCGGTGTTTCCTGCTTGCTTTATTTTGTTTTGTTGCTTACGAACTAATAATATACCCTTATGAAACATTTGTCAATATCTTTTTTGTTCTTTTGCAACATTTTGTTGACTAACGAACAATTAAACTGTATAATTGAAAGTAGAAAAGAGGTGATATTAAATGAAAGAACGAATTAAACAAATAAGAAGAGAACGTAATCTAACCCAACAAGCATTTGCTGACAAATTACGAATCACTAGAAATAATGTAGCTGGTTATGAAGCCGGAACACGTAATCCAAGTGATGCAGTAATTTCCCTGATATGCCGGGAATTTAATGTAAATGAAGATTGGCTCAGGAATGGAACCGGGGAAATGTTCATTGAACAGACAGTTGATGAACAGATAGAAACATTCATCGGAAATCTACTAAGTAATGAAGATGATTCATTCAAGCGGCGCTTAATCTCAGGACTTGCCGCTTTAGATGATACCGGATGGGAAGTTCTGGAAAAGTTTTTGGATTCCATACAAAAGAAAGGGGACTGAATTATTTCAGCCCCAGAAGTGCCTTGATATGTACATAGATCAGTTTCAAACACCGATTATCCGCCATATCAAGCATTTCAATAATAATTTTTTTGTAGTCCATGCTCTCATCCCCCTGTGAACGCACGTTCTAAAGTAGCGATAAATAGATTATAGAACACACGTTCTATTTTTGCAATAGGGAGGTTACAAAAATATGGGATTGTTCGGAAAAAAGAAAAAAGAACTATTGGAATGGCAAAAAATAGTCATGGTAGATAATCCTGACGAACTGACACTAAATCAAAAGCAGCTACAACAAATATCTAATCAACAGGCAGCTGACGATTTGCGCATTATTCAGGATTGTATAAAGATTATATCTGAGACTACCAATCCAGATACTTTCTTTATGCGTCTGGACTTATTAAAAGAAAAAGCAGCACATCTAACATTGCTTGGACCTTATGTGAAATTTACAGGTTCATCCCCAACGGCTGCTGCAAAAGAAGTTGTTGATCAAGAACAGACCGCAATTTATAATTTTATTATTCGATATTACTCTGTGGTTTTTGATAAAGCGGAGTCATTAAAAACAGCAAGAGGAAAGAAAAACCAATTTCAGAAATTCTTTGATAGTTTGGAAAAATACTTAGAACGTATGAATGAAAGCAATTTAAACTATATTACATACAAAAAACGACGTTTTAAAGAAAACTATCCAGAATGAAGTTACACTTTGTTACGGTTGGTGTTACAGTTAAAATCCTTTATTTATGCGGTTGTTACAGTTGTTACACTTAAAAATAAGTTCTTTATATTTTTAATTTTTTTATTTAGATATTATAGGGTATGACATAAAAAGTAAAAATATAAGAATATAGAATTTAAGTGTAACTGTAACAACCGTAACATTCAGTAAATACAAGGCTTTGAGACACTTTTTAGCTAATTTTTAACTGTAACATACTGTAACATTTTATGAAAACTGAAAGGAAGGTAAAAATCCCTGACTGTTGCAGCAGCCAGGGATCCCACATTGTGACAATTTTGGCTGAAATGACATAATGACACTCAGCGCAAAACTGAAACAAACTATGCAAGTGTTATTATATCATTTCATTCCTGAATTTTCAATGAAGAAAGGAATGATATTATGGCAGAAGGTGTTAGAAAACGTGGTAAAACATGGTCCTATTATTTTGATACCGCAAAAATAAATGGTGAAAGAAATAAGATTGAAAAAGGTGGATTCAAAACACAGAAAGAAGCGTTGGACGCAAGAGCTGCTGCCATTGCGGAATACAACAACACTGGACGTACATTTTCACCATCTGAAATCAGTGTAGCTGACTATTTGGACTATTGGCTTGAAAATGTCATCAAGAAAAATATTGATCACGGTTATTCTTACAACACTTACAGAGACTATGAAGCAAAAATCAGGCTGCACTTAAAACCTACATTTGGTATCTACAAATTAAGCAGCTTCCAGTATGCTCCTGACAAAGTTCAAGAATGGGTGGATGCTATGAAATTAAAGGGATTTTCCAAAAATATGATTAAGAATACTCTATCCTGCCTACAAGGTGCATTGAATTATGCAATATTACCCCTAAAATATATTCAGGCCAATCCCTGCATCCCGGTCAAGGTTGGAAAAATGCCGATAGATGTTGACGCAAAGGCTCATGCTGAATACGTTTGCCCTAAAGAAGAATTTGACCGGATCCTGCAACGCTTCCCAGAAAGCAACTATTTTCACCCTTCATTAGTAGTCCCGTATCATGCAGGTACACGAATTGGTGAAACATTTGCTATTGATCTAAAAGAAGATGTGGACTTTGAAGAACACGAACTACACATCAGGGGACAGCTCGTTAAGGTAGAAAAAACATGGTTCATCAAACCACCAAAGTATGATTCCTACCGCACAATCAAAATGGGGAAAACATTGGAGAAAATGTTGAAGTCAACAATGCATCAGCGGAACATAAACCGCATGAAATACGGCAGTAATTATTTGAAAACGTATCTGTTGCCGGATAATTCAATTACCCAGATACGTTCTGACATCATAGTCCCATATAAGGAATTTACTCCGTTATGCGTGAAGGACAATGGTGATCTGTTGACGCCGGAATCATTTAAGTATTGTGCAAGAGTCATTCACTATGAGCTAGGCAATTCCCTCTTCCACTCCCATTGTCTCCGGCACACGCACGGGACAATATTAGCAGAGGGTGGTGTGAACCCTAAAACAGTGATGGAACGTCTGGGACATAGGGACATCAAAACCACTTTGCAGACTTATACTTTCAATACAGATGTGATGCAGAAAACCGCTGTTGACGTATTTGAACAAGCGTTGCAAGCATAATAAAAAAGCGGTTGGACATTCCGATTAGTTCAGAGTGTTCAACCGCTTTTCTTCATTTTCTATTCACATTATTTTTATGGGTGGCAAATCGGTGGCAAATAGACTGAACCTTGTACCTTAAAGCCTATAAAAGCCTCTATTTCCGCACAAGAAGAGCAACCGTCTCCACATGATCCGTATGCTGCAACAGCTCCGTTATTCCTTTCAAAGTCTTATATTTATTTCTCGCTTATTTCTGTTTTCAATGCGCAGAGGCTTTCTTCCTTCTGACGGATGCGCTCCAGGCATGCATTACCAGAGCAACTGCGATTACACCGTAGCACAGGAATACCCGGAAGTACTCACCGATAGCGGCATCTCCAAACAGATTCTTACCTGCTGCGGGAGCCAGGATAAACATCAGATGGAACAGGATACAGCCCACCAGAGCCTGGGTATTGGTAGCCCGCACTACGGAAGCTCCTCCTACCAGGATCGCAGCGCCTGCATACAGACCCACCTGGTCTGCAGCTCCATAGGTCTGGAATGCGCCCATATTCTGCACAAAGATCAGCTGTCCCAAGCCAGCCAGTACTGTGGAGAATATGATGGCAATCACACGCACATGGTTGACATTGATCCCGGAGGCATTGGCCACCGTCATACTCTGTCCCACTGCACGAAACTGCTGGCCCAGCTTGGTACGCATGATAATAATATTAAAGAGGCAAAGCAGTGCCACAACTCCAAAAGTCACCATGGGGATATTGACCATGGAAAACAGCTCCTTCACCGGCCCTAACTGGGCAAGCCCGGAAACAACGGCCAAAGCTGCGATCTGAGCTGCCAGCTTTTTGGGATTCTTCTTATGGCTTCTTGCATAGGTCACTGCCAAAAGCACAATGATCACAGCGGAGAATACCAGGATCGCCTGATGGAAAGGCAGTCTCCAGAGAGCGTCCAGGGCAGAGGCAAAGCCTCCCTCCTGAGACAGATCCATGGTATTCGCAATTCCCACAGAACCTTTAATGGTCAGATTCGGATTGTTAATGGGAATAATATTGTCAAAAATGAAGAGGAACAAAAGCTGGTAAAGTCCATTGGCAAAATACGCCATAATCATGGAACCGATCATCTCCTGGCCCTTCATCTTATTCAGCAGCCGCCCAATCAGCCAGCCAAAAACCGTTCCCAGGGGAATGGTAAGGACAGCCGCCAAAGCCAGCCCTGCAATGCCCGGAACGCCCCACTCCAGCACCAGAAGGCAGGCAATCTGAGCTGCCATTGCGCCGATGGGAAGGGCAAAGTTGATTCCCATACCTGCTACAATCGGAATGATCAGGGACAGAACAATAAACAAGTTCCTGGAAAGACGTCCAAAGAGCTCATAGAGCACATAAGAGGGCGTGTATCCGGAAAATCCCATGAACACGGCACAGAGCAGGATAAACATGATGGTTACACTGTTGTTTCGCAGAAATTCCCGCATATTAATCTTATTCACGGCTTACACCTCCTGATTTCGTCAGAGCATACAGAATGATACCATTGGAGATCAGGATACGCATGATCTCAGAAATCATACTCTGCGGTACAATCGCATTTACCACCGGAGAGCCCAGGGTCAGCACACCGTAATACAGGAAGGTACCGATAATTACATGGCTGATCTTGGCCCTGGCCGTAGTGGCTCCGCCAATCAGAATTGCGGCTGCGCACAGAAAGCCCATCTGTCTGGGAGCCTGATACAGCTGCATAAATCCATAGCTCTGTCCGTAAACTACAATTCCCACTGCTGCCAGCATGGTAGAGAGCATGGTACCAATGATACGCATCTTATCTACATTAATGCCGGTAGCTGCTGCAAACCGGGGATTGGCCCCAGCGGCGGACATGGCGATACCAGTTTTGGAACGCATGAACAGCCATACCAGAAAGCAGCACAGCGCAAAGAACAGCAGCAGTCCGGTAGGAATCGTGATACCGAAAATCTTAAAGGATAAAAAGTCATTTAACAGATGGCGGTAAGAAGTCTGAAGTCCGATGGTGGTACGCAGTCCCCGCCCCAGAGGCCATTTCATAATCTTGCTCTGGAAGGGCAGTACCAGCCAGGCAATACACATCAGGGATACAACCGAAAAGCCCACATAGGTGGTGACGCTCATCTCGCTGCCCTTCAGCCGGTTTAACAACAGGCCGTACAAGAAGCCGGTCACTGCGGAAATAGCCAGACCTACCACAATGGCAAACAGGAAGCCAAACCAGCCGCTGAAACCAAATTCAATACAGAGAAGCCCTCCGATCAGTCCTCCGATAATACCAATCGGCAGTCCTAAGTTCAAACTGATACCGCACTGGATACCAGGCAGCATTGCCAATACCAGAACGCCGTTCATTCCAAGACGCACCAGAGTATTTCCAAGCTGTCCCGGAAGAGACAGATTATAGATCACTGCCAGCAGGCAGAGCAAAATGTAAAGCATTCCGATAATCAGTCTGGGGAAGCCCAGTTTCTTTACCAACGGGGTATAGAAGAAAACGACCAGAGCCAGAATCACCAGTCCCACCGCGCTGGTGGTAAGTGTCTTGCCCTGACGCATAATCGCACCCTTCATACCGGGCTTCATGCCGCTCATGGACAGCGCTCTGTCGTACTGGGTCTCAAAAGTATCTCCCTGCTGAGCCACTGTTGTGGTAATGGTCTCTTTCAGGGTCGCAAGGATATCGTCTGTAAGAGCTGGAAATACCTTTTTAATCTCTGTGCAGAGTCCCTCATAAGCAGTGTCCACTTCTGCTGCCAGAGTCAGCATCTCCTCCGTAGCCGTAAAGCCGGACAGATCCACCTCCGTCTCCATGGCCATATCGTCTCCCATTTCAGAGCCGTCATCCATCGCTGCATCCTCGCCTGCCCCCTCTTCCGGGCCGGCCGCTGCTTCTGACTCTGCAGCGGCATCTGCCGCCTGATCCAAAAGCTCTTTATTTTCTTCTATGTAACGGGCCTGTGCAGAAGCTTCCTCTGCAAAATAGGCTTTCTGAGCCTCTGCCAGCACATTCAGCGCGGCTGCCAGAGGAGCGGTATCAATGGAGGTAAGATCCACAGATCCGATTCCCTCCTTCTCAGCCAGAGCTCTGGCCTCTTCCTCCGCCTTGGCAGAAGCCTCCCGGATCTGCTCCATGCCTCCGCCTTCCTCCCGGACTTTGGCGGTAGCCGCCATTTTTTCCGCATTTACATAGGCATCCACTGCGCCTGTACCGGCAGTATTCAAGATTGCCTGAAGACGCATATCACTTAAAATCTGGCTTCCGCTCTCAGAAGAACGGGAAGCGAGACCAAACATTCCCACACCGGCGCACGCCACTGCTCCTATCACAATGAGGATGCAGGCAAGCAGCTGCGGTTTTTTTACCTTTAATTTTCCCATTCTACTCACCCCTTCTTTCCGGCTTGATACCTGACATTGCCAGGCCAAAATCTGCGTCTGAGCTGTCCACCGGCAGCACATCCACCACCCGGCCCTCAGATACGATGGCAATATTATCACAGATGGAACGCAGCTCCATCAGCTCGGAAGAAATCATCACAACCGTCATGCCAAGCTCTCGGTTTAACTTTACCAGGGTCTCCAGCACCAGCTTCTTAGCGCCGATATCAATGCCTCTGGTAGGCTCTGACACAAACAGCACCTTTGGGTTCATGGCCAGGGCTCTGGCAATACACACCTTCTGCTGGTTTCCTCCGGAAAGGGTACCGGTATGCTGCAGAGAAGATACGCAGCGGATGTCCAGCTCCTGAATCATCTTTTCCGCATATTCCCGAATCGCCTTGGTATCCTTCTGGGTAAAGCACAGAATTTTCTTTGTAAAATCGCCGTTGATCTGCATGGCGTTAAACACAATATTATCCTCAATGGACTCATCCAGCAAAAGTCCTACGCCCCGGCGGTCTTCAGAAACCATGGCCATACCGGCAGCCAGCGCTGCTCTGGCATCATTCAGCTTCACCGGCTGGCCAAAAAGCGTAACTTCGCCTTCCGCCTCACAGACACCCATGATACCGTTGGGCACCCCGATCTTCCCCTGTCCGGCCAGGCCGCCGATACCGAAGATCTCACCCTCATGCACTTCAAAGGACACATCCTTTACCATCTCACCGGGCATCGTTACCTTCAGATGCTCTGCCTTCAGGGCAATGGGCGTATCTTTGGAAAAGGTTCTGGCTTCTGCCTTCACAAAAGAAAAGCCTCCGGCTTCCCGGCCGATCATCAGTTCCGCCAGACGCACAGCACTGGTATCCTTAGTCTCGCAGGCGGTCACCAGCTGACCGTCCCTGAGAATAGTCACGCCCTGAGCGGCATTAATTACCTCGTCCAGACGGTGGGTAATAAAAATAATGGCGATGCCTTTGGCGGCAATCTCCTTCATCACAGACAGAAGCTGCTCTGCTTCACTCTCTGTAAGCACAGCGGTCGGCTCATCAAAAACCAGCAGCCTCACGCCTTTCTTATCAATCTCACGGGCAATCTCTACGAACTGCATATAACCTACCGGCAGTCCGTTTACCATCGTATACTCGTCAATGCTCATTCCCACACTGTCCAGGGCTTCCCTGGCATCCATAGACATCTGCTTCATGTCCAGAGACTCCATTTTGGAACCAAAGACACGGGACATCATATTCGGTTTGGTAATCTCGCGATTCAGCTTAATATTTTCGGTGATAGAAAAACCAGGCAGGAGCATAAACTCCTGATGAACCATACCGATCCCCTTCTGCATTGCATCGTGTGGGGAGGTAATTACCGTCTTTTCCCCGTCAATCAAAACTTCACCGGAAAATCCTCCTGTTGCATGAATCACGGGCATACCAAAAAGAATATTCATCAGTGTACTCTTTCCCGCACCATTTTCACCCAGCAACGCATGTATTTCTCCCGGACGAATTTTTAACGATACATTGGATAGAACAGTATTTTCACCGTACGTTTTGGTGATATCTTTCATCTCCAGAATGTATTTTGCAGCCAATGTTATTCCTCCTCTTTCACTTCCAGCTTTCTTTTCAAAACGACCCGCCTCAATTCACGAAGCGGGCCGCGTTTTCTTCTCTCTATTCCTGGCTTATAAGATTCCAGTAAAATTATTCCAGATAATCATTGAAATCAACAGGAGCAAGCAGAACTGTATAGTAATTGTCCAGAGTTGTTCCATCTGCATTGACATAAGGCTCAACAGTTGCGCCTTCGCAGGCTTCCTGGAACATGGCAACTACCTTCTCAGCATCGTTGCGCTCAGTAATCTCGCCGTTGATGAAGCTCTTTGCGTAATTTACAGCCACATCAATGATGGTCATGTTAACCGGTGATGCCCATGTGGAATAACGTCCTACTGCGTCATGCTCAGCCAGCTTCTCAGCGATTGCCTTCAAAGCAACCGTATCATCTCCTCCTACAGAGATCTCCAGGCCAAGAGATGCCGGGAATGCATGGTAGGGGCTGGGGCAGCAGGGCTGCGGATAGTAAGCATTGGGCTCGTCAAGAACAGCTGCCTGCAGCGGCTCCTGCATGGAGCAGTTGGTGGTAAAGAAAGCAACCTTTTTGCCAGCATACTCTTCCAGCTTAGCGGGAACATCTTCCAGAATGAACTGCTGTGCGCCGGAAACACCTGCATCGCCAGTGGGGTCGGGAGCAGTAGCTTCTACATACTGAATACCCAGTGCTTCACAGTTTGCTTCCAGGTTTGCCTTACGGGCTGCGATGGTCTCCATAGCCAGGTGACGCGGGAAGGAGTAATGTACAAATACCTCAATGCCCCAGTTTGCACAGGTCTCTGCAATGGTATCTCCCTGCTTCGCCTCATTGGTGTAGAATACCAGATCTGCTGCCTCAGAGATTACCAGGGGATCCTCCTGGGGAACTCCGGCAATCAGAAGAATGTCGTCACGTCCCAGCTCTCCGCGGATCTTATCAAAAGCTGCCTTTGTTCCGGGAACTGCCTGACAGATGATGATAGCCTTTACCTCCGGATCTGATGCAAAAGATACCAGCTTAGAGATGGTGGTCTCAGTCTCAGATGCAAAGTTATCCGGATAAGTGTCTGTAACGATGTGATCCGGATCCGCTGCGGCTGCACGCTCAGCTGCACGGAACTCCTCCTCACCCTGGGAGGTGGTGCCGGTCAGGATGGCGATCTTCCAGTTGTCCTCCTCTGCAAATGCGCCTGTGGCAAATGCGAGGCACATAACCATGGACAGTAACAGTAAACCTAACTTCTTCATACTTCTTTCCTCCTTTTTACACTTTATTACTTTGAAGTGTAGAATACTTTTTTACTATACCATCTTTTTTGTCACTGTGCAAGGTTAAATTGTTAAAAACTGTTCCTTATTTGCCAAAAATTTTACGTTTTTTTAATTTTTACAAAAAAAATAGCCAAAAAAAGAAGGATGTCAACATTTTTTATGACATCCTTCTTTAAATTATCGTCTCCATTGGACTCTTCTCCTTTGTATCTACTTTGGGTTAAATCATTCGTATTTCGGTGGTCTGTACCTCCTTTTCTTTCAAATTTGCTTTTGCATCTTTGTTGTTTTTTCTCTTCTGTTGTTTATGTCTGTATTATAATCCCGTTTTCTGTATTTGTCAATGCTTTTTCGATATATTTTTTATATTTTTATTTTATTATTTTACTTTCTTTAAATTGTCAGTTTTTATTCCCAGGTGCAACGATCCTTTAGCCTCCGTGTGATTCGGCTGTCAAAAACCCTAATGGAAAATTTCAACGGTCAAATCGCACAAAAGAGCCGCACTGGTTCCAATGCACCAAACCTTGCAATGAGCCTTATCAAACCTAAATCGTGTTCAGAAAGAGTCCCTTCCACGATTTTTTAACCTCATTTCCATGGTGCAGACGTCACTTGTGCAACTCTTTTATACAATCAGACAGAGAGCGTTCGTTCATAGGGCTTCTGACACCCTAGCATCAGTGTACAAGAGACGTATTGCCCCCTGTACACTGATGCTAATCTCTGTATTTATATTCCTTTCCTGGCACACAAACGTTCAAAGGCATCCGCCGCTCTCTGACACCCCGTTCTTACCTTCAGCACATCAAACAATTTTTTCCGAAGCAAATCTATCACACTGCACACTGTATAAATCAAGGCCGCACTCAGCAAAACTGCGGGGATCAAAGCCGCCCAGTGAAGATATCTGTATGCAGAGAAGGCCCCTTTCATCAGACTTTCCCACACCAGAGGATGGGTATGGATCATATACACAGAGAAAGCCAGCGGCGAGGCCAGTTTAACCAGCCGACGCAGCCATTCCCCTTTCAATTTCAGGCCTTCAAACAAAAGCAGCAGACAGACTGCACTAAGAAACATGGTGGGGGCTGCATATCCGGTAAACACCCGGCCAAACATGGCCTGCCCGTACACCTCTCTGGTATAATTTTCCACCAGTATCTTAAAAATCCAGGAAAAAGCAGACAGCCCTAAATAGGCTGCTCCGTATTTCCACAATTTCCAGCGCCGGAAGGTGCAGGTTCCAAGACAGGCTCCGAACAAATACAAAATCAGCAGCCAGGCAAAGCTGTAACCTCCCACCAGGGAAAGAAAATCTGTCCCTGCTGCCTTGGGGATGGCAGTTGCCACGGAAAATACGAAAAACAGCACTGCTGCCAGTCTCTTTCGCTCCCGCTCCTCCAAAGACAGAACCAGCTTGTTCAGATAGGGCATCAGGAAAAACACGCCTGCATAAGCGCTGAAATACCAGTACGTTTTGGCACATACCGGGAACAGCGCCTGCCAAAAGCTGGCTCCGGTCAGAAACTGGGGGGCTGCCAGATAGTACACCAGGGTGATACCTGCAGAATAGAAAAACACCTGCAGCCACAGCTCCAGAAACCGTCCCAGCCTGGGTTTGCCCTTCACTCCCACATAGCCGGAAAGCACTCCGTAACAGTCCACAGCACAGTAGGCGCAGGTCTCCAAAAACCAGGCGGCATAGTAGGAAGACTCAGCCCCCAGAATACGCACCATGGCTCCTCCCTGCCCCAGCACATGAAGATTTACAATCATAAACATACTCACCATGCGCAAAAGATCCAGGCCGTAATTGCGGCCAGAGGGCTTCAAAGGCTGTCCCGTTTCTCTCTGACTTTGGAATGTCTCCGAACGGATCTGTGTCTCCCCTGTTTTTCCGCTGTTCCACTCCCTTTTCTGCTTATCCTTTTTTCCACTGTGAGCCATTCTTCACCCATCCTCTCTTTTTTACAGCACGCAGAAGCCTCTGCCCGCCAGGCTTTCCTCCGCCTCATAAATATCTTCCGTGTGAAATACCATCACCGGCTTTCCTGACTTTCGGTTAAAGGAAAGGTACAGGTAATCAATGTTAATGTTGCTGTCTGTCAGCGCTTCCATCAGATGATTCAGATTTCCCACCTCATCCTCCAGCTCCACACCGATCACGTCTACACTGCTGCACAGATATCCGGCTTCCCGAAACGCCGCCAGCGCTTTCTGCGGCTCTGAAAGTATCATGCGGTTAATCCCAAACTCTGCCCCATCATTGGTCATGGAGCCCCAGATATTGATTCCCTGGTTCGCCAAAATCTCCGTGAGATTCCGGAGCGTGCCCTTTCTGTTTTCTGCATAAACCGATACCTGTATTAACATTGTTAAACTCCTCCTGTCATTTCTGTTCTGCATTCCTCATTACAGTCTTTTATTTCTTATTACTTTTTTGTATCTTACGGTTCCGGCCGCCTCCCGATTGCCCGGGAACCAGCAGCAGACTTTTGTCTTCCCCATTGTAATTTTTTCTTCCGGTTAAGTCAATGGATGGATTCGATATTTTAAAGAATTTCCCCATTCCTTCCTGCGCCGCCTCCTTTTGGGCCAAATCCCTTTTATCCTTTTTTGCGCGTCTCCTTTTTGATCGAATCTTTTTTATCTCTTTTGCATGCTTTTCGTCCCAAAAATAGGAAAACTGCCGTTTGGCCCTGGAAGGAGAGATCCAGGACGCCTGACGGCAGTTTCCGAAAAGCTCAAACAAATTGCTGATATTTTTTATTTTACAGGTACTTTCTGATCTCATCCATGATCTGCTCATACTCTGCATCGCTTAAATGCCTGGGAGGATTGCAGCTCATTTCAAAGGTTCCGCCGTAGCCCGGCCCATCCACCTGCTTCGGCACCACATGAAAATGCACATGCTTCACTTTGTCTCCAAAAGCTCCCAGATTGATCTTTTCTGCCTTGACCGCCCTGCTCACTGCCTCGGCCACCTTTGACACGTCGGCCATAAAAGCATTCAAGTCCTCTTTGGGCAGCTCAAACAGCTCGTCCGCATGTTTCTTATAAGCTACAATACATCTTCCGTAATAGGTCTGATCACGGAACAGATACACTTTTGACATCGGAAGCTCTGCCAGAGGCATCATCATGCCAAGCAGAGTCTCATTTTCCTCACAGTACATACAGCCCATAAATTTACTCCTCCCGCTCTAGATCGTTCCGATTATATTCCCGAAAAAACTGCTGTCCCGCAGCTTATGTCTGGTTCTGCCGGGAACTCTTATTTTACAAGATATCCTCCATCCACCGGAATGATGGCTCCGTTTAAGTAATCGGAGGCATCAGATGCTAAAAATACAGCCGGTCCCTTCATATCTTCCGGAGTTCCCCACACATGAGCCGGAATCCGTCCTGTGATCTCAGCATATCTGGGATTTGCCGGATCCAGAAGCGCAGTATTCATCTCTGTAGCCATATAGCCGGGAGCCAGCGCGTTCACATTGATCTTCTTGGAAGCCCACTCATTGCAGAAAGCCTTGGTAAGCTGTGCTACGCCTCCCTTGGAAGCTGCGTATGCCGGTACGGTAAAGCCGCCGAAGAAGGAGAGCATAGATGCGATATTGATGATCTTACCCTTGCTGTCCTGAGCTATAAAGGTTCTGGCCGCTCTCTGGCACCAGTCAAACACTGCGTTTAAGTTCACTTCGATCACATAATTGTAATCCTCCATGGGGAATTCTTCGCTGGGATGACGGCGCTGTACTCCTGCTCCATTGATCAGGATATCCAGATGCCCCCCTAAGAGCTTCACTGCCTCGTCAAACCCTCTGGCCCGGTCTTCTGCATTTCCAAGATCCACCTTCAGTCCATGGCAGACAAACCCCTTTTCACACAACTCCTTTGCCACCTCATGAACCTTGTCAGAGGAGCCTACGATCACTACTTCTGCGCCTGCCTCCATCAATCCTTCTGCCATTCCGTAGCCAAGCCCTCTGGTTCCGCCGGTGACAATGGCCTTTTTACCTGTCAGATCCGTAAAATTTTTCATGATACATCCTCCTATACTTGATTTTTATGATACTTATTTTACTGCGAATTTGCATTCCCCTGTCTGCAGCACTGCCAGGGCATTCTCCGCTGCCATGTAGCTCATCTTGCTGCTGGCCTCAGCGGTAGCTGCACCTGCATGAGGAGTGAGGATGCAGTTTTCCAGTTCCATCAGGGGGCTGCCATAGGGAGGCTCATCTACTGTGGCATCCAGACCAGCGCCCCGGATCTCACCGGATTTCAGAGCCTCATACAAAGCTGCCTCATCGATAATGCCGCCTCTGGCAGTGTTTACAATGATGGCAGTGTTTTTCATCATCTGAAACTGCTCTGTGCTGATCATATTCTCCGTCTCCGGTGTCAGCGGAGAATGGATGGTGATAAAATCAGACTCCTTAAGCAGCGTCTCCAGATCTACATACTGAGCGCCGGTTTCTTCCTTGAAGGCTTCACTCTCAAACATATCGTAGGCTAAAATTTTCATATCAAAGCCACGGCATCTTTTGCCTACGCCCTGACCGATGCGGCCTGCTCCCACAATCCCCAGAGTTTTCTGCCACATCTCCAGTCCGGAGGGACGCTTCTGCGCCTTGGCCTTGATGGAATTGTCCATTACTGTCACATTTCTGGCCAAATCCAGCATCAAAGCCACCGCCAGATCTGCCACAGAATCTCCGTTGGCTCCCGGAGTGATGGTCACTGCCACCCCATGCTCTCTGGCAGCCGCCACATCCACCTTGTCATACCCCACACCATAGCGGGAGATTACTTTCAGCTTCTTCGCGGAAGCAATCAGCTCCGGCGTATAGTCCTCCAAACCTGCGATGACAGCGTCTGCGTCCACGATCTCCTTTTTCAGCTGTTCCTCAATAGGGCCGTCTGCTGCCTCCAGTTTTTTTACCTCGCATCCGTTCGCCTTCAACAGATCCACTGCCTTGGAATCTGTCTTACCAAAGGAGCGGGCTGTCACGATCACCTTGTAGCTCATGTTAAAACCTCCTGATACTATTCTTATCTTGCTTTTTCATAGTTCTCTTTGTTCTCTTGCTCACTGTCTGTATGCTTCTCCTGAACGCCGCTTTTTTACTTTTGGTGTCCTTTTTTATTCCGCCTCGTCTGCTGCCTTCTTGATCTTTCCTCCCTTTTTGCGCTCACTCCCACTCTGTATGGAAATAACCTTCCCTATCCATCCTGCGATAGGTGTGGGCTCCGAAACAATCTCTGAGGGCCTGAATAAAATTCACAGGCATCTGCCTCATGCGGTAATAATCGTAATAGTGCAACGCGCTGGAAAAACCTGGCAGAGAAGTCCCAGATTCCATGGCGGTCTGACACATCTGCCGCAGAGAGGGTTCCAGCTCCCCGATGTAGGAAAAATGCTCATCCAGCAAAAGCGGCGCTTCTTCCGCCACAGCCGCCTGACGGATTTCCCCCAGAAGCCGGCTCCGGATAATGCAGCCGTCTCTCCAGATATCACACAGGGCCGTCAGGTTCACTTGCCACCCTTCTTCCTCTGCCGCTCTCACAATCAGTTCCAGTCCCTGGCTGTAGCAAAGGATCATTCCCAGCAGCAGCGCCTCTCCCACAATCTTTTCCGGATCTTTCATAGAAACCGGACGCTCTGAGGCAGGCAGACGCTCATATCCTTTTTGGCGAAGTTCCTTTTTCCCGGAAAAATTCCTGGCGGAAACCGCCTCATAGATGGTGGGCAGATATACGCCCCGCTCCACCCCTTCCAGCATGGTCCACTTTCCAGTGCCCTTCTGCTCCGCCACATCCAGGATCTTATCCAGAAGCGGATTTCCGTCATCATCCTGACGCTCCAGCACACGGATGCTGATCTCTATGAGGTAGGAATCCAGCCGCCCCTTCTGCCAGTTCTGAAAGCACTCCCGGATCTCCTCCAGCGAAAGCCTCAAGGTATTCCGTAAAAATCCGTAGGTCTCTGCAAGCAGCTGCAAAATAGCGTACTCAATCCCATTGTGAACCATCTTCACATAATGGCCTGCTCCTCCTGGGCCTATGTACTCACAGCAGTGAATATCTCCTGTACAGGCGGCTATGGTCTGCAGAATATGCTTTGTCTTTTCCCAGCCTTCCAGACTTCCTCCGGCCATCATGCTGGGGCCCGTGAGGGCTCCCTTCTCTCCGCCGGACACGCCTACTCCCACAAAGCAGATCCCCTGGCTGTCACACCATGCACAGCGCCTCTGGGTATCTTTGTAATAGGAATTACCTCCGTCCAGCACCACATCCCCAGGGGAGAGCAGAGGCACCAGCTCTTTTAATACCTGATCCACCGCATCTCCTGCGGTAATCATCAAAAAAATACAGCGGGGGCTTTCTAAAGCCCCCAGCATCTCTTCTACACAATCGCAGATCTGATAGTTATCGGTATCCGCCCGAAATCGGATCCGCTCTTCTTCATTTTTACTGTAGGCTGCCACGGAAAATCCGTGGGAGATCATATTTTTTGCCAGGCTGCTGCCCATGACTCCCAGGCCATAGACAGCAATCTCACACCGCTTCATCTCTTATTTCACCAGATCCACTGCTTCTTTTGTCAGCTTCACGATCTCAGCGAAATTGCCTTCCTTAACAAAACTATCCTTCACCATCCAGCTTCCGCCGCAGGCAATGATCTTGTCAAATGCCAGGAACTCTTTAATATTTCCGGCATTGATACCGCCTGTAGGCATGAATTTCATGGTGGGGAAGGGAGCTGCCAAAGCCTTGATGGTGTCCAGTCCGCCGTACTGCTTTGCAGGGAAGAACTTTACAACCTTCAGGCCGTACTCCATAGCCAGCATCACCTCTGTAGGTGTGCAGGTGCCCGGGAATACCGGAATCTGATTGTCAATGGCAAACTCTGTTACCTTGGTGGAAAAGCCCGGAGATACAATAAAGGTAGCCCCTGCATCCAGAGCCCGCTTTGCCTGCTCCAGATTTACCACAGTGCCTGCGCCTACCAGCATATCCGGGAAATTCTTTCTCATAATACGGATAGACTCTTCTGCTGCGTCAGTCCGGAAAGTAACCTCTGCCACCGGCAGTCCGCCTTCGCACAGAGCTTCTGCCAAAGGCTTTGCATCCTCTACACGATCCAGCTTTACTACCGGAACTACTTTTCTTAACGCTACCTGCTGCATAACATCTAACATATCTGTATCCTCCTGTTTTTCTTCTTCCTAGAGTTTCCGGCAGTATCCTGATGTATGATATCTGCCAATCCCTCCGGTTACTCCTTCATTATAACTGAAACCCTTTAAAATATCTACGTCTCCTATGTATCTTTATTGATACAAATAAAATAATTTGCCCATGTTCCCTTAATTATTTATCCGTAAATACAGGATCCTCTTTTGCCAGGTCATATCTTCTGCTGGAGTGGGAAAACGCTGCCAGTACCCAGAAGTAAGCGTTCTTGCTTCCCGGTGAAGCGCAGGTGGGATGATAACCGCAGGGAGCTTCCACGCAGGTTCCGGTATGTACGGTATGGGCTACAATATCGTCTGTCTCCCCGCTCTTTAAATAGCTTACATGGAAGCCGAATTTGGGAGCCGGGATATCGAAGTAACAGTATACCTCCTCCAGATCCTTCTCGTGCTGATGTGGCGGCCAGCTGGTCCAGGTACCCTCTCTGCTCCAGGTCACTCCTGCAATGATTCTGGAAGCCTCGTCCTTATCGGAAAGGGTCATATACACTTCCCGCTCTCCCACACCCTTGCCATGGATCTGATGAATATCTCCAATAGGAGCATCCGGCTCAAACTTCCGGAAGAAAGCATGGCCATACCCTTCATCTTTGGCTCCTGCAATATAGAAGAAGCAGTCCTCCTCTGCGGTAATGGTCACCGCCTCATTGCCGGGAATATAGAAAGCGTCAAACCGGGTCATCTCCTGATTCAAAACCGCATGGCCGCTTAATTTTGCCCTGCCTTCGATCAGCACCGGATGAATCTCCAGCTCACCGGATTTCAGTTCATAAGAATCTCCCTTTGGAAGATTCAAGCGGTAAATATGCTCCTCTTTACACTCTGCTGTCTCCGGAGTGATCACTGCATGAAAGCCCGGCTCTTCACTGGACTGAACACGCCATTTTTCCATTCTTGCCTTGTTGTCTAAATTCTGCATCATAAACCTCCTTGTGTAAAAAACGTTCTCTCCAAGATGAAACAAGAAACAGCAGGAAGCGAAGCCGCCTCCTGCTGTTTCCGGTGATTCCTGTCTCCCCAGCGCCGGCGGCAGCCTGAGAAGACTTCTCTCATAGTATTTAATTGACAGGACTGTCAGAAAAAATTCATCCTCCTACAGCCACATAGTGGAGAATACGGGGAACAGCACTACCAGGAAGAAGATTGCCACATATCCTACAAAGAAGGGCATCTGTCCCTTGGCAATGGCGCCCATTTTCAGCTTTGACACGCTGGCTGCGGAGAAAATGTTTACAGCAACCGGCGGAGTCATGGTTCCGATTACGTTGGAAATAGAAACGATCATACCAAAATGGATCACGTTGATTCCCAGAGACTGGGCGATGGGCCACAGTACCGGAACCAGAAGCACTGCTGTCGCAATACCTTCCAGGAAGGTACCAAAGATCAGCAGAATGATTGCTACGATCAGGCAGAACAGCACCGGACTTAAGTTCAGGCCGATTACAAAGTCTACCAGCTGCTTGGAAATTCCGGAGAATGCAAACAGCCATGCAAAAGCAGTAGAGGTTGCAATGATAAACAGGATCATAGCGGAACTCTTAGCGGAATCTAAGAAGATCTGATACAGGTCTTTTAATTTTACTTCCTTATAGATAAACATACCTGCAATCAGAGACCACACAACTGCAACTGCAGCAGACTCGGTGGGTGTCAGCAGACCGGAATAGATACCGCCCAGAATGATGATGGGAAGCAGCAGAGCCGGAATTGCCTTTACAAAGCTTGCGCCGAATTCCTTCAGGCTCATCTTCTGGCTGCTCTTAGGCCACTGCTCTTTCTTTGCATAAAACAGAACTACGATCATCAGCACTACCATGATGGCAATACCGATGGCCATACCGGATTTAAACATATCGCCTACAGAGGCGTTGGTCATGGTCGCATAAACCACCATGATAATACTGGGTGGGATGACTGGCCCCAGGCCGCCCGATACCACCAGCAAACCGGCCACCCGCTCCTTGGGATAGCCAAGACGGATCATATCATCGTAGAGCATTACGCCGATGGCCACTACGGTAGCAGGGGCAGAACCGGACAATGCTGCAAAGAATGCGCAGGCCAGCACCAGTGCCAGAGCCATACCGCCTCTCACGCCGCCTACGATGGAGTTGGCGAAATCTACCAGACGGCGGGAAATACCGCCCTTTGTCATAATATTACCAGCCAGCACGAAAAACGCGATGGCCATAATGGAGGTAGAATCCAGTCCTCCGAAAATACGCTGGGGAATTACATTCAGTCCCAGATTAATGGCAGGGCTGAACACAATCGCGCACATGGTGGAGATACCCAGGGAAATTGCGATCGGTGCGCCAATAATCAACAGTACTGCGAATGATCCAAACAATAAAAATCCTGTCATTATTTACCACCTCCCACATTTCCTTTGTGAAGCTTTGCCTCTTCCTCTTCCACTGCCTTGTTATAGGCTTCCGCCTCTTCCGCTATCTTGGCTGCCTCTCTTGCCTCCAGTTCCTCATTGCTCATGGAAAGATCCTTAAACAGAGCAACCAGCATTCCAAGCTGAACCAAAGTGATGATGGCAAAGCTGAGTACCAGAGCAAAATAAGGAACTGTCATAGGCAGTCCCAGACCGGGAGATTTCTGTCCGGATTTGATCTGCATCTGGAACAGAGCGATGGATTCTTTTGTCATAATTGCAGCAAAGATAATTACCAGAGCTTTGGAAATAATCTGAAGCACCAGTTTGGCCTTGCCCTTCAACTTATCCACCAGCGCGGTAACAGAAATCTGTGTGCCATCGCGAAGTCCCTTTTCCGTTCCCAGAAGCACCATATATACCATGCAGTATTTTGCGGCTTCTTCAAAACCAGTTACCGGGAGTTTGGTAAAGTTACGGTTCACTACCTGAATAAAGGCTGCCGCAACCATGATCGCAAAGGTCACAACCATGATGATATCTTCGATCTTCTGAAGAGTATTCAGTGTTTTCTTCATGTTGTCCTCCTGCAAAAGTAATCAGGGGCTGTCACAGCATATCTCCTGCGGCAGCTCCCCAGATTTTAAACTATGTTGTAAATTTTATCGGATATTCCTTTAGTTTACAGAAGCAATCGCCTCATCCACAGCGGCCTGCCAGGTCTCGTCGAAAGTGAATCCCTGTTTTTCAGCCTCTGCCTTGTAAGCAGCCTGAAGTGCGTCTGTATCAATGTCATGGAAGGTAACGCCCTCTGCGGTCAGTTTCTCCTCAGCAGCCTCGTTCTCCTCTACCAGGAACTGTCTCTCAGCATCGCAGCCTTCTTTTACAGCAGCCAGGAACGGCTCTCTTAAATCTTCCGGAATTCTGTTCCAAGCATCGTCAGACATGCAGAGCATGATGTATACAAACGCATGGTTGGTTCTGGTGATGTTCTTGGTGATCTCATAGAAACCGTTGTTCCAGCAGTTGCAGATTGCATTCTCGCAGGCATCAATGGTTCCCTGCTGCAGAGCGGTGAACTGGTCGCCTGCTGCCATAGCTACCGGCATAGCGCCAAATGCGGTGAACGCTGCCTGATGGTACTGGTTCTCCATAGTACGGATCGTTACACCCTTGAAGTCCTCGATGGTCTGAATAGGATCCTTGGAGAATACGTTACGGAAACCGGACTCCATGTAACCGATTACGTGGAAGCCCTGAGCCTCAGCAGCTGCCTCAATCAGATCGCCAACCGGGCCGTCTACTGCTGCATGAGCCTCGTCTGCATTCTTCCAAAGGAATGCCTGATCCAAAATAGCCATCTCAGGAATGAAGTTGGTCAATACGGAGTTGGCTACCGTTGCCACATCCAGATTGTTCATCATGGTCAGCTCCAGCATATCGCGCTCTCCGCCCAGGGCTCCGCCCGGAACCACCTCTACCTGGATCTTTCCGTCAGTAGCCTTCGCTACTGCATCTGCTACTGCCTGGCCGCCTTTTACATAAGGAGATCCTTCCGGATCAACAAAGCCCATCTGAATGGTGATCGGCTCTTCTGCTGCCATTGCGGTAGTTCCTGCAAATACGGTACCTACCATAGCTACTGCCAGTGACATTGCTACAACTTTCTTTGTTTTCATACTTTTTCTCTCCTTTTTATATAAATTTTTTATTGCTCTCCTGATTATAATACTTCAGATAACGCTGAAACTTTTTCTGATATACTGCGCTTTTCTCCGGATCCGGCCGTACCACCCTGTTTGGCACCACAAAAAACTGTTCTGCCTCCAGAAGCCCCATCACATCCATGGCCAGCACTACAGCCCCCATAAGGGACCCCTGCTGAACCTCGTCTACTTCCATATCCTGGCAGAAAACGTCTGCACACATCTGCACCCAGGAGGAAGAATTTAAAATGCCGCCTGACAGCTTGATCTTCTCAGGTTTTGGATTGATCTCTGTGAGCATCTGGTAACAATGGTAAATATTAAACAAAATGCCTTCCTGCACTGCCCGGTACATATGTTTGATATCATGATGAGCCTTCAGTCCGTAAAAACCTCCCGTCCGCTCATCCTCCCATCCCGGACACCGCTCCCCGAACACAAAGGGGAGAAATACCGGAGTATCCTCGGTCTCCTTCAGGCCTGTCTCCAGATCAGAATAGGAAATTCCTCTTCCCACCCGCTCTCTCAGCCAGTCGATACAGTTGCAGCACCCTGCCACTGCCGCCCCGCTTAAGTACGCCTTGGGGGAAAGGTAACACCAGGTGCTGGGCTCTCTTGGTATCAGCGCTTCCTTGGTGGTCAGGCGGATCGCTCCGCTGGTTCCCACTGAAAAGGTCATAACCCCTTTTGCCAGCGCTCCCACACCCACCTGATTCAGACCTCCGTCTGCATTGGAGGGCACCACCGGGATGCCTGACGGCAGTCCCAATAATCCAGCGCCGTACTCGTTTAAAGGATAGGTCTGATCGTAAGAGATCAGTTCCGGAAGCTGTTTTTCCGGAATACCCGCCTCCAAAAGCAGCTCTGATGCATACCTCCGGTTCTTCACATCCAGAAGTCCGCTTCCGCTGACCATGCAGCAGGTAGCCACCCGATGACCGGTCAAATGATAGGTATTGTAAGTCCCCTGTCCCTGGATCAGATAATCTTCCAGGCAATACCCCTGCTGCTTTAACAGCAAAAGCTTGAAAAAGGGATACGTGGCATTTACCATACAGCCAGTGGTGTGGTAATACCGGTCCACATAGTCTGCATCCTTGCGCAGCTCTCTGCACAAAGCAGATGCCCCTGTATAACTCCAGGGATAGAGCGGCGTCACCGGCCGCATCTTCTCATCGCACAAGCATACGCTGTGCCAGGCTGCGCACAGAGAGATCACATCCACACTTCTGCCCTGAAGAACCTTTCTTCCGGCTGACATCGTCTTTTGGAACACGGTCTCCGCATTATGTAAAACTGCATCCTCATACATCTGTCCATAGGCTTCCGTCTCCACCAGGGACTCTTTTGTCTCTGTGTCATAATACATGGCCTTGGCAGAAGTAGTGCTGGACTCTAAGGCTAAGATTCGCATCAGGAATCACCTTCCATCTCACTTTGATTTCAATAATATCCGAATTCAAAGATCTTCAGACACAAGTGC
>ENA-ORTM01000895-ORTM01000895.1-human-gut-metagenome-genome-assembly--contig:-NODE-895-length-34062-cov-3.765725_pt1 | contig 34062 bp, 50 predicted proteins | sample MGYA00241909_ERZ509182 | MGnify/ENA primary metagenome ERZ509182 (study PRJEB26280, sample SAMEA2338855) | human gut metagenome | biome: human gut; feature: human-associated habitat; material: faeces...
GATGTGCTCTGCGATGAAGTGTATGAGATGGAAAATGGCCGGCTGGAGCGGATCCGTTAGAGGAAATAGAGCTTCAGTGTGCATTAGATGTATGAGCAACTTTATTTTTGGACAATGATAACAAATTTGGTAGAAATTAATAAAAATCATTTCGGTGGTAGAAAAGTATAACATTCAATTAACTATCAGTGTTAATGGTCCTCGGAGACTTCATGATTTACAGCGAGTTTTTCCGAATGGTAGAGGATAGGATCTGTAAAGAACGAAAAAAACTGTGGACTACCAAAATAGATGTCAAAAACATGGTCTTCACCGGGAAAGTGTGTAACAATATGGGAAAAGGCGGGAAATGCCGAAAAATCAAGGGATTTCCCGAATTAATAGTTTGAAAATCCTCGTATTTTGACATCTATTTTGATAAACAAGAAAATTGTATAGACAATAATTGAAAATTTGAAATGAAATGGCAAGATAAGCGGAGATAATCCCTAGTTTATAGGAAAAATAATTTTCAGAAATATTTTTTAGAGAATTTTAGGGATTCTTCAGATCTTAAAAAAGCATGGAATTGTAAAAAGCGTTATAACAAAATGTTATAGCGTTATTTTTTTGCGTTACAAGCGTTACAAAAAATGCAAAAAGCTAGGAAATATGGGCGTTACAGCGTTTTTCCAAGAAAGAAAAGTACGGAAAATTATAAAAGAAATCCTACAATTTGTAACGCAGAGCAAGGGGACATTTTAGACCATGCAAAAAAATATGTCCCCTTGCCCATTTTATAGGCTTTTTCAAGAAAAAACGTGCATTGAGCAAGGGGACATTTTTAGACTTAAAATGGGTAAAAAATAACCCAAAAAAAAGAAAAAAAATTAAGCGGTCTCGATAAACTTATTTTGCTCTGAAAAGGATGATTTTGCCCCTCTTGATTTTCGTTTTAGTTTTAAATTAATCAGTTCGAGTATTTCTTCTTGATCGTCAAGGGCTAATTCATGATAGCTATCAAGAAGTATTCTATCATTTTCAGAAAGTAGAGTTTCACTTTTGAGCGAAAACGGAGTTTCACCAAAGAGAATCCAATCAACAGAGCAATCCAATATATTAGCAAGTTTCATTAGTGATGGAGCAGAAGGAAGTTTTTCACCACGCTCCCAAGCACTTAAAATTCCTGTAGAAATCCCTGTTTTATCATGAATTTGAGCTATAGTAATGCCTAAATTCTTTCGTCTTTCTTTTAATCTAATACCGATCATTTCTTCCATAGATCCTCCTATCTCCTAAATTAAATAGCTCTATTGTGAAAAAATGTATTGACATTTTCACTAAAGAGCTATATCATAAATTTAGGGTAAAAAATAACTCAGAATAAATTTATCATATCCATCCGGAAATCACAACCGGAAACGGCGTTCGCCGTACAAATATGCCGATCTAAAGGCGATTAGAAAATATTTTTGCTGCTATTTTAAAAATTTTATATATCAAATTGGGGAGGTGAAAAGATGCCTACTAAGGCCGAGCGTGAAAAAATCAATGGAGAAGAATTTAAAAGAATAGTATATGAAGATATTCTCAATCACATATCCAAGGCATTTTCCAGTCTGCTATATGACTTTCTTTATTTAGATAATTTTGAGGAATTAGTAGAGGAATACGCCAAGGATATGGAAAGAGCGATACAAACAGCGGTTAAAGAAGATAAAAGTAAAATCATCGAAATCAGAAAAAACCGGTAATTTTTACTTTTATAATTTCTGCTGCGATGTCATACAGAGTCTTTAAGGAAAAGGAACCAATAGATTTTGCTACATCAAGAGTTTTGCACCAAACAGATTGATCACGAATATTTTCAAGAAATTGATGTCCGTCAAAAGTGAGGTCATCAATGGTGCTGATACGGATAAGATTTTGTTTGGTGAATCCGGCATCAGATATTTTGATGTAGTTGCCTTCTGAAAGTTTGAGACAGGTATAGTATAGTTCTTCCTCAGAATAGGTGGGAAGTTGTTCATGTAAAGAAGGAAAAGAATAGCGGATGCCAAAAGGCTTATCTTCAAGGGCAAGCAGTACATCACGCACACAATTAGAATTTAGTTTCATAAAACAGTCCTCCAAGAAATTAGTAATACGGTAATAATACCATACTGGAGGAAGGCGGACAAGAAAGGAAGGTACAATGAAAAACGGAAAAAGACCCACATTAAGGCAAAAGAAGATCATGAGAGCAAGTGGTCTGATACCGGAGAACTGGTTGGTCGTAAAAGATCTTGGTAGTGAGCTGCACGTAGTCAGCCGGATGTCTTTGAAAAAAATAGGGGGCAAGCCGAAACTGCGGAAACTGGAGGTAGTTGTTTAAAAAAGGAGAGCTGCGGTAACAGCTCCCCTTCGATGTCAGAACATATGATGATAATGCCAACCACTATCGCCGATTCTGACAATTGCGTGATACGTTTTATCAAAGAGTTTTGAGTGGGCCTCATACTCTGAGATTGTATCACCGTCTTCCGGATGTTGGGAAATAAGTATCCAGTCAAGCTTTTCGTCGGCTGGTCCAACATCCATCGGATAATCACGCATGGTAGTCACCTCCCTTCTGAGGGAGTACCCTGCAAAAGAATTGTAACATATCAAAAACGATAAAGAAAGAAAGTGTTTATAAAGGAAGTGATCACATGGCAGGGCAGAATACACTGACCCCGCTGGGGAAAAAGATAAAGAAAAGATTAATTGACCTGAACATGACACAGCGTGATCTGGCAGCAATGCTGGGGGTGAATGCAGTGTACCTTACAAAGATCATGAATGGGACACGGACAGGGGCAAAGTATAGAAAACAGATTGCTGAAATATTAGGATTTGATGACGCTGCATAGGAGGTGATCGGATGCAGGCAGCACATGTAACGTTAGAAGAGGCGGCGGAGCTTGAGGGGATAAGCTACCAGACAATGAAAAAACGTATTCAGAGAAATGCAGGTCAATATGATGTTCAGATGAAAAAATCAGATAAAGGTGGTTGGGATATCGTATTAGTGTCAACTATGTCCCTGTCAAAAATGGCGCAGGCAGCTTTTGAACGGAGAGAAGCGGTGAAACGAATTGCAGATACAGCCGATCAGGGTGTGGAAGTGGTAGAAGAAAAACCAGCACCAAAACGTCCCTGGTACGTGGATGCAGATTATGAATGGTATCAGCACCAGTATAGTAAGAACTACTACAAAGGCATGGAGCTGGGGAATGTGGTACGGGAGTATATCAGCAATGTACCGAAGCATCATAAGGATCTAACCGTATGGACAGAAGAGTATGCAAAGGAGCGAACCGGCAAGAGCGGCAGGACGTTCCGCCGGATGGTGGATGACTATATCACTGCATCGGCGTGGGCAGATCAGCTTCAGAAAGAAGATGGATGCAGCTATGATTACATCAAGGTGTTGGCGCTGTGCCGGAAGCCGAAGGAGGTCGGGTTGTTTCCCAGCATCCAGCCGGTGATGAAGCAGTGTATCAAGAATATCTGGTTTAATAAGGAATTTGCGCAGAACCGCCGGACAAGGGAAGACCTGTATGAGACTCTGCAGGAAGTTGCAGAAGCAAAGAGTTGGGATAAAATTCCGTCTTACCAGACGGTGGCTAGGTATATCACCTACCTGATGGAGCGTGAAGGAATGGCCAGCGCGCACCAGTATCAGAAAAATGGGGCTGTGGCATGGAAAAACCGCCAGATGGTGAAGCGGGCCAGAGATACCAAGAGCCTGCAAGTGCTGGAGATGGTGCAGGGCGATGAGCATACCTTTGATGTGTGGGTGATGTATAAGACGCCAAGCGGGAAAGAGATCCCGATCCGCCCGAAGCTGGTCTGCTGGATCGACACCCGCAGCCGCATGATATTCGGGGATGTCATCTGCAGAGATGCGAATGCACAGATCCTGAAGGAGAGCCTGATCAAGATGTTTTACGAAGATCTGAACGGATATGTGCCAAAGTATTTATACATTGATAATGGAAAGGATTATACATCGAAAAACCTGATCGGAGTAGACCGGAAGGATCGGCATGATCCGAATGCAAAAGAAAAGTATTTTGATCTGGAGTGTGATCGGAAGACAAGGGGGTTCTACCGGGATATGGGGATCTCTGACGTACATATTTCCATGCCGTATGAACCATGGACGAAGGGTCAGATCGAGCGTTCCTTCGGCACAGTGATCGAAAATTTTTCCAAGCAGTTTGCAAGCTACACTGGTACGCTTACCGGTTCCAGGACGGACGCCAAGGTGAACAAGGACATCAGGGCAATGGCAGAGCGGGGGGAGCTGCTGACCATGGAAGAATTTTATGAGGAGTGGAAGAAGTACAAGGAAAAGTATATCAACCGGCAGCATAGCAGTCTGAGGCGGATGCAGGAAACGTACAAGACGCCAAAGGAGCTGTTTGAGAATGGAGAACGGTATATAAAGCCTGCTCCGCCCCGTAGCGTGGCAGTCATGGCGCTGATGAAGTCCGAGGAGGCGTATGTATACAATACGGGGATCCGCAGGAATGGGTATGACTACATGGCCTATGATCTTTGTCCATACATCGGTCGGAAGGTACAGATCAAGGTAGATCCCTGGGATGTGACGGGGATTTATGTGATGGACGATACCGGAGCGCTGATCTGCCGGGCGGAAGCACAGGAGCTGTTAAAATTCGGTCGAGTGTCGGATCCGGTGCTGCAGGAACACAGGAGGATGCAGAACCGGCAGCTGCGGGATGTGCGTGAGCAGGTGGCAGAAGCTACAAGGCCCTTTGATCTGGAGGAAGCGACCGAAAACTACGGAAAAGGTATAGTAGGAGGCGTGAAGCTGACGATCGGCAATGAGCCGGTGCGGACGCAGAAGGTGGTACAGATGCCTGTTGATAAGCAGACAGTGCGCAACGCAAAGAAGCTCCGGCAGACGAAGGAAGCATCCGAATACATGAAATCACAGGCCCAGAAAGCGGTAGAACGGCTCAGGGCAATGGGGGAGAAATGAGACGAATAGTGGAAAGAATGGTGGATATTGGGATCCGGCTCATTTGGATAGCCGTGGCTGCAGTGATGCTGCTGGTCTGCGCTCCGCTTTGGAGCATCGCAGAGCTGCTGCGGATATTGCAGGATGAGGATTAACAACAAAAATGTCAAAAAAACAGAGGAAAGGATGGTACTAAAATGGAAACTACAGAAGTAAGAGAGGGAACGCCCAGCAGAATCGCACTGGCGGTTATTAAAAAGTTAGCAGAAATGAAGATGAATAAGGCGGAACTGGCCATCCAGCTTGGGGTGAGCAGATCCATGGTCAGCCAGTATCTGGCCGGAAAGTACAAAAGTGATCCGGCTGCACTGGAAGAAATGCTGCAAGATTTTCTGGAAGCGAATGGTGTTCGAGAAACTTTTTCCGCTGATGATGACATAGAGCTGCAAGAGGAGCGGATGGAGCTGCCGCAAAAGATCGCCTATTATGAGAGCCGGGATTACATGGGTGTCATGTCCGTGTGCCAGTCTTGCCAGGAGGATATGGGGCTTGGCATCATCATCGGGAAATCCGGGTATGGAAAATCCTACGCATTGCAGCACTACGCCAAGATGCCGAAGGTGGTTTATCTGGAGTGTGACGATACGATGAGCTGCCGGGATCTGGTGGAAGCGATTGAGGGAAAGCTTGGGATACCAAAAGCATCCTCAGGAACGATCTGGAAGCGGGTGTGTCGGATCCGGGAATTTCTAAACGTGAACACAGGGTATTTGCTCATTATTGATGAAGCGGACAAGCTGATCAATAAGTACACGGCAGCGAAAATGGAGATCCTGAGGGGGATTTACGATCAGGCGGATGTGGGGGTGGTGATTGCAGGGGAGCCGAAGCTGGAGATGGATCTTCGCAACATGCTTGATCGCTTCGCTAACCGCATTGATTTCTTCTATAAGCTTGGAGGATTGGATCAGAAAGAGCTGGACGGTTATTTAAAGGGCTGGAAGGTATCAGAGGATGCAAGGCAGGAGTTAGCTAACCGGGCTTATCATTCGCGCAATGGCTGCTTCCGACTGCTGGATCGGACGCTGAATAACGTGCTGCGTGTGATGAAAAGCAGAGGGGTAACCGAAGTGACCACAGATATTGTCAATGAAGCATCTGGCATGATGCTGCTGTAAAAGGAACACAGAGAGGAGAAGAAGGATGGAACAGATCAAAATCAGTATTACGGGACCGGACGCAGAAGAACAAACGGCGCGCCTGATGAAAGCAATCTATAAGACAATGGCACGGATGGACGGCAGAAACTGCCACATCACCATCAGCAGCCAGAGAGAGATACCGTCAAATGGTGAGGGAGAAATTGAGATCCCGAAGTTTCTGCAGGATAAAAGTAGACGTCAGCGCATTCCGGCATTGGGAAGGATGGGATGATATGGGACAACAGGAAGCAACCATCCGAACGATATGGGGTATTGCAAAGAGTCCGGAACTCATGCTGTCCAATGAGGAGCTGCACCTTGTAGTGATGGCGCAGACCGGGAAGGAATCCTTGCGCAAGCTGACAAAGAAGGAGATTTCCAGAGTAGTCTATGTGCTTGCCAAGATGAAGGAGTCCTCTAAGAGCGGGAAGTCGCAAAAAGTGGAAGTTTATGGAACTGCTACGGCCAATCAGCGCAGGAAAGTCTACAAGCTGATGCAGGAGCTTGGCTGGAATGAAAAGCGGATCAATGGGATGTGCCGCCGGATGTATAAGATTGATCGTTTGGAGTGGCTGGATTACCTGCAGATCAGCAATCTGATCGAAGCATTGAAAGCGATGATTGACCGGCAGGGTACGCAGTCATGAAAATATGGTACATTGACAAGTGAATACAGTCAGCAGAAAAGTTTTTGAAAAAAAGGTGGAAAGCTATTGACATACGGTGCACCGTATAGTATAATACAATCATAAGGAGGTGAGATACAGATGAGCAACAGAAACAGGCGAAAGCCAAATATGAAAAAGTCCGACATCGACTTAAAGAGCTGGCTACTCGGAGCGATAACGGACTTGATCATCGGAATTATCTTATTAATTCTCGATAAGCTATTAAATTAGCAGAGAGGGGCGCAAGCCCTTCTCTAAAAAAACTATAACACAAATGCTCATCTGTGTAAAGTATGCTGTGGAAACTTGGAATCTTCTTTGTTACAATCGGAGTCATAAAATTGCTCATCTATTTTGTCAAAAAAGGGAGGAAGAATAAGAATGCCAGTAGGTAATCCGAAGCCGCAGACCATTGCCACAAAGAAATATGAAGAGAAAGCCGGGTTTATATCGAAGTCTTATAAGCTGCGCAGGGAACTGACAGAAAAATTTGCCCAGGCCTGCAAAAAGCGGGGGGTGAGTGCTGCTGGACAGATCACGGTGATGATGCAGGCATTCATTGAGGAAGTAAATAGGGAAGAGTAAACCAAACAAAAACTGCTGACTGTATAACGGTCGGCAGTTTTTTTGTGGGCAAAGGGAGGGATAGATGGAAGATTGTAAATTGGAATTAACCGTCAGGAACGGGAAGGTAGATATGCGGGCGGAGCATGTGTCGCTGGAAGATATGACCGCGATCTGTGGCGTGCTGCAGGTCATGGTGGGGCGCAATGCAATGGCACGCGGCGCGGACATTGAGACGATAAAAGACAAACTGCTGGATGTCTATCTGGCAGCAATGAACGATCTGGAGAGACAGGGAGGAGATGGAACATGACGAAAAAGGAGAGAGTAGAACGGGCAAGGATGAAAAAGCAGATGCAGGCCGAGGGGATCCTTCCGCCGGATAAAAAGAAGCTGAACCGGAAGAAATTTGTGGAAGAGGCAAGAAGCGAATGGAATAATCGGGATAAGGACTGTTACACATGGGTGATCTATTTGATGGAGGCAATCAGTATCATGATCGGAGATGTAGAGCAGAGGACTCTGCGGGTATCTTCTGAAGCAGTAGGTGCAGCGAAGTGTCTGAAGCTGGCTGTACGGTTAAAAGAGTTCCATGAAATGATCAGGGGACGGGGAGACACTACCTATAAGATCAAGGAGAAATATGACTACATCCGGGACATTATAGAAGCATAAAGGGGGAATGAAGGAATGGATCAGTATAAGAAATTGTCATCACACGGGAGCATCAATATTCCGGCAGCAATGCGCCGGGAGCTGGGGCTGGAGCCAAAGGATCCCATGATCGTTAGTACCAACGGAGAAGGGGACATCATCCTGAAGCCGTATGTACCGCGCTGCATGTACTGCAAAAGTCAGGAGGATGTACATAAAGTATTTGGGCGGAATGTATGCACTGGTTGTGCAAGGAAGGTGTATGAGCTGTTAGAAAAAGGAGGAAAAGACAATGGATGAACTGAAGCAGAAGACTAGCGCAGAGCTGGTGGATGAGTTGGTGCAGCTGGATCGGCTGCGTTTGCAGACCGCCAGGAACATATCCAAATATCAGGCGGAGCTGCAGGCCCGGGGAATCAGCATTATGGAAGACCGCAACAAGCAGTACACAAGATTTTATGGAAGTATGGGAGCTGCGGCATCCGTTACAGACCGGCAGAGCCTGGATATCTTGAATCCGGATCGGTTGAAGCTGTGCGTATCCGAAGGGGTCTGGAAGAAGAACGTTACAGTGACGATGGAAACAAAGTATAAATGCAGCGCTAATTTTGAGCGTATGCTGAAAGCTCTTTTTACGGATGACTACACATTTGAAATGGATCTGGAGGAGTTTTTAGACAGCCAGATGCACATCCTGCCGGATACGAAGCAGAAGAAGCTGCTGCTGAAGAAGTTAAGCGGAGACTATGAAAAGGATCGGAAGAACCTGGCGGCTATATTTGATACGGAATGCGACTGGGATGTGGAACTGTATTACATCCATAAGATCAAGAACGCAGAGCTGATCCGTGCGTTTTTGCCGGATGATATGCTGGATGCAACGATCCGAGAGCTGAAGAAGTGCGTGATTGTAGATAGTAAAACAGCAATTACGCTGGATTATAAGGAGGATTGATAGACATGGCAAAGAAAAAGTTGTTGATTATTGCAGGTCACGGAGAAGGCGATCCGGGAGCCTGCAGCGTGTGGGGACAGGAAGCAGATTATACAAGAGAACTGGCAACGATGGTGAAGAAATCCATTGGCAGCAAGATGTCCGTGACCATGTATGACCAGAAAAAGAACTGTTATGCGCAGAGCAAGCGCGGCAATGTGCCGGAATATGCAAAGTATGACATGACCTTAGAGATCCATTTTAATGCGAAAGCAAAGAAGGATCCGTATGGGGACAGACGGTTTACCGGAGTCGGCGGTTACATCCATCCGGACAACGCCGGACGGAAGGTGGCACAGGCGATCATTGCCCGGGTGGTGGCGATCGGATTTAAAGAGTGGCTGCTGGATACCAGCACGGGGCTTCTGAACCTGAACAATGCGCAGCGCCAAGGAGCAAAGTATTTCCTTCTGGAGACGGCGTTTATTGATGATGGGGATGACATGAATTTCTATAAAGAAAATCAGGAAGCGTTTGCCAAAGCGATTGCGCAGGGCATCATGGACGGACTGGGAATGGCTTCTGCTGCCGGAGATGTGCCACAGAAAGAATATTGGAGGGTACGGAAAGCCTGGGAGGATACAGCAAGCCAAAAATATGCCATGGATAGCAAAGAGGCTGCCATTAAGGTCTGCCCGACTGGTTACAGTGTGTTTGATCCATCCGGCAAGTGTGTTTACACCAAGGAAGCATACGGCACACAGGCCCGATCCTTTGAGGGGTGTGAGGAATCAGAGTATATTGAAGCAGTTGGTGCGATGTATACAGAAGATGAGCGTAAAAACGGTATCCTTGCCTGCGTATCCATTGCCCAGTCCATACTGGAGAGCGGCTATGGGCAGACGGATCTGGCGCAGATCGGCAACAACATGCATGGCATGAAATGCACATTGTCCGGGAATACCTGGGCAGGCACAACATGGAATGGCAGCAGTTTCTATGAAAAACTATCACCAGAGGTGGAGAATGGCCAGGAAGTGATGCGCAGATCTAAGTTCCGCTGCTATGAATGTATCGAGGAGTCCATTGCCGATCATGCTGCCTATCTTTTAAATGCAGCAAACGGGAACAAGCGCAGGTTTGAAGGGATACAGGGAGAGCAGGATTATCGGAAGGCGATCCAGATCATTAAAGCAGGTGGGTACGCAACGGATCCGGAATATGTCAATAAGATCTGCAGCATCATTGAACGCTGGGATCTGACACGGTTTAATGCAGGGAACAGCGATCCAGAGGAACAGCCGGAAGTACCAGAGCAAAAGCCGGATACCCCGGAGTTTGGAGATCAGGAGGAGGCTGGACAGGTGCTGTATGGTATCTTTACGGATGCGGATATCCTGTCGATCCTGGCTGAGCCGCAGAAGGCTGGAAAGGTGGTCGGGTACATTCAGGAACCAGTGGGAAAAAAGAAAGAGTACCACATCGTAGAAGAAAAGAACGGGTACGGAAAGCTGTTAAGCGGAGCTGGCTGGGTGGATCTGGCGCATGTGAAGAAATGGCTGTATGCAGCCAAGACAACCTGTGACGTATTGAACATCCGCAAAAAGGCATCCATTGACTCGCCGATTGTTGGAACAATCAGCGAGCCGGAGGGCAGGAAGGTGCCGTACCATATTGACAGGGAAAAGGACGGGTTTGGTCATCTGGTGAGCGGAGCTGGCTGGGTGAGCATTAATTATATTAAAAAGGTGTGATAAGAATGGATCAGAATATGCGGGATCTGCTGGATGATACAACCTGGGAGGATATCCCGGAGAGCTGCCAGCCCATTGTGGCGATTATCGGGATGGAAAAATTTTTTGCATTGTCTGAGTATGCGCAGGGGGATGCACTGTATATCCCAAAGCCGGACAGCATCGTCACCCCGGCGCGCAACCGGAAGATCAAAAAGGAGTGGAATGGTTACAACATACGGGAATTAGCGGACAAATACGGACTGACGCCCAACCGGATCCGCAGCATCCTGAAGGATGAGCAGGTTTTCGGGCAGGTTTCGATGTTCGATCCGGATTTTAAACTGTATGAGGAGTAAATTTTTTTCTGAAATGTATTAATAAAAGGTTATCAGACAAATCGGTACACTAGGAGCATAGCTTAGCTATGCTCCTAAATTTTTTGTCGGGAAAGGGGAACAACATGGAAGTTTTAAATGCATTGGAAGTGGAAACGGTGATGGATGTCACCAAGCTGGTAGCCTTGATCGGGGTGCTGGCATTTATCGTATCCTGTATCGCAGAGGTACTAAAGCACATCAAGTGGCTGGATACGGTGCTGCCTACTGGGATGGTGGTGATTATATTGTCATTGGTGATCTGTCCGGTGGCGATTTTGGGCATGCTTGCGTATGCTGGGCAGCCGATCACCTGGTTTATGGTGTTTGCTTCCTTCATCGCCGCGTTTATCGTGGCCCTGGTGTCTATGGACGGCTGGGAACGCGTGACAGAGCTTGCCGGGAAGCTGATCAAGAGGGAATGATATGGAATACGCCATTACATTTGCGGACGTGATGACCGGACTGATCGGCATCGGGCTGGGAGTGTTCGGGTGGCTGGTAAAAAACTGGATCAGCGGCGTCTTGAGAAGTAACGAGGAAACGAAGGTACAGGTCAAGGGAATCGACAAAAAAATAGATGAGCGTATCAAGGCTTTAGATGAAAAAACAGACCGGGAGATCCGACAGATGGAACGGGAGATCAATGACTTTAAGTCTGACTTTGCCACAACCTTTGTTCTGAGAGAAGACTACTTCCGGGCCATGAACAAGATGGAGGATTCCATCCGGAATATTGATCAAAAAATAGACCGGCTGCTGTTAAAGGGCGGCGGGAAGGAATGAGGTGAGAAGAATGAACGAGGCAGAGCGGGCGGAGGTGAAGCGCAACAAGGCAGTACGGGGCTACATTATCCGCTGCCTGGTAAAGGGATTTAATAACTCTGCACTGACACGCCAGGTGTCCAATGCCATGATCGCTTCCGGGCTGATCATATCGCCGGACATCTCTAAGTATATCGACTACCTGCATGATGCCGGGTACATCGAATTTACGGATGATCGGGTGACCGCTTATAACGCTTACGCTGAGGACGCAGTGATCCGTTTGACTAAAGAAGGCGTTGATCTGGCGGAGGGGACGATCAGCGATCCGGGGGTGGACATCTGATGGCGAAGCAGCGCAGGAAGACCCGGATATCGTCAAAGGTAGATGAGCTGCCGGAGGAGATCCGGACAAATGTAGATGTGATGCTGGCAGATACAGCGAACACCTACCAGGGGATCAGTGACTGGCTAAAATCGATGGGGTATGACGTATCCAAATCCGCTGTGGGACGGTATGCCATGCGATCTAATACGGCGATGCAGAGGCTGCTGGAGGCGCAGCGGCAAACAGAGAAGCTGGTGCAGGTGGTGAAACAGAATCCAGAGGCAGATTATACAGAGGCCGGGATGCGGATGCTGATGGACGGCCTGATCAACAAGATGGCAACGGCGGAGGAAGAGTTTGACGCTATGCCGCTGGATAAAGCAGGGCGGTTGCTGGCGTCCTTAAGCCGTACAAAGGTCTATAAAGACAAGGTACGGCAGGAAATGCAGAAAAAGACGGATCTAGCATTCCGGGAAATGGAAGGACGGATCCTGAAGATCATACGGCAGGACGCAGAGGCTGCTGAGCAGCTTCGGACGATCCTGAAGGATGCAAGGGACAGGATGATGCAGGATGATTGATCTGGAGCGGTGGATCTTAGAGCTGGATGACGGGGAAGAGCGGGAAGCGCAGAGACAGCAGGAAAGCAGCGGAGCGCTGTTTGAGCAGTATGTGTTAAGGAAAGACACGCCATATCGCCGGGAACTGCTGGAACAATACCGAAGCGGTGCGGCGCTGACCGGAAAAGACGGGCTGCGTAAGAAACTGGCGGCAGTCGATCTGGCATACTTTGGCCGAGCCTATCTGCCCCACTATTTTGTCCGGGAATCTCCGGATTTTCATGGGGAGCTGGATGAGATCTGGGTAGAAGGCGTTCTGAAACATAAAAATCCGTATACGGATGCAGCGCAGATCAGCCGGATGGATGGCAGTAACTGGGCGATCGCAGCGCCCAGAGGACACGCAAAATCTACTACATTTACCTTTAAAGACTCCTTACACGCTGCATTATATGCTTATAAGCATTACATCCTGATCCTCTCAGACAGTACGGAGCAGGCAGAGGCGTTTCTGGAGGATATCAAAACCGAATTGGAGGATAATGCCTATATCATCGAGGATTTTGGGCATCTGAAAGGGGACTCTACATGGAAAACCGGGACGATCAAAGCTACCAACGGCGTGAAGATCGATGCGATCGGATCCGGCAAGAAGATCCGAGGCAGGAAGAACCGGTCATGGCGTCCCGATCTGATCGTGCTGGATGACATTGAGAATGATGAGAATGTGGCCACGCCGGAGCAGCGCAGGAAGCTTAAGAGCTGGTTTGACAAGGCGGTGTTAAAGGCGGGCGATACCTATACCGATGTGATGTATGTCGGGACAATCCTGCACTATGATTCCCTGCTTGCCGGAAAGCTGCAAAATCCCGGATTTAAAAGCCGAAAGTATCGGGCAGTGATAGCAGACTCTCTGCATCCGGAGTTGTGGGAGGCATGGGAGAAGATCTACACGAACTTGTTTAACGATTCGCATGAAGCGGATGCGGAAGCGTTTTTTGAAGCGAATAAGGAAGAAATGCTGGAAGGCACGCAGGTACTGTGGGAGGCGAAGCTGCCGTACTACAAGCTGATGAAAATGAAGGTGGATGAAGGCACGGCATCATTTAACAGTGAGCTTCAGAATGATCCGATTGATCCGGACAACGCAGACTTTAACGAGGAATGGTTTGTCTACTACGAGGACGGCGAGGTAGATTTTAAGGATCCTAAGTTTCTGTTTATTGGTGGGAATGATCCATCCCTTGGGAAGAATGCAAAAGCAGATACCAGTTCGATCATCACATTAGCGCTGGATACCAAGAGCGGCTATAAGTACGTGGTGTATGCGGACATTGCAAAGCGCAATCCGGACAAGATCATTGAGGACATTTTTGATACTGATAAGCGCCTGCACCGGGAATATGGAAAAGGCTACTATTCCTTCGGCGTAGAGGATGTGCAGTTTCAGTATTATTTCAAACAGGTGATGGCGCAAAAATCCGCAGAACAGGGTATTTACCTTCCAATCGAGGGAATCACCAGTACCTCCAATAAGGTGCTGCGTATCCGGTCGCTACAGCCGGAGGTCAAGAACGGATACATCCGGTTCCAGCAGCGGCAGAAGACATTGCTCCAGCAGATGCAGGAGTTTCCCATGGGGAAAAATGATGATGCGCCGGATGGGCTGCACATGGCAGTTCTGATGGCAAACAAAGTGAAAGCAGCGGGGCATCAGATTGGGTACAAGAGTGTTGGTAAGAGGCTGCTGCGGTGGAAGAGAGGAGCCTACTGATGGCGAAGAAGAAAAAGAAACAGGGAAAGATCCGTAATGAGCCATACGATCCGGAGAAAGCGGATGGCAGTGTCCGTCCGGTGTATGCACGGATCGCAGCGAAAGAGGCGTCTGATAAATACAGCGAGTATCCGTCCAATGGATTGACGCCGGTACGGCTGGCGCAGATATTCCGGGAATCGGATGACGGGGATGTGAGACGTCAGATGGAACTGTTTGAAGAGATGGAGGAGAAGGATCCCCATTTATTCTCTCAGCTTCAGACCCGAAAACAGGCAGTCACGGGGCTGGACTGGGAGGTGCAGCCGGTATCTCCGGATCCCAAGGATAAGCAGATTGCACAGTGGGTGCAGGATCAGATGAAGGGCATGGAGAACCTTAACGGGATCCTGCTGGATCTGCTGGATGCCATCGGCAAAGGCATCTCTGTCATGGAAATCCTGTGGGACGTGGATGGACAGAATCAGATGGTCATATCGGATATCCTGCAGGTGCATCCAAAAAAGCTGATGTGGGATGCCATCACAGATGAGATGCGGATCTGTACGGAGGCCCATCCAGAAGGGATCAGCCTGCCTCACAACAAATTTGTAGTGCATCGATACAAGGCTAAATCCGGGCATGACAGCCGTGCTGGGATCCTTCGGGTGGTGAGTTGGATGTATTTGTTCAAAAACTATTCGCTTAAGGACTGGGTAGCATTTTGTGAAGTTTACGGGATGCCGCTGCGGTTGGGAAAGTATGATGCATCGGCGAGTGAAGCGGATAAACGGGCGTTGATGGAGGCGATCGTGTCATTGGGATCGGATGCCGCCGGGATTGTACCATCGTCAACGTCCATTGAATTTATTGAAGCGGAGAACAAAAATGGAGCAACGGATACCTACGAGAAGCTGGCACGCTACTGTGATGAGCAGATCAGTAAGGCGATTTTAGGACAGACATTGACCTCCGACAGCGGTGGCGGATCCTACGCCCAGTCAAAAACGCACGATGAGGTGCGGCATGATCTGACGGTGGCAGATGCCAAGGCGCTGTCCATGACGATCCGGCGGGATATCATCGGCCCGCTGGTGGAGTATAACTTTGGCCCGGAAGCAGATTTGCCGCTCTTTGAGATTGCCTGTGAGGATCCGGAGGATCTGATGCAGACCGCTGAGATTTATGTGAAGGTCAGAAATGAGCTTGGCGTGCCGATCGCAATGGATCATATCTATAAAAAATTCGGAATTCCGAAGCCGGAATCGGGGGAAGCGGTGATCCCGGGGCAGTCATCCGATATGCCGCAGCCGGGCGAGTCTGGTCTAGTGGGTATGAAAACGCCGGATCCGGAACAGGAGACGGAGGTACAGGATCAGATTGACCAGATTGTAGAGCTGTCTGTCCAGAATGCCGGGGAGGTGTTTCGGCAGATGACCGCGCCGATCCGGAAGTTAGTGGACGAATGTGACGATATGCAAGCGCTAAAAGCGAAGCTGGAGGATGCGGATACGGTGCGCAGAATCTACGAGGAAATGGATCTGGAAGCGTTTACCGATTATCTGCATCAGGGGATCTATTTTGCGGAACTGATCGGAAGGAGCGAGGGATGAGCGGTGCAGAATACCTGCAGGGATTTTCTAAACTGATCTTCAAAAACGCAGTTGCCTTTTTGAAAAAGAAACGCGTCCTGACAAAAGAAGAATATGCAGCCCTGAGCGATCGTGCAAAGGCGAAGGCGTTTACAGTTGCCGGCTATACCGCGGCAGAAGTGCTGCAGGAGTTTCTGGACAAGCTGACTACAGCGGTGGAAGAGGGCAGGACGCTGGCAGACTGGAAGGCGCAGATGGACGAATGGCTTGGTGCGCATGGTTATGATGGGATGGATCCGGGAAAGGCAGAGCTGATCTTCCGGACAAATGTGCAGACTGCCTATAATGGTGGTCACTATAAAAGCATGATGCAGGCTGCAAAGCTGCGGCCCTACTGGATGTATGTCACAGCCGGGGATGACAGAGTGCGTGATACCCATGCTGCGCTGCAGGGAGCCGTGTATCGGGCAGACGATCCGTTCTGGAAGGTGTGGTATCCGCCCAATGGATACAAGTGCCGCTGCCATGTGCGATCCTATTCAGAACGTCAGGTGCGGGAACGCAACTTGCAGGTGCGGACGAAGCCGCCCATCACTGTGGATTTTTCGACAGGCGAGATCAAACCATTGCGGCCGGACAAGGGATTTGCAAACAACCCGGCACTGGATGCGTGGCGTCCGGATCTTAGTAAATTTTCTCCTGTTGTACGGAACGCATACTTAAAACGGAAGAAAAGCAAATAAATGGGCAAAAAAGCGGTTAAGAGTGTCAGGCTAGGAGTTGAAAGGGCTAGGATTTGTAACGCGAAATGACGCGGAATAACGCTATTGTAACGCTATAGAAGCGGCATGGAGGATGATGGAAGGAAAGAAATGGAAAAAAAGAAGCAAAAGGATGTGGTGATGATTGCACTGACCCCTAAAGTAGTGGAGGGGGTCCCGGATCTGATCGCTGTGATCCCAAAAGGGCACGTAGAATCCCGAAAGGGTGATTTTATTGTGGATGACGAATCGTTCCGGATGATCAACAATCAGTTCCTTGGCCGCCGTTTGGATCTGGTCATTGATTATGAACACCAGACGCTGCATGACGTGCAGGCACCGGCGGCGGGGTGGATCACAGAGTTGATAAACGGGGATGATGCGATCATGGCGAAAGTAAATTGGACGCCAAAGGGAGCGGAGTACCTGAAAAATAAGGAATACCGTTACCTGTCCCCGGTGATCATTACCAGAAAAAATGACAAAAAAGTGATTGCGCTGCACTCAGCAGCGTTGACAAACACTCCCGCAATTGATGGTATGTTCCCGCTGGTGGGATGTAGCCTGGATGTGGATGATTATGAGGAGGAAAAAACGATGGAATTAGAAAAACTGATCAGATTGCTGGGACTGCCGGAGACAGCAACAGAAGATGAAGTGGAGGCAGCGCTCCGGGCGGCAGGCAGGAAGCCGGAAGGGACGGAAACGGTAACAAATAAGGAGGTAGTTGCCAACAGTACAATCCTGACGCTGCTGGGTCTAAAAGCAGATGCAAAGACAGAAGAAGTGGCAGCCGCCATCGTAAAGCTTCAGAATGGGGATAGCTCCCTCGCAGCGGAAGTGCAGGCACTCAAGGAGCAGCTGGAAGGACGGGCTGCAGATGAGGCGGTCACCGCAGCACTGAAAGCCGGGAAGATCACCGCAGCACAGAAGGACTGGGCGCGCAGCTATGCACTGAAAGATCCGGAAGGGTTTGCCGCATTTGTGGACAAAGCGCCTGCGGCGGTGGTAATGGACAATCTGACAGGCACTGATCCGAAGGAAAAAGGCGGAAAAGGAGAACTGTCAGGAGTAGATTATGCAATACTGAAGAACTTAGGACTATCAGAAGAGGAAGTAAAAGAGTATTACAAGGAGGAATTGTGATGAGACGATTGATCGGGGAAGAGCTGACCGGGCGCAGCATTCTGCGTTTGCCGGTTGCCCAAGGAGCGAAGTTGCTGGATGGGGACATCGTGGTGTTGAATGCAGAAGGCTATGCGGTGAAAGCGTCTAAGACAGCCGGTCTGGTGGCGGCAGGAAAAGCACAGGAATATGTTGACAATACTGCTGGTGACAACGGAGCCTGTCATGTACGTGTGCAGCGCGGTGTATTTGTTCTTGGAAATGATGGTGACATCAAGGAGACGGATCTATTAAAAACGTGTTATTTTGCCGGGCCGTTAAGTGTAACACTGGTATCAGCAGGATCTAGCGTGGCCGGAAAGATTATTGCAGTGGAAGGCAAAGCAGTTGTCGTGGATATGGTTTAAGGAGGATAAGGACAATGATTATTAATGCACAGGCAATCCGGGCGTTGGATGTTAGCTTTTCAACCTTGTACAATCGAGGATTTTCTTCCAAGCAGCCGAAGCACCCGTTGATTGCAACGGAAGTACCATCCAGTACATCGGAAGAAAATTATGGATGGATCGGGCAGCTGCCCAAAATGAAGGAATGGCTGGATGAGCGCACGATAGCGAACCTGAGTGCGTATACCTACACCATTAAAAATAAATCCTATGAGTCTACGATTGGGATTGACCGGGAAGTTCTGGAGGATGACCGATATGGGGTATATGCTCCGAGCTTTGAGATGATGGGAGCAGAGGCCGCTACCGCACCGGATGAAACCGTCTTTGAACTGCTTCAGAAAGGATTTGAAGAGAATTGCTATGACGGTCAGCCATTCTTCTCTGACCAGCACAAGTCGGGCGAAAAGACTTTTTCAAATAAAACGGATGCAAAACTGTCACAGGAAAGCTTTATCGCAGCGCGCACGGCAATCATGTCCTATACGGGCGATCAGGAGAAGCCGCTGAAACTGGTACCTAACCTTCTTGTAGTACCGCCTGCCCTTGAAATGGAGGCGCGCCGGATCCTGGAGGCAGAGATGGTGAATGGCTCTTCTAATATTACCAAGGGGCTTGCCAAGGTAGAAGTGGTAAGCGAGCTAGCTAATGATCCGGATGCCTGGTATTTGATGGTGACTAATGAGCCGTTAAAGCCCATGATTCTTCAGATGAGAAAAAAACCGAAGTTTACAGCACTGAATAAGGACAATGATCTGAATGTATTCCTGAAAAAGAAATACCTTTACGGTGTGGATGGACGCTGGAATGCTGGTTTTGGTTTTTGGCAGATGGCATACGGATCCACAGGAAAAGCGATGGGCTGATAAGAGGCAGGTGAGCAGGGATGGCATACAGCAAATCAGAAGATGTACTGGATATGATCAAGCCGGATATGTTGCGATCCTTGATCGGGGAGAATTGTCGCCTGGAAGGCGAGGAGCTGAGGTATGCAGCGATTCCTTATGCCCAAACTGCCGTTGAGGATGCGGACGCTGAGATTGACGGATACCTTGCCAAGCGGTACAAGGTGCCATTGGAAAAAGTACCGAAGATGATCGGGAAGCTGTCCAAGGATATCGCAGTGTACAACATGGCATCCCGCCGTGGGATTGATGAAACAGAGCGGGAAAAGAACATCTTAAACCGCTATAAGGCAGCAATTTTATATTTGACCAATGTAGCGAAGGGGATTGTAGAGCTGGACGGACAGACATCCGGCGGATCCGGAGACGCGCTGCCGGATGCACAGGGAAATGCAGGATTTTCTATTCAATCCAGTGATCGCCTTTTCACAAGAGATGACATGAAAGGCTGGTAAAGGATATGAGCGGCATCCGTGTGAGCATGGAAGGCGAGTTTGAAGCCTATAAGGATCGGCTGCAGCGTTTGGGTAGTGTTGACCGTGAGGAGCTGATGGCAGCAATCGCGGAAGCGCTGCGTACCAGCACGGATGAGCGGTTTGATGCGGAAACTGCACCGGATGGATCTGCATGGAAACGGTCTATCCGGGCATCCGGCGGCGGAAAGACGCTGACAGACAGCAGCCGCCTGCGTACATCCATCCATGCCCGGTCATCAGCAAAAGGGGCGGAGATCGGGACAAATACCATTTATGCAGCAACACATCAGTTTGGGGAGCCGGGCAGGACAATCCGGGCAAAGAATAAACGGATGCTGTCGTTCCAGATCGGCGGAAAGTGGTATCACAAGAAACAGGTTACGATCAAAATTCCGGCGCGTCCCTTCCTTGGGTTGTCCGATTCAGACCGTGAAGAAGTCCTAGAACTGATGGAGGAATCATTGAAATAGAGGAAGCATCAAAATGACAAAGAAAAAGTATCTGGAAGATCTTCTGCGTGCATCAGGAATTACTGGGACGATCTATGAGTCGCTAAAAAATATGTCAAACGATGAGGGCAGCTACTATGCAGGGATCCTGCGGGGCAGCGATAAGCCGGTTCGTGCGAAGTCAAAAAGAACATACGATAACGGGGCGGTTACGATGAACCGGGTGAAGCTGTACGATATGGAAACCGTGTACACGGTAGTGATTGCCGAATATGATGAGGAGCATTTGGAAAAGCATATCGAGGCATTTTTTAAGGCGATCAGCAAAGGGTACGATGACGGCGCTGGCAACTGGGTAGGTGTGGAGGCCGGGGAGGTGGACTGGGTTGACGAAAAGGACAGTATTTTAAAGGCAAAGATCGCAGTTGAAATCCCGGTGACATTTAGCTATGGAATTTATAAAGACGTACCGGTAAGTCATATAGATGGCACGCCGGAGATCGGCATGGAAAAGGAGTGATGAGGATGGCAGCGAAGGCTGTAAAGGAAGCTGCACCGGAGGAGGTTATCCGGAAGACGGCAGAGGATTGGGCGATCGCAAAGCAGGTGCCTGGATCCTATCTGGCAGGCGTAAAGCAGCGTAAAAAATGGGCTAAACATAAGATGCTGGAAGAAAATGAGTTTGATGCAGCACTGCGTGAGTTTTTAACAGCGGCAGCAGACGGGAGGACAAAATGATATCAAGGGTAGAAGTAGAAGTAAAGGACGGCGGAGCCGGGATTGGGGAACAACGGATCAGCGGCATCCATGCCAAGGTAGGCATATCGTCCAAAGTGACCGAGCCGGTTGAGATCCACAATACGATGGATACAGACCAGATCCGGGCTATCTTAGGGCAGTGTCCGATTGCAGATGCGTGCATGGATTCCATTGATGGAGGTGCGCAGCAGATGTACTGCTATCCTGTAGCCGCAACAACAGGCGGCAAGCCGTCAGAGGTAACCCATAATGGGACGGGCAAAGGTACGGTAACGGTGTCTGGTACAGGAATCAATGCATTCGATGTGGTGGTTCAGATCGTGGATGGCGGTGCAACCAATGAAGCGACCTTCACTGTCAGCACAGATGGCGGAAACAACATTTCAGAAGAGATGACTGTGCCGCTGGCGGGAACGTATGAGATCCCGGATACGGGCCTGACACTGACATTTGCGGCAGCATCCGAGAATAAATTTGTGGCAGGCGATACCTACACATTTGTAGTTGCAGCACCGACTACGACAAACGAAGCAATTCTTGCTGCAGTGGAACGTGTTTATAAGAGTAATGCAAATATTGAAGCAGTGCATATCGTAGGCACAACCAATAAGGATCTGTGGGCATCGCTGGAAGCACTGGCTCAGGCGCAGGAGACGGATGCAGGCCGTCCGCTGCTGATTGTATGCGAGCAGCGTGCTGCAGGAAAGGATGAGGCTGCTGCAGATTATGTGGAAGCCATTGAAGCAGACTGTAAAACAGCGGGACGCCATGTGGCAGTTGTCCAGACCTGGGCCAGACTGAAGGGCATGGATGGACGTATGCGTGTGACGAACATGGCAGCCTATATCATGGGGATGATCGCCCAGGCGAAAGAGTCCACCAGTATTGCATACGTCAGGGATTTTCCAATCAGCGAGAGCAAGGTGCTGGAAATTCTGCCAGCTGGTATTGAGGATATGTACGAGGAGCTGGATGCAGCGCGGTATATCGCTCTGCGCCGGTATCCGGGCAGGGATGCCTGGTATGTTGCCGGTTCCAATACCTGTGCACCGGAGACTAGTGATTTTGCCACCATCGAGCACGCCCGGGTGATGTATCGGCTAGTACGCGAAGTGTATAAGCGTGCGACAGAATGGCTGAAAGCAGATTTTGATGCATCAGAAATTGAGACGGAGGCAGCACCGGTACAGGCGGATCTGAATATCCCGATTGAGGATGCAATCAAAGACCAGATCATCAGCAGTGGGCAGGCGGTATTGCTGGATCCGGAAAGCCTGCTGACAGCGCAGAAAATTCCGGTAAGAGTAAGCTATAAGCCCCGTGCGTATGCCAATGTAGTATCCCTGACCTTCATGGCAGGGGCAGTATCATAGGAGGGTAACATGGCAAGGAAACAGTTTGTAAATGGAAAGGTATATGACTGGTCATCCATCACGATCGCGCTGTCTGGCTGCCAAAATATCGAGCCGACATCCATCGACTACGAGGATAGTCAGGACAAGGAGCTGGTGTATGGGCGTGGCGGTAACCCGCGCGGATTTGGCACAGGGAATAAGAGCAACTCCGTAAAGCTGGAGATGTTAAGAGAGGATTACAACACGCTGGTTGATGCGTACCGGAGTCAGGGAGGATTTTACAAGATCGTGATTCCGAAAATTACGGTATCGTATGCGGACGTCGGTGCAACGACCTGCACGGATGTACTGACTAACGTAACATTCACCAAGCGTGGCGGTTTTGGCGGCAAGCAGGGCGATAAGTCTACAACGATCAGTCTTGAAGGTATCGCAATGGGCGGTATCTGCATTGATGGTGTAAACGCATAAGGAGGATATGGCAATGGGCTATTTTGAAGATCAGGAAATTTTATCAGAAAAAATGTCAAAACCAGAACAACAGGGCACAGGATATGTACAGCAGAGTCCGGTTGCTCCGGTAACGGAACATGTGGAAACATTTGAAGATCTGTGCAGAAAGTACGCAGATCAGGGTATGCGCGGCAAGATGTACATTGTCACGACTAACCTGTCTCAGGATGATGACATGGACCGAACGATGGAATTTCTGTTTTCAGAACCGAAAGCGGCATCCTATGACCGCTATGTGAAAACAGCATCGGTATCCAGTTCAAAGGCAATGCGAACATTTGTGTTAGATAACATTTGTCAGGAGCAGCGCAAAGATCTGGAGATGCTGCTGAATGAGTTTCCGGCAATGGGGATCAGTTTGGGCGAGAAGCTGCTGTATATGCTGGGTTTATCGAAAACGACCACAGTGCGCCGCCTGTAAAATCTGCTGAAGAGCGAATCGATGAGGCAGAAGAGGAGATTGAAAGCAGCCTGTATGATGCAGGGCGGATCCTGATCTGTAAGTATCTGCCAAACAAAATGATCCCGGATCTGGATCATGTAACGCTGGGGGAATTTTACAGGCTGCTGGCAATGGCCAGACAAGCCCGGAAAATGTATCAGGATGATATAAAAATCGGGGTTGTCAATGCCATAAATATTCTGTTCACAGAGGAGGGATAAGGGATGGGAATGGATAGTGTATTAAAAGTGTCCCTTGTCCTGGATATGATCGATCACCTGACGGATAAGGTAGGTAAAGTAAACGGATCTGTGGGCAGTATGACACAGTCATTTGCTACGATGCAAAAGGCAGGGGCTGCCATGACAGGTGTCGGTACTGGAATTGTGTCTGCCTGCGGTGCAGCAGTTACGGCAACCTTTGATACACAGAATGCGCTTGGAGAGATCGCATCCTTAGGTGTACAGGACTTGCAGGCTATTGAGAATGCTGCAAAAAATTTCTCTGATACCTGGGCAGGAACTACAAAGGCGGATTTCATAACGGCATCCTATGACATTAAGTCCGGTATCGCATCCTTGACAGATGAGGGTGTAGCACAGTTTACAGAGCTGGCAGCGTTGACCGGAAAAGCAACGAAGTCTACCACAGAGACGATGGGATCTCTGTTTGCAACGGGCTATGGTATTTACAAGGGATATTATGACGATCTGTCCGATTTGGAATTTGGTGAGATGTTTTCCGCAGGGATTGCTACTGCGGTAAAGCTGTATAAGACCAGCGGAAACGGGATGGCAGATGCAATCAGTATGCTGGGAGCAACGGCAACAAATGCACAAGTGCCACTGGAAGAACAGCTTGCAATCCTTGGTCAGCTTCAGACAACGATGAGTGGATCAGAAGCAGCCACAAAATATAAGTCGTTTTTAAACACCGCTGCCAACGCCGGAGAGAAGCTGGGCCTTACATTTTTGGATACGAATAATCAGCTGATGTCCATGCCGGATATATTGGAAACGCTGCGCGGAAAGTATGGTGATACGCTGGATGCGGTGGAGAAGCAGCAGCTAAAGGAAGCATTTGGGACGGATGAGGCGATTGCGCTGATCGATCTGCTATATCAGAATACAGATCAGCTAAAGACAGGAATTGATGATCTGCAGGAATCTATGTCCGGAGGAGTAGCGGTCACAGAGGAGATGGCGAATGCCATCAACAACACACCGGAGCAAAAGTTCCAAGTGCTGAAGCAAAAGATTCATAACACAACGGAAGAACTGGGAAAAGGATTGCTGCCAACGGTAAATAGCGCAATGGATGTAGTTGCCGGTGTGATCCAGAAAGGAAGTGACTGGGTAGCGGCAAATCAGGATACGGTTGCATCTATAATGCACATCGTGATGTATTTGGGTATTTTCCTGATTGCTGCTGGTGCGTTGACTGCTGTGGTGGGAACGGTTGGCCGAACTTTTATCGGCCTTGGCGGAATCGTGACCGGGGTGAAAAAAGTGTTCAGCGCTGGAGGATTTTTGGCAGCTTTGGGGCCGTTTGCACTAATTGCGGCGGCTGTCGGGGGATTGATCGCTTTATTCCAGGCCTGTGGCGGTGATGTATCTAAGCTGCAAGGGATCTTTAGCAATGTGTTCGGTGCCATCAGTGGGTTTATCGGGAATGCATTGACATCAATCGGAACGTATCTGCCGGGCTTCCTGCAATTTGGCCTCGAGCTTCTGACCAATATAATCAGTGGTATCCTATCCGGATTGCCGGGGATTTTGTTATCTGGTGCACAAATTATTGTGTCGCTTCTGGCCGGTATTGTACAGCAGCTTCCTGGGATAACGGCAGCTGCAGCAGCAACCATCAATGGATTTTTGACGATGATTGTTTCCGGATTGCCGGGGATCCTGAGTGCAGGCGTACAGATGATTACAATGGTGCTGAATGGAATTATTCAGGCACTTCCGGCGGTGATCCAATCCGGTATCCAGCTTGTTTTAAGCCTAATGTCGGGGATTGTTCAGAACCTTCCTGCGATTCTGGCAATGGGGGTATCCCTGATCGGGAATCTGCTGGCTGGTATTGGCCAAGTACTTCCGAACCTGATATCCGGTGGCCTGGCCATTATCGGAAATATTATAAGCGGTATTTTGCAGGCGATTCCTATGCTGCTTGGAATGATACCAGACTTGTTTAAGACAGTCGGGGATACGATTTTAAGCATTGATTGGCTGCAGATTGGCAGTGATCTGATAAATGGAATTAAAGACGGTTTCATGGAAGGATTCCATAAACTGGTCGATACGGTAAAGGGCGCTTGGGGAAAATTTACAGACTGGTTATCCGGTGGCGGCAAGGATGAGGAGATTGCCGAAACAGTCACAGCAACTGCGCCAAAAACGGAAACCGTTACACCTAAGACAGCAACTGACTACAACCTGCCGGAAGTATCATTGCCCACCACTGTATCTACAGTCGAGGCTCCGGAGATCACGTTTGATGCGAGTAAGTATCAGATCAGTGGATTGGAAGGGATGGAGGCATTTGCAGATGGAGTGCAGTTAGGCGGCACAGAGGTGCAGGCTGCGCTGGATAGTACAGCTGGGACGTCTATGGATAGTATCTTAGCATCGTTACAAACGGTAGATACATCGAGTGCAACAGCAGCTGGAAACAGCATTATGGAAAGTTTAGGTACCGGTATGGAGGCATCGGCATCCAGCGCTACTGCATCGGCACAGGATGCAATCAATCAGGCCATGGCTGCAGCCTCTCCTCAGGGGACAACTGCTGCGGATCTTTTTACCTTTGACACGGTTGGGATTGAGCAGGCTGCCGGGATCGTAGGCAGTTCTGTGACATCTGCGCAGGAAACGACACAGGGTGGCGTGAGCGCCATGGAAACCGCATGGGCTTCAGGAATGGATCATATCCAGTCATCTGTAAGCAAAAGTATGTCAAGCGTGAAGTCTACGGTAACATCTGCAGCGAATCAGGCAGCTTCTGCGGTTCAGAGCGCATTTGCTGGAATATCCGTGACGGTTCCGGCACCGAAGCTGCCCCATGTGGCAGTGTCGTACTCTACGGTAGGATCTGGAGATGCCACAGCAAAGGTTCCAAACTTTAGCGTGAGCTATTACGCACGCGGCGGTATTATGACCAGGCCGACACTGTTCGGGCTCAATGGCAAAAATGCCATGGTTGGAGGAGAAGCTGGAGATGAGGCAATCCTGCCTTTGGACACACTGTGGGGACGCATGAAAGCTGTTGTGTCTGCGGTGGTGGAAAGCAAGGTGGTGAAGCGGGAACCGCGTAAATCACTAAGTAAGGAATCAGTATCGAAACGCTCCAGCGGAACTACATACAACAAGTATGAAGTGCATCTAAATGTGGATATTGATTCCATAGATAGTCTGAAAAAGCTGAAGCATCTTCTGGATGAATTAGAAATGCCAGAAGGGGATCCGCAGGCAGCGTAGGAGATCAGTATGATATTTGTTCAGGACAAGCATATAAAAGTCGGGAAGGATTACCTTCCCGGCATTGTAAAAAGTATCCGGATCTCTGAGGAAGGGAAGCTGGAGGACAAGAAAAAAGGTAAGAAAAAAGTATCGAACCAGCCCACCGGATATGAGGCTGCGCAGGTTGAAATTGATCTGTTTTTAGAGGAAAATGCTACCTACAATCTGGAAAATATGATCCGTTTTATCCAGCGGTTGTTTAAGCGATCAGGACAAACAAAGCAAAAGAAATATAAGCTTACGGCGGCGGAGATCAATGCCCATGGGATTACGGAGGCTTATTTTAATGGAATCAGCACAACAAAGGATGCAGCGCAGAGCTGGGCGGTGTGTACCATATCATTTGTTGCTCCTGCGATCTCCGGGCTGAAAGTGGTACGAACGAAGAAACAGCTGGCGGCGGCAAAGAAAAGTAAAACTTCCAAATCAAAAAAGAGTACAGACAAAAGTCCGGCAAAGAAGCAGAAAAATCAAGCAGTGGCCAAAAAGAAAGCGAAAAAACTGGTAAAGAAGTGAGGGTAAATGGAGATAAATCTGGAAGGATTAGAGTTCCGGCTGACCTGTGGAGAGTATCAGGTTACTGGCGGATTTGATGCAAAGTACCAGTCAGATGATACCGATGCACCAGCGTGGGCAAGGATTTCATTGTCGGAAGAACTAAAACAGTTTCTGAAAGATAATTCAACGGATAGTTATGCACTGGAAATCGGAAATGAAGAGGGGTATGAACTGCTGGTGTCAGGGATGGGTATCTATCAGACAGAGGATACATTGATTGTGAAGACACAAGAAAATAAGGCGGACAGTATATCAGCGTTCTTTTTGAATGCTATGCTGCAGGAAGCAGCACGCTATCTATTTGCAGTGTTCAGGATCAGCAGGTACAAGATGACAGCAACAGACTATGGGCGAAGAAAGAACTTTCAGATTAATGCAGCATCCTATCAGGATGCCCTGCGGCAGTTAAATGCCGTCTACCAGGTGGATCTTTCTTTCTATATGGAGGATGGACTACTTTATTACGGTGTCCAGCCGGATCAGGATCATTACTATCTGCTATCCGATGACAATATTTTAGACATCGAAAAAAATGGGGCTATCTGGACAGCAGAGATCATCCCGATTCCGGGAATCCGTCCAAGGCAGATTGTGCAGCTATCTTGTGAAGAATACACGGGGATGGTACAGATTACATCTTGCACCATAGAGGGCGATGAAAGTGGCATTGATATGCGGATCAAATTCAGGGAGGTAAATGATGGGTGATCTCAAAACGTTTGTCAAAAATATAGTGCGGGATGTGATAAAAACGGATTATCCGTCAATGGATTGCATGCATCCTGTTCCTGCAAGAATAACGTCTGTACAGCAACAGGATGTGACTCATTGCTATACAGTAAAATTACTGGATAAACATGACGGCGAAGAGCTGCCGCATCTGGTATCCGATCAGGTATACCAGGAAGGGGATGAGGTTGTAATCCAATTTGTAGCAGGAATCCATCCTTATATAGTAGGACGGTGGTATGGATGAGACTTGCAGGAATTGATGATGTAGATATCCGGTTGGATAAATACGGGCAGCTCATGCCTGACAGCAATGGAGAATGTATGCTGTGTGGCGGTATGCGCTGCTGGATGCAGGATATCTGGCTGGAAATGCTGACAGATGAAGGTGAATTGATCTGGGAAGACCAGGAAGGGATGCAGGCGTATGGATATAGCCTGACAGATTATCTGAACGCGGAGCAAGATGAGGATTTCAAAGATGAAATCAGTGCGCAGATTATCGGAAAAATGACCAAACGGGAATATATTGACGATGGATCAATAAGCCTGACGATGGAAGCCTCAACAGACAGCATGTGGGTTGCACATGTCCAGTTTCGGGAGTCCGATGGTCAGAATGTCAATATTGATATTCATTCGGATGGGAAGGAGATAGACGTGACATGATACCGGATAACATTATGGAAAAAATCATTCATGTGCCGGATGAAGCAGAGTACATGGAAGAATTAGAAGAAAAACTTGTAGCAGAAGGATTTGTGATCACGAATTTTTCCAAGGGCGGCGTGTTCTATACCATATTGCGGATTGTGGTTCACGGGCTGATCCAGCTAAAGCAGCTAGGGGTTCAGATCGTTAATTCAGCGTTTATGACACATTGCCCGGAAGATTGGGTGGAGATCCGTGCTGCGGACTACGCCAAGTATCGCAAAGAGGGCATACACACAAAGGGTTATGTAACGGTGTACAGGCGCGATTACAGTTATCCAGTAAAAATCAAAAAGGGGCATCCATTTATAACGTCCCGCAATGCAGATGGGGCATATTACACATATTACGCAGTCGAAGATATCGTGCTGCAGGAAGGTGTCAGTGAATGCAAAGTAATTGTTGAAGCGGAGCAGCCAGGGGCTGCCTACAATGTGGAGCCGGGGGTAATCTGTGAAACGCTTGTATATATTGACGGCTATGACCATGTAAGAAATGAGGAAGGCTGGATCATAGAAAGTGGAGCGGAAATCGAAGAAATTGAGTCCCTGCGTCAACGTTGCTTAAACAGCCGGGCAGAAAATGCACGCTTGAATCCAGACAGAAAGCTGAAGAGTATTGTGGAATCCATAAGCGGTGTGGTAACAGCAGACATTGACAGTCAGGCACCGCGGGGTGAAGGCACGGTGGATATTATCATCACCGGTTCTGAAGGTACTGCAGATGAGACGCTGATTCAAAAGGTGGAAGAAGCAATCAAAGAGATGGAAGGCAGTTATGGCAATTACTTGGTTAAGCCTGCTAAATCCATTAAACAAAACTTCACATTGACAGTATACGTGGAACATGGGGTCAGCTTGGTGGGCTATGAGGATCAGGTACGCACTGCGGTGAGCGATCTTATGAAGGTGAGTAAACGGAAAGAGTTAAACACGCTCTATCGGGATGAGATCATTGGCAAATTGATTTCTAACATTCAGGGATATAAAAAAACAGACATAACAGTACCAGCGGCAGATGTTATTGCGGAAAAGGGAAACGTTATTGTAGCAGGAGATATACAGGTCACTGTGAAAAATATCAGTTAAGGAGGACAGACATGTATGAAAAATTTAGAGATTACTTATATTATCTTCTTCCTACACCATTTAAGCGGCTGAAAAAAATAAAAAATCAGTGGTATATATTTTTCAAGGTGATTGGAGATGAATATGACAAAGTGCAGGCAGAGCTAGAGCGTGCGTTGGAAGAGACGTCAGTGGCAACCTGTAGTGTGGATATGCTGCCATATTATGCACAGGATCGGGGAATGTATCGATATACGGAGGAGGACGATGAGACGTTTCGCAGTCGGATCGCAATGCAGGATGAGGTAGAGGCTCTTGGTGGTACGAAAGCCGGAATCATTCTTGCAGCAAAGACATTGGGATATGACGATGTGGAACATCTGTGGTATTCGGATATTGGTTACCCGGATAAGTGGTCACAGTTTCTGTTGCGGGTAAGTGTGTCTGATGATCAGGAACATCCAGTCACTATTGAGATTCTTGTCCGTGAAGTGCGCAAGGCAAAAGACAGCACATCGCTGGATAACTATTGTTTGTGCAATGTTCTGCACAGTGGAGCAAAAATAGGGGCAACGATATCGGTTGTAAATTATATTGGCTTAGGAGATATATAAATATGATGACCTATACGGAAACGGGTCTTTCCCTGATTGCAGATGCGGTAGCATCTGGGAAACAGGTGAAAATCACCAGAATAGAATTAATAGCTGATCCGGAACGATCTGAAGGAGAACTAACCCATAATGCGGAAATTGCATCGGTGGAAAAGTATAATAATACAACGATAGACATTAAGGTGGTAACAGATAATTACAATTTTAAAAAAGACTATTTTTTTAATCGGGTGAATGTATATGCGACAGGAGCAGATGGACAGGAAGTATTGTTTTGTTTCCAGCATACTAAGACTTGTCCGATCTACATACCGGCATACGATGGTAGGACAATTCAAAATGAAATTAAAATAAGATTGAACGTTACTTCGGCCGATGTGGTGGATATAGTAAATGACGGCGTATATGTACTGCGGACGGACTTTGAAAAAGAGCTGGCTAAGAAGATCAATATAGCAGACATTGTGCAGGATGCCGATAAAGGTGAAGCAGACAAGGTAATATCTGCGGCCGTGGCTAAGACCTTACAGGATCAGATTGACCAGAAGATTGACATAAAAAATATAGTGCAGAATACAGTGACAGCGGCTACAGATAAAGTGGTGTCTGCGGCTGTAGCGAAAGCTCTTCAAGATCAAATTACTGAGCTAAACACGAATACAATCCGGAAGAAATCTGGAAGTCCAGTCTGCCAAATTGGGACTGATCAATATTTTAATGCTGTATCGATGTACGATCAAAACGGCGCGTGGAAAAATTATTTATTGTCGCAGAAAAATGATGCAAAAATGTTTGTGGCACAATACCAGATCACACCCCGTGGTGACGGCAAGCATGAACTACATTTTTATGATGCGGACGGTGGCTGGATATGTAAATTCACATCGGATTAACCGGATAACAAAAACAGGCGTCTATTCGTCCTGTTCCGGTATATCCCGGGTAATAGGCAATTACTGTTCCAGCCATTTTCATGTACGCAGTATAGTTCCCGACTGTAAGATAAAATTCTTCCAGCGGGGCCGGGACGCCGGATATGATTATATCCCCCTGTGCCAGTGCGCTGGATGGTGTAGCTTCCAGTGTTACGAAACACATTTTCCCGACTATTCGGTAGGATGCGGCTCCAGATTTCATCTTCGGGCCCAGCGCAGCACCGCCTCCAATATTCGTGTTTTGTATGTAACTCGTTAATTATTTTTAGGCCGGTACGGTACTGGCCAGAAAGGAAAAGAAATGGAAAGAATTAAATTGGGATCCGGTAAAGAACTGAATCTAATTGTCTGCGGCATCATGGCTGATGCACAGACTGTAACTATGAAATTTGTTCCGGGCAATGATAGTCTGGACACATTAAATACACTGTTGATGGACACTGCACAGACAGAAAAAATGACGCTACTGTCTACCGGAAGCGAAGAGCTGGCTATATACAACGGATATACGCAGCTACAGTCGATTGGGCAGGAACTGGATGCTGTGATCGGCTACACGCAGGATGAAATGCAGACACCGATCACGGGTAAGTTGGTTACAGCAATACTGCGGAAGCCGGATTGTACTGAACAGAGATTAGATGCTGCGGAGGCACAGCTGACAGATATGCAGCTGGCACTGTGCGAAGTCTATGAAATGCTTTGAGGAGGTGCAGAATATGGAAAAAATTTATGCAGCGTTGATCAAAAAAGAGCTGAAAACAATCGAAGAGGTACCAGAAAGAATTAGGAGAGAAGTAAGAACTATACTAGGCGGTGATAACTGATGTTGCGTCAGTTAATCATAAGATTCTTACTCAGGAAGGGGGTGGAAGATATGGCAGTAGTATATGCGACACTTATCATTAAAGGCAAAAAGAACATTGAAGATGTTCCACCGCGCATTCGTGACGAGGTGAAGCAGGTTCTGATTGACCTCGATCTCGAAACACTTGCGATTTAAACATGCCAAAAGCTCCGGAGTGTGCCCCGGAGTAAAACAGTGGGTACATAATAGCTTAGGCGGCGTATCGGCGGTATGCCGCCTGTACATTTTGCTGTGATATATAACAGTAAACCTGTGTAGTCTTGAGGTCAGCGTGACCGAGTATTGCTGCAACATCCTGTATATTTGCGCCGCGGTCAAGTAAATTTGTTGCAAGCGTCCTGCGGTATCGGTGCGGGTGGACATTCTCAACACCGGCGCGTTTACCAATTGCTTTTAATACCGTTTCGATTCCAGCTTTTGAGAGCCGCCGGTGCGGAGACTTTATACTTGCAAAAAGGCATGGATCGACATCAGTCCGGCTGTTCAGATAGTCTGTCAAGTGCATAAGAGCCACGGGGGTAAGGTAGATGGTACGTTCTTTGTTTCCTTTTCCTAACACTACGGCATCTTTGGTCAAAAAGTTGATGTCAGCCCTGTTTAGACGTACTACCTCACTTACACGGCAGCCTGATGCATATAAAAATTCTATTAAAGCAAGATCACGAAGCGATGTACAAGCTTGCTTAAGACGCTCCATTTCAGGGGCGGAATATGGTTTTTTAATAACCTTAGTATATTTGATTTGTGCAAGAGCTGTGCATGGATTACGACCAATCCAGCCCTCTGCAACCAACCAATTAAAAAAGCTGGAAAAGCAGCGCCGTATACCATCGAGGGTTCGATTGCTTACATGACGTTGACGTTTGTATTCAGCTAGATAATAACGGAGGTCATAGGTCGTAATCTCGTGAAGTGGGCGGCAAAGCGTATGAATCATCATATAGCAGACATCTCGGTATCGTCTGAGCGTTTCTTCGGATTTGCCCTCTACGCGTTTGGTGGCGATAAATTTTAATAGAATGGAATCCGGTGTAGTATCTATGGCAGTTATTTCTGTAGTGCGTACTTGTATTTCATAAGAATTAAGTTGCAGGGTAAGAGCGTTTTGAACTGCTTGGAGTTGCTCATCATCCAGTAAAGCACGAACGGAATCAGACACAGCATTGATGATGGTAATTCGTAAATCCATAGAAAATCCTCCTTGTTTTTTTGATTATTTTAAGGGATTTCCAGGTAAAAGTAACGGATTGTAAAAGAAAAAGCAACAAAACGTGTCATGCGACAAAACACGAATACATTGGTCACAGGCGTATTTTCAGAATGTTGGTTCCCGGGATTTGCAATTGACGGAATGGGATTTTCTATAATAATCCCCAAGCATTATAAATCGCACACATTAACCGTATCGTCTGCGAAAATATTCGTTCCGGCATCCAAAACATGGGTGTCTACAACAGTATCATCCATTACAGATCTGGTGAATTGCTGGCGGGTCATTCTGACAACAGATGTGTCCATGAAATTGACCTCCGGCAGTGCCTATATTGCGAATTTAGGTGGGCAGATAAAATGATTATTTCCATTTAGACCACCCGTTATCAACATCGTAGAAACGGTTGGACATCCCCAACGCACCAACAGCAATTTGGGCAAATCTGCCTGAGGAACCCATTGTAAAAACGATAACCCAGTACCCGCACTTACTACT
>ENA-ORTM01000898-ORTM01000898.1-human-gut-metagenome-genome-assembly--contig:-NODE-898-length-33986-cov-4.239663_pt1 | contig 33986 bp, 27 predicted proteins | sample MGYA00241909_ERZ509182 | MGnify/ENA primary metagenome ERZ509182 (study PRJEB26280, sample SAMEA2338855) | human gut metagenome | biome: human gut; feature: human-associated habitat; material: faeces...
TTTACGCCATTTGGCAACAGCATCCCTGACGATGGTTTCACTGCCTGTAACCCCCGGGCCACCATTTCCCGCCATATCCAGTCGCTGGTGTGCTGAATTGGTCATGTATGAAGGAAGATATCAATGGTGGTATCTCCCTTTCAAAAGGAAGTGAAAAGCTTGATGCCTGCTGCCAGGCAATCAATATTACGTGCTTTTAACGACTATCCTAAATGGTGGTAGCTATGCAGAGCTCCCGGTCCTAGCGCTGGGAGCTTATCGCTTATCTTTACCGTAAGCGTAAACGGACCGCCGTATGTAGCCATTAAACCAGTATTGGTAACGTAGATACCCACCTTTTCAAAAGGGAAGTGGATAAAAGATAGCGAAAATGCGAAGAGTTGATTAATGCATTGAAACAAAATTCATTAATGATGAACTTGGAGAAAAGCTCCATCGTTTTATTGGCTCAAAAAACATATCCCATAGATGATCAGCCATACCTTCATTGGTTAGCAAGGTATCCTGTGAGTAGCCATGGCTGAAGATGCCCATTGATGGGCGAAAACCAAGGATCTGACCGTTAGAGCAGTTATGTCGTTAAACACATCACCACCATATGCCATCCGGCTCACTTCGTCGGCCAAATTAGTGTGATATTCTTTCCAGAAATGCTGTTGTATCCACGACATAAGGCGATGATTGATGGAGCAGTCTCTCAATTTTGAAATGTTGCGCAGCCAGTGGCCGGAACTGGCTGAACTCGCGTGTATGGCGGAACGCTATGTTCACTCCGATCCGGAAAGTTGTCTGGTCAAGCTGCGCAACTACACCGAATTGATGGTGCGCTGGTTGTATCGTCAGGAGCGGTTGCCGGAAGGTATTAAGGCTAATCTTTACGATTTAATGAATGCTGATGTCTTTACCAGCATGATGCCGGAAGCCATCATCATGAAAATGGATGCGCTGCGTATCCATGGCAACCGTGCCGCGCACGGCGGACGTATCAAAGCTAAAGATACTTACTGGCTGCTCAAAGAAGCGTATTTGTTGGGAATTTGGCTGTATGTTCGCTACGCCCACGGTAATGTTGATGACTGCCCCAAATTTACACTCCCTCCATTAACACAATCTTCAGGTCGTGCAGATGAAAAACGTCTGGAAGATGCAATCAGGGCTCAGGATGAAAGCCGTGAGCGCGAACTGGCGCTGCAACGCGCACTACAGCAAGAACAGGAAAAGGCCGAACACCTCACTCAACGCCTGAATGAAGCCAGAGCGCGTAACCAGCATGTTGCCGATATTCTCTCTATTGATGAAGCGGAAACCCGCCGTCGCCTGATTGACTCTCGCCTGCTTGCTGCTGACTGGAATGTAGGCGAAGGCCTTAAAAATACCGATCAGGTTACGCAGGAACATCCCGTTAAAGAACAACCTACCGCGACCGGAGACGGTTATGCGGACTATGTCTTGTGGGATGAGGCACACAAACCGCTGGCGGTGGTGGAAGCAAAAAAAACCAGCGTCAATGCCGAGCAAGGACGAATTCAGGCCCGGCTGTATGCAGACTGGCTGGAAAAAGAATACGGCCAGCGTCCGATCATCTTCTACACCAACGGCTATGATATCTGGCTGTGGGATGACCATAAAACTCATGGTTATCCCCCGCGTCGGGTGTTTGGCTTCTACAGCAAGGAAAGCCTGCAATATCTTATTCAACAGCGTGAAACCCGTCTTCCGCTGAACAGTGTGCCGCACGTAAAAGATAACGAAGGTAAGCCCGTTGCCGGACGTTTGTACCAGCTTGAAACCATTGCCCGTGTCAGCGAGCGGTTTACCAACAAATACCGGCAATCGCTAATTGTTCAGGCTACGGGTACAGGCAAAACCCGCGTGGCAATAGCGCTAAGCAAACTGATGATTGATGCCCGCTGGGTAAAACGCGTCCTGTTTCTTTGCGACCGCAAGGAACTACGTAAACAGGCGGCGAATGCCTTTAATCAATTCACCAATGAGCCGCTGTATGTGGTCGGGAAATCGAAAAAAGCAGACAGGCAGAATGCTAGGATCTACATCGCCACCTATCCTGGTATGATGAAAATCATGGACCATTTCGATGTTGGTTATTTCGATTTGATCATCGCCGATGAATCCCATCGCTCTATCTACAACGTTTACGGCGATCTGTTTAAGTATTTTGATGCCCTCCAGATTGGCCTGACGGCCACGCCGATTGACATGGTGAGTAAAACCACTTTCGGCCTGTTTGGTTGTGAAGGACGTATTCCTACCGCCAACTACAGCCTGGAAGATGCCATCGCCGATAACAATCTGGTTCCCTATGAGGTTGTCACGCACACCACAGAATTCCTGCGCGAAGGCATCAAACGGGAGAAATTAAGCGACGCACAAATCCGCGAGCTGGAAGAACAAGGCATAGATCCCAATACGCTGGAGTTTGATGGCAAGGCGCTGGATGAGGCGATCTACAACAAAGACACCAACCGCTATATCCTGCGTAACCTGATGGAAAATGGCCTGAAAGATCGGGACGGCCAGTTGCCAGGTAAAACCATCATTTTCGCCCGTAACCACAAACACGCGCTGCTGTTGAATGAATTATTCGACGATATGTACCCGCAGTTTGCCGGGCGCTTCTGCCAGGTCATCGACAATTACGATCCCCGCGCCGAGCAACTGATTGATGATTTTAAAGGGCTGGATGAAAGCACCAACAAAGAGCTGACCATCGCTATCTCCGTTGACATGCTCGATACCGGTATTGATGTCCCGGAAATTGTGAATCTGGTCTTTGCCAAACCGGTCAAATCAAAAGTGAAGTTCTGGCAGATGATTGGCCGTGGTACGCGCCTCTGTCCGGGGTTGTACGGTTACGACGATAACGGCAAACCTCTGGATAAACAGAAATTCCGCATTTTCGATCACTGGGGCAATTTTGAGTATCACGAACTGCATACCGAAGAGGCCGAAGTCACAGCGACAAAATCGCTTGCACAAAAACGCTTCGAAGCGTGGGTTATGCTGGGGGCCGCTGCGCAACGTAAATTCGACAAACAGGCGGTGGATTTAGTTGCTCACCAGCTACGCGAGCAAATCAATGCACTGGATGAAAAGTCGATTGCCGTCCAGGAAAAGTGGCATCAAAAAGCGCAGTACAGCGATGAAAAAGTGCTGCGCCAGCTTTCCCCGAAAACACAGCAGGATTTGCTATCTGTCCTGGCCCCGCTGATGCAGTGGCTGGACGTGCGCGGGCAAAGCGACGCTATGCGCTTTGATATGGATATTCTGGCGGCGCAAACTGCCCGTTATACCAACCCGGAAGAGCTGGATGTGCTCTGGCCGGTCATCGTCGAAAAAGTGGAGCGCCTGCCGCCGCATTTGGCGCAGGTCCAACAGCAAGGACCGCGGATCAATCAGCTTCGTGATTTAGGCTGGTGGAAGCAGGCCAGCCTGGAAGAGCTGGAAGATATCCGCATTCATCTGCGCGGCATCATGCACCTGATGGAAAAAGACGCGACGCCGAAATTTGGTTCGATACAGGTGGATATTACCGAAGATGCGAACCTGATTCAGACGGAAAACCGCAAAACCAACATCCGCTCGATTGACTTCAAACTCTATCGCCAGCAGGTGCAGGGAGCGCTGGAGCCGCTGTTCCAGCAAAATCCGGTGCTGAAGAAAATCCGCAACGGCGAGCCTGTGACGCAAAGCGAGCTGGATGAACTGGCTAAACTGGTGCTGATCCAGAACCCTAACGTTGATATCCGGGCACTGAAAGAGTTCTACCCGCAGGCGACCGCCAGCCTGGATAAACTATTGCGTACCATCATCGGGATGGACAGCGACGCGGTGGAAGTGCGCTTTGCTCAGTTCGCCGCTGATAACAGCCTGACCAGCCAGCAATTGCGCTTCCTGTCATTGCTGAAAAACCACATTCGCGATTACGGCACCATTGAAATGCGGCAGCTCTTTGAACAGCCTTTTACGCATATCCACAACGAAGGCGTTACCGGTGTGTTCCCTGATATAGAGCAGATCGCCCGCCTACAAAAGATAGTCGAAGAGCTGGGTGTTGTGACCGACGCAGCAACGGTATAATACGCACATGACAAGCCCCGGCAGCGGGGCTTTTGTATTTAAAACAGGATATAAAAGCTAACAATGATCACTGGTGACTTAAAAAGTAAAATCGACGGCCTGTGGGAAGATTTCTGGGTGGGTGGTATCACCAACCCGCTGACCGTAATCGAACAGATCACCTATCTAATGTATTCCCGGATGCTGGATACTCAGGAACAACGCGACGAGAAGCGTAAACAAATCGCGGGTATTGATTTTAAACCGCGTTTTGCACCAGAACAGCAGGAGTTCCGTTTCAGTCACTATAGCAATCTTGGCTCGGATGAGATGATGGAAGTGGTGCGCGATGGTGTATTCCAGCATTTTCGTCAGCTCGGCCAGGCTGATGCGTCGAAGGTAACGCTGCTGGGCAACTTTATGAAAGATGCCCGTCTGGAGATTGTTAAGCCTTCATTGCTGACCAAAGCGGTTGAGGTGATCAAAAACCTGCCATTGGATCGCGGCGACACCAAAGGCGACCTTTACGAATACCTGTTAAGCAAGCTGACCACTGCCGGAATCAACGGCCAGTTTCGCACACCGCGCCACATTATCCGCACGATGGTTGAAATGATGGAGCCGAACCCCGCCCGCGGCGAGACGATTTGCGATCCGGCCTGCGGCACCGGTGGCTTTCTGGCAACCAGCTATGAATATCTACTGGAGAAGTACAGCTCGCTGGAATCCATTCATACCGAGATTGGCACCAACGAACGTGGTGAGCTGGAAGAGCAAAAAATCTTTACCGGCGATCTGTTGACCCCGTGGCGTAACCATGTGGATAACAATATGTTCCACGGTTACGACTTTGACACCACAATGTTACGTATCGCCGCCATGAACCTGATTATGCACGGCGTGGAAGCGCCGGATATCCACTATCAGGACACCATGAGCCAGAGCTTCAGCACAAACTTCCCGCAGGCCAGTAAAAACGCTTTCAACCTGATTCTGGCAAACCCGCCGTTTACCGGTTCACTGGACGAAGAAGATATCGACTCCACGCTGTCGGCAATGGTGAAAACCAAAAAAACCGAACTACTGTTCCTAGCGCGTATTCTGCAAATGCTGAAAGTGGGCGGGCGCAGTGCCACTATCGTGCCGCAGGGCGTGCTGTTTGGCTCCAGTAAGGCGCACCAGTCACTTCGCAAAACGCTGGTGGAAGATAACCAACTGGAAGCGGTGATCAACCTGCCTTCCGGCGTATTTAAACCTTACGCTGGCGTGGCGACGGCGATCCTGATCTTTACCAAAGGCGGTCAGACGGACGAGGTCTGGTTCTACGATCTGCAAAATGATGGCTACAGCCTGGATGACAAGCGTAACCCAATTAAAGACAACGACCTGCCGCATCTGCTGGCAAGCTGGAAGCATTACCGTACTTTACGCGGGCTGCCGGTTGATAACTTTATGGGTGAGAAATTAGCCTCGTTGCTTAAACAGCAGCACCCGGAAGGGATTGATGCTGGCGTTGATTTTAAAGATCGCACGCAGGCGGCGTTTGTAGTTCCAAAAGAAGATATTGCTGCGCAGAAATACGATCTCTCTATTAATCGTTATAACGAAGTGGTGTATCAGGCGGAGGAGTATGAAGATCCGAAGGTGATACTGAAACGATTAAAAGATCTGGAAAAAGAGATTCTGGCGGATCTGGATGAGCTGGAGGGGATGCTGTGAGTTGGCCGATGGTGAGTATAGAAAGCGTTGCAAAAGTAATCACGGGCAAAACACCGCCTAAAGCAGATCCTAACTGTTTTGGCGGAAATATCCCTTTCATTACACCGTCTGAGCTAACGGATTCGGACTATTTACTCAAACCGGAGACAACGTTAACAGAAAAGGGATTAGCAACCACAAAGCTGATTCCTAAAAATAGTATATTAGTTTGTTGTATCGGTTCTTTAGGTAAAATGGCGATAGCAGATCTTCCAGTTGCTACTAACCAACAAATCAATAGTGTTATTTTTGATGACGATAAGATCTATTATAGATTCGGATTTTACGCCTTAAAATTATTGAAAAATGATCTAAAAAAAATTGCACCGTCAACTACTGTTGCAATAATTAATAAAAGTAGATTTTCAGAATTAAAAATACCATGCCCCCCATTAGAGGAGCAAAAGCGTATCGCCACTATTCTCGATAAAGCCGATGGCATACACAAAAAACGCGAGCAAGCCATCAAACTGGCTGATGATTTTTTGCGGGCTAAGTTTCTAGAGATGTTTGGAACTCCTGCAAACAACATACATCGTTTCCCGAAAGGAACGATTCGCGACTTGGTTGATTCAGTAAATTATGGAACTTCAGCAAAAGCCTCTATTGATTCTGGTGAATATCCTATATTACGGATGGGTAATATAACATATCAAGGTAGGTGGGATTTTACAGATTTAAAATATCTTGATCTCAGTGTAAAAGAAAAGGATAAATATTTGGTTAAAGAAGGCGATCTTCTTTTCAATCGTACTAACAGTAAGGAACTTGTTGGTAAAACAGCTGTGTATGAAGAAGACAGGCCTATGGCATTTGCTGGATATTTAATCCGCGTTAGACCTAATTCTATCGGAAATAACTACTATATTTCAGGGTATCTTAATTCCATCCATGGCAAAATCACATTGATGAATATGTGTAAAAGTATTGTTGGCATGGCTAATATTAATGCACAGGAATTGCAGAATATAGAGATATTAATCCCACCTAAGCATCTACAAGATGAGTATGAGATTATTTATAAAAAAATAAAAAAAGGACTAAGCATTTATGATAAAAGCGCAATGCAACTTCAACTTTTAGCATCAAACCTATCGAATAAATATTTCATGTAAGGTTCATTATGAAATTAACTAAACTTGTACTTGAAAATTTCAGATCTGTTAGAGAGCGGCAGGAAATTGATTTTGCACCTGTAACATTACTATTGGGGCCAAACAGCGCGGGCAAGACTACTATTTTAATTGCATTATTTTATCTTCAACAAATATTAGACCGTGAGCAGTGTGATCCTATATATTTAGAAGCTATGGGGAACAGGCGCATAGATGGATTTAGATCTCTAGTCCATAATGGGGATCTGAATAATGTAATTACTATTGGTATCGGTTTCGATCCTGAACAAACAATAGGTGTAGAATATAAAACATATTTAGAAGAACTTGGTGATATTTTCGATATTCATTTTATAAAAATGAAAGACATTGCAGATGAAACTGAAAAGGTTTATGTAGAATTTAAAATCGCATGGTCACAATTGCACAGAGCAGCATATATAAAGAACTATGCTGTTTCTATAAATAATGAATTTATTGGAGAGCTAAGTAATGATGAGTATACTAAATCATCTTTAGTAAATAGATTGAACTTTACTCATCCGTTGCTTCTTCCTATTGATTATAATTTATGGCTTGAATCTATTGATAAGGAAGGATTAGATACGATTGCCAGTGAATTTGAAATATCTTTAAATGACTTAATTCCTGGCTTAGAACGTAATAAAAGTGGTGCAACAGAGCGAGTAAAAACTGTTGATTATATATTTGAAGAAGATAAAGAAAAACCAATGTTTCCTGTTTTTTTAAAGACGAAAATTGGTGCGTTACCTCAACTGGGAAGAACTGTTGATACAAATTTGAAAGTTTTTGATATATCCGAGCCAGTTGAGTATTTTAATCGAGATATAATCACCAGAGTGCTAACGCAAGTTTTTACTTCTCCGTTAGATAAATTAAATAATTATTTAAAGGCTAGCGTATCTATTGGACCGTTAAGAATTATACCTGATTCTTCATTTACGCCAAATCCTTATCCAGAACAAAATGGATGGTTTGATGGTACATCAGCATGGGATAAGCTGTGTTTATCTCAACAAAATGATAGTGATTTGATTAAAAAAGTAAGTGATTGGTTTTCCAATAGAGATAAACTAAACACTAATTATAATATATTTAGTGAAGGAGAATTTGATATAAAAACCTCCCCTCAACTTTTAGGTCTGAAAGATAATGTTTACTTCTGTAAAATAGATTCAAGCCAAATGTTATTTCCAAATCAAGTCGGTGTCGGATTAACTCAGATAGCACCTCTTATTATTGCAGCCAATATAGTTCAGGATGGATTAATTGCTATAGAGCAGCCTGAGCTACATATTCATCCCGCTTTACAACTCGCTGTAGGTGATCTGTTTACCCAATATCCCCTTGATGTTAAAAGACCTATGTTTTTAGTCGAAACACATAGTGAGCACATTTTGCTTCGAATTTTAAAAAGAATTAGACAAACAACGGACAATGAATTACCTGAATCAAATTACCCAGTAAAACCTGATTTTATATCAGTGATCGTTTTCGAGGATAATAATGGTTCGACTGTTACTAGGAAAATAGATATTACTGATGATGGAGACTTCAAACAAAAATGGCCCAAAGGTTTCTTCGAAGAAAGAAGGGGAGAGCTTTTTTAATGTTCTACGAATGCGCCATTTCACCAGAGGCTTTGTTTGAGATCGCAATTGATCGGAGAAATTATCGTGACTTCATAAAAGGATTTTCTACGGGCGGTAACTTTCTCTATAGTGAATTACCAAAGCTGAAGAGAAATAAAAAACAATTGCTTGGGCTATTAAATGCTAATCATAGTGAACTTCAAAAAAAACAATTATTATTTTTTTTGAAAAATAATAAGGTTAGTAGGGTTTATGATTATGTTGGTGACATGTCATGGTCAGATAACATCTCTGCTGTAAATCGAATTGAACAATTTGATCATGTAGTGAGTTCTACTCCTTGTGATAACCTTGATGTAACTAATATAGATGATTTCTTTGGGTTAAATTATGCTCGGCAAAAAATTGTTGCTAGAATTGCTGAGGATATGATATCTATAATCTCACGCTTATTAAAAACATCAGAGCATATTATTATAGTTGACCCATACTTTAGTGACAAACAAAGATGGTGGAATGTATTTATTTCATTACTTAGCGTTAGTGCTAATAACTCTTATAAAAAAAATTTAAAGATAGATGTTATATTTGATGGGAGTAAAGAAAACTCCCCAACGGTGAATTATTTGGCTAATAAGTTGAACCGCGAAAACCTTGTCTTTCCAGACGATTTTAAATTATCAGTAACATTTAAGTCTTTAACTTCTCGCGAGGGTAATGAATGTCTGCATAATAGATATGTTCTTTCTAATGTTGCTGGAGTTTGTTTCATGCATGGTTTAGATGAGGGAGAAGGAACGGATGATGTCTCAATTTTGTCGAAAGAGGGATATAATAAAAGATGGGAACATTACACTACGAATAATGTTTTTGATTTAATAGAAGAGCGTGAAGTTATATGTTAAGTATTTCCCTTACTGTTTTCAATTAAATCCTACAAACTTATTAGGACCCTTTAAAATTTATTCAACACGCCAATAAAAAATCTAATTCTATTAATCTTGACCTGGTCTATCAAAATGATAGACCAGGCTTCTGTTATCTACATTACTTCTAGTGAAATAGCCAACCAATCGTCCCTATAAGGCAGGTTAAATAGTTTTAATTTAGCAAATTTGATAAACAACTCACTCGCCATTACCCCGATTGATCTTCGCATAGTCAAACGGCGTAATCGCTCTCTCCCGATTGGCATCCAGAAAATCTGCCCACCACTGCAGCATCAGCTTGCGCTCATCCAGATGCTCCGCTTTATGGATATACGCTGCCTGCACTGAGTTACGTCCATGTGGCTCATCTGACGTTCAGCCGCTTTATCTCGTGCTGTTCTGGTCTCAATACTTCCATGCCGTTGCAATTACCTCTTAAACCATTCCTTATCATTTTCATGTCTTCGATAAGAAATCTTCATCATTCATGATCGATTTTGTCTATCGATTCGATCGAATTTTCTCTTTTTACCTTGTCTTTTGCATGGTTTTAAAATGAGCAACCTTCTTTATCGGGTGGGGTAAGAACCAACGGATATGATTGAAATGAAAAAGGTTATTGCTGTTTCAACACTTGCAATGGCAGGCATGTTTTCGGCCCAGACTCTGGCTGATGAGAACAAAACTGGCTTTTATGTGACCGGTAAAGCCGGTGTTTCTGTTATGTCACTTTCAGAGCAACGTTTCGTTGATGGTGAAGGGGCATGGGCGGATAAATACAAAGGCAGTGACAAAAGTGATACGGTTTTTGGCGCAGGCCTTGCGGTGGGATACGATTTTTATCAGCACTACAATGTGCCGGTGCGTACTGAAGTGGAGTTTTATGGCCGCGGTAACGCTGAATCAAAATATCGTCTGAGTTATTGGGAAAGTGCCGGTGGTGCCGAGTTCGATGATGCACAGAACAAGCTCAGTGTAAACACGCTGATGCTGAATGCGTATTATGATTTCAGAAACAGCAGTGCATTCACGCCATGGATATCTGCTGGTCTGGGTTATGCACGGGTTCATCATAAAACTTCGTACATATATACCGATAACAGCCCGGCAGGCAGTGAAGTTTATTCAGCTTCAGCGTCAAAATACGAAAACAACCTGGCATGGAGCCTGGGTGCCGGTGTTAAATACGATGTGACGCAGGATTTCAGCCTTGACCTCAGCTACCGGTATCTGGATGCAGGGGATTCCACTCTGACTTATAAAGATGAGGATGGTGCTAAATATAAATCCTCTGTTGATGTCAGAAGTAACGAGTTTATGTTAGGTGCAACATATAACTTCTGACAGCCATTTCTGCCTGCGCTTTGGAGCACAGTAAAGTGCAGGTATGACAAATCAATAACAGATATCCTGATGATATTCTCCCTCTGGCAACTAATAATTTCAGATGAATGAAATATAAATAGAGCAAAAATATTACTTTCGTTGATTTTTTACAGGGGGCAAGTAGCGCGCAGTATGGTTGTCAGTCTGTTAAATGAAAAAGGACTGTTGTTGGGACACGTTGTTTTTTGTCATATCAGCCCTTCCGGAAACAATAAACCGTATTACGAAGGAGGCTCCCGGACATCTGGTTTAAAGTTTGAACATAATCAAATAAAAATCTGTTGCCGGAGGGCGTAGTTTTGTGGAACTGACAAATGATGTCAGGAGTATTTATATAATTCACTTACACAAGAGTAATACTACAGGTGCAGTGATTTATGGTTGACTCAACGAGAAATCGCTCAGCGGAGCGTTTGATTGATATCCTTGTTGAATTACAAAATTATGGCGTGGTCAGTCGCTATAATTTGATGAAAAAATACAACATCACTGAGCGAACAGCATATCGTGATCTGAATATGCTTTCTCCCTTTATTGAAGCCTGTGGCGATGGAAAATACCGGCTTATTTCGGCAAGAGCAGGAAACCAGAGCAAAGAATCACTGCACAAATCTCTGGCCAGGTTACTGGATACTGATGCGATTTTTCCTGAACGGGATGAAGGTTTCTGGCAGAAATTAGAAAACAGGGCAACCGAAAAGCATATTCGTGTTCAGTTTCATAACCCTGAGCACACCATCAGGGATGATTTAAGAAAATATCTTGATGTTCTTGAAAAAGCGATCTGCAACAGTAATGTTTGCCAGATTGCATATGCCGGTAAGACCAGAATCGTTCATCCCTATAAATTAACTAATCAGAGAGGTATATGGTATTTGCTGGCTACTGAAGAGAACAAGTTAAAGTCGTTTTCATTAGCTAAAATAAAATGGCTGGATATAAAAAAAGAAAAGTTTGCAAAGAGTGATGAAATCCAGTCACTGGTAAGTGAGTCATGTGACCCGTGGGTGAGCGACAAAACATTTGATGTTGTGTTGTTCATTTACAGTAATATCGCCCATTATTTTTTGCGACGGGACTTACTTCCTTACCAGCAATTGCTACACAAACATGACAATGGCATTACGCTGTCATGCAAGGCTGCACATAAAAATCAAATTGTCCCGTTGATTTTATACTGGCTACCGAATGTTGAAATTATTGAACCAGTATGGCTGAAAGAAGCCGTGTTAACAATGTTAGGAAAATACCTTACTGCTGAGAATGTTTCCTGAAATATTTCAGTTGACTGATGATAAAGCAATCTGTACAGGAGGAAAAGAATGGCGTTACCTTTTATTATTTTGGGTGTGGCTGCCGGCGCTGCGGCATTCGGCGGAAAAAAAGCTTACGATGGATATCAAAAAAAGTCAGAAGCAGAGGATATCCTCGAAAAAGCAAAAGAGCGTTACGAGGAGCATAAAGAAAAATTTGAGCAGGCTGAAGCTCAGACATCATCAAAATTAACAACGCTCGGAAATAAAGAGCTTGAGATTGGTAAAGATTTCAGTGAGTTCGACAGGATTGCTGCTGAGCTCCTGGCGCGTCTGGAAAAAGAGGGCAATAAAGACCTGAAACTGAGTGTCCCGCAACATAACATCAATAAGATTCAGAACCTGGCCATTTCAGCGACAGAATATCTCAGTACGGTCGTTGCTGCCGGAGTTTCCGGGGCTGCTGCGGGTTTTGCTGTGTATAGCGGAGTGATGGCATTTGCTGCGGCTTCTACAGGTACACCCATTGCAGCGCTTTCTGGTGCCGCGGCTTATAACGCGACGATGGCGGCAATTGGTGGGGGCTCACTGGCTGCAGGGGGCATGGGAATGGCCGGCGGCGCAATGGTATTAGGCACCGCAGTGGCTGCACCGTTGATTGCCATTGCGGGCTGGGCTTACGACAGACATGCGACGAAAGCTCTTGAAAATGCCCATCAGTGTGCCTGCGATGTTGCACGGGCAGTTAAGAAAATGAATCTGGCCCGGGAGCATTTTGCAAAAGTTAATCAATACGTTGATGAAATTCTCGCTGCACTGAACAGAATGCATGCTGTATTTATTAAACACTATTTTGAGCCGCTTAAATCCATGCATTCTGTTATTACAGAACAACAGGATATCAGTGTATCAGATGAAGTCATTGTGCTTATTGACCATGGATATTCACTGGCCGCTATTATGACGGATATTATTACAACGCCACTGTTTAAACCGCGGAAACAGGAAAATGGTGAGGCAGTGATAAAAGATAACGTTATTGAAATGGAAACGGATGATAATGGAATGAACGTTATTAATAAGGATGAGCTGGATGATGTACTGGCCAGTTCGGTTGTGAAATTTGATGATTTTTCATCCCAGAGTTAATGATTTACCGGGCGTTAAAGCCCGGCTTTACAAGAAGTGAAATAACATGAATGTGGAAAAATTTGACTGGACAGAAGAGTTACATCAGACCATGGTGAAGAGCCTGGTTACATCATTCGGGCTGGATTTTCTGTTGCTAAATGATCGTAAGGGTGGTGATGTTGACACTATCCATAATGTGCGTAATGGCATTTATGCCACGGAGGCTGAGCGACAGCGGTATGAAGGTCGTGGCGAATATGATTCTCATCATTACCACAGCCATGAGAACTATATCGCGACGAACCGGGAAGGAAAGCGTGCGCATCAGGCAGGGACTCTTACTGATGCATATACAGGCGAGGTGTTTGCTTCTGACGACAAAAAAAATCTGGATCATATTATTTCCGCTAAAGAAATTCATGATGATCCGGGGAGAATTCTTGCTGAACGGGATGGTGCAGAACTGGCAAATGACGCTTCAAATCTGGCATTCACTCATGAGTCGCTCAATAAATCAAAGAAAGCAGACTCAATGGATGCGTTTATTTGCACGCTGCAGAAAAACAGAGAAGATACGTTAAGGCAGATAGCAGAGCTTGAATCTCAGGCAACGCTGACAGAAAAGGAAAAGAAACGTCTGATAAGTCTGAGAAAAAAAGCTGATGCAGATACTGAGCGTATGGAAAGGGCTGATAAATATGCCCGGGAAAAATATGAGGCCACGATTAATCAGAGCTATTACCTGAGTAGTAAGTTTGCTACTGCTGTCGCCAGTGCTTCGCTTAATTCCGGTTTTCGTATGGGGACGCGACAGATGTTGGGGCTTATTCTTGCCGAGATCTGGTTCGAACTGAGGGAACGAATCCCGCATATTATCAGGCAGCAACGGAACTCATTCAGCGCCGGCAAATGCCTGTCCGAAATAACGTCAGCATTACGTGCCTGCCAGGAACGAGTACAGGAAAAATTCAGTTCTTTTTTAATTGCCTTTAAAGATGGTGTCATCGGAGGGATACTGTCAGGTATTACCACAACGCTGTTAAATATATTCCTGACAACGGAAAGAATGATTGTCCGGCTTATCAGGGAAATGTGGAACAATCTCGTTCAGGCCTTTAAAGTCCTGGTATTTAATCCGGAGGGATTATCGCCGGGGCAGTTAGCCAAAGCGGTCACTAAACTGATAGCAGCAGGTGTGGCTGTTGCCGGAGGGGTGATGATAAATGAGGCGATGGCGCAGATCCTTATTTTCCCATTTGGTTCAGAGCTTGCTGCCTTTTGTGGTGCGCTGACGACAGGTATTCTCGGGCTGGTGATGAATTATTATCTCGAATATAGCGAGGTTATGCAGCGGGTATGGGCATTTCTGGACAAATTTAAGGACAAATTCCAGCGGTCACTGGAATACTTTCAGGCAGTCAATGCTGAACTTGATCGCTATCTTGTGGAACTTACTGCACTGGAATTTTCTGTTGATGCTGCCGAGTTAAATCATTTTTCACTTCATCTGGATAGCGTAAACAGTGAGATAGAGCGCGGACTTCTGCTGAGAGAAGAAGTCCGCCGACGAGGGATTGCGTTGCCGTTTGAGTCAGGAAATGTGGCTTCTGTTCGTGACTGGTTAAATAAGCGATGAAATTACACCCTCCATTTCCCTGTAACCAGTGTGGGGCCTGTTGTCGTCATGTCAACAGGGCGGGTGAAACGCAATGTCTGGATCGTGGTGACGGTATTTGCCGTTACTATCAGACTGATTCTCATTTGTGTGCAATTTATGATAAACGCCCACAGATTTGCCGGGTTGAAGACCAGTATTTACTGAATTATCAGTCTCAGTACAGCTGGCAGGAGTTTATTGCATTAAACCAAGCCGCATGCCTTATTCTGAATAAACTGTAATGCCATTAATGGCGGCGTCAGGACAGAAACTGAGAGAACATAAAACAGTAAAATGTCATTCCGTTCAGCAGCCAGCGTTGCTTTCTCCGGCTGCTGTTATTGTAAGGCATTTTCGTTAAGAACGCAGAAGGAGAGGATCGTGAGATTGCTGTTAAAAGGGCTCGTCGGAATGGCGCTGGCCTGGCTTGTTATTGGTTTCGGGATGGAGTTATTTTTTCTCGCCGATCGGGTTCATCCGGCATTAAGAGTAATCGTTGGCCTGGGGATGTTATTCCTGATGATAATGATTGCGGGTGGTATGTGCAGTTCTCTTCTGTCACGAAAGAAAACATCATGACGCTCCTGTTTACGCCGCTACATTTGTGGCGGCTTTATGATTATTCAGAATAATGAATTCACCTGTCGCGGCATGTTCAGCGACCAGTGCCGGACAGAAATATCGCTTTTATTCAATTATTATGAAAATTAATCTTCCGTTCATACACTGGCCGCGGATTTGCAATGATAAGCGCCTCGTGTTATCAGTGGTTGTCTTTACCCTTTCTAATCTCCTTGTATCCTCAGGAGCGCATCTGATTTACCGGATATTATTCTTTACCCTGGTGCTTCTTATTATTAAGGCGATGAAATCGCTTACGCTGCGTTTTATTCTGGCCTTTCCGTTCACATTACTGACAGCGGCAGATATCAGTATCAGCCTGTATTCATGGTGTACATTCGGTACAACATTTAATGATGGTTTTGCAATCAGTATCCTTCAGACAGATCCTGATGAAGTAATAAGAATGTTCAGGATGTATGTTGTTTATGTTATCGCATTTATTATCCTCTTTTTATTGTTCTTCTGTTCAGCAATAAATAAAACGTCCTCATTACCATCGGAAAAGGTCACGGTAATTACATTTTTATTGTTAATTACAGTAACGTTATATTCTTCCTTTCAGTTTGCGTTGAAGAAACAGTATCAAATAAATGAAGTTGATCCTTACATAGTCGCTTCCCGGTTTGCCACATATACCCCTTTCTTTAATCTGAACTATTTTGCACTGGCCGCAAAGGAGCATCAGAGATTAATGACGATTGCTGATACCATACCTCACTACGATCTGGTGATTACGGATAACAACACTGACGTATTTGTTCTGGTGATTGGTGAATCTGCAAGGACTGATAACATGTCCATTTACGGGTATTCGCGCCCAACCACTCCAGAGCTTCAGAAACAGAAATCACGACTGAAACTGTTCACTCAGGCAATCAGCGGGGCACCTTATACCGCCCTTGCGGTACCGTTGGCATTATCTGCTGATACTGTGCTGCATCATGATGTTCGCCATTACCCCGATAATATTATCAATATGGCGAATCAGGCAGGGTTCAATACCTGGTGGCTCAGTGCGCAGTCCGCTTTCCGACAGAACGGAACGGCTGTGGCCAGTATCGCCATGCGGGCCAGAAACAGAATTTATGTCAGAGGATATGATGAGTTGCTGCTCCCGCACCTGGCTGAAGCACTGAACAGTAATCCGGGGTGCAGGAAACTGATTGTTCTGCATCTGACGGGCAGCCATGAGCCAGTCTGCAGTAACTGGCCCAGAGATAAAGCCGTGTTTAAACCATTGGATACAGAAGAAGTCTGCTACGATAATTCCATTCATTATACCGACAGTTTGTTGGGACAGGTTTTCGCCATGCTGGAAACGCGTCGGGCATCCGTCATGTATTTTTCAGATCACGGTCTGGAGTATGACCCGACAAAAGAACACGTTTATTTTCATGGTGGAATAAAACCCAGCCAGCAGGCTTATCATGTTCCGATGTTTATCTGGTACAGCCCGACACTGGGAGAGCATGTCGATCGCCAGACGGTGAACAGTGTTTTTTCCACTGCGTATAATGATTATCTGATTAATGCATGGATGGGCGTAACCAGACCGGCTCAACCGAAAACACCAGAGGAGGTGATTACCCGCTGGCAGGGGAAATCAGATGTTTTTGATGCAAACCATAACGTGTTTAATTACAAAGCATTACGAAATAGCTTTAAATGAGACACCGGAGTAATTTAGTCCACTTCATTACTTTCAAAGAAAAACGACCAGAAGATAATTTTCGGGTAACCACGCCGATAGATGGAAAGTTTAATGCGGTACTGGATTATATTGTTATGGAAGCCGTTCGGGGTTACAGATAAGAGTGATATTAGTGAGGGGGACTACTCGCCGGGGCGGAATTCTTTAATTCCCGACGTTGGTGCTTCATAGTGCCGGATAAAACGGAATATCACAGGCAATCTGTCTGAAGATATTAATTTTTTGATGGTTAACAGCTGTTTTTTGCATCAAAAAAAGCACTGAAACTGCAGCTGACCCCGGCTGCAGTATGAAGGCACGATAAGGGATTTTGAGGTCTCCTTCGCGCAAATTAATGCGCCAGTGCTAAATCGGTTACCATGTTCAGAGTGTAAAATTCATATATAATGGTTTAAATTTATTAAACAATGACTTCGTTTTAGTGTGATGAAATCAGTTTGTTGTTGTGACTGTGATCATCTGTCTGTTTGTTGTCTTTTATCAGTATCCATAAGGCTACAGCACCAATCAGGTCAAATACCGCCAGTGCAATAAAGAACGGCCCAAAGCCAATGATACTGACAAATGCACCAATGAATAAATTAAAAATCAGCTGGCCAGACCATGCACATGCCCCGGCCATTCCGACAGCCGTTGCGACTTCATTCTTTTTAAACAGGTCTGCACCTAAAGTTGCAGCAACCGTAGAAAGTAATTGATGTGAGAACCCCCCAATACTGATTAATAAAACAGCAATATAGGGGTTTTCTATGATACTGACCAGACCGATAGTCGTCATCAGTATCGCACCAATAGTAAAAGTAATACGTCGTGAATTTATTAATGAAATTCCTCTTTCATTGAAGAATTTTGCAACAAATCCACTGGCAAGGCATCCTAAATCAGCCATGAGGAATGGAAGCCATACAAACATGGCGATTTCTTTCAGGCTGAAATGCAGTGTTTCGACAAAGAAAACAGGCACCCAGAAGTTAATAGTTCCCCATGCCGGGTCAGCTAAAAAGCGGGAAATACCGATTCCCCAAAAGTTTCTTTGTTTCAGGATGTTGATTACAGATGTTTTTTCTTTTTTGGCATTGTTCAGATGCTTTTCCTGACCATTTTCAATATATGAACGTTCTTCTGGGGAGAGGCGTTTTGCATCTTTTGGATCTTTATAGAAAATCAGCCAGATAAATGCGGCTATTACAGCCAGTATACCAGCCACAATAAAAGCAAATTGCCAGCTGTGGAACATAATGCACCATGCAATCAAAGGCGGGGCTAACATGGCACCAAATGATGTCCCCATGTTAAATACACCAGTTGCGATGCCTCGTTCTTTTGCCGGAAACCATGTTGAGGCTGTTTTTACGCCCGCCGGAATAGCTGAAGCTTCACTAACGCCCATGATACCACGCATGAATGCCAGTCCCATCCAGGAGCCAGTCAGGGCGTGTCCCATCGTGGCTAATCCCCAGATAACTGCACAGATAAAGAAGCCTAATTTAAGGCCGATATTATCAATAAAGAACCCCATAATTGGTTGACCTATTGTGTACGCCAGCTGGAATACACTTACAATCCAGGAATACTGTTCTTTAGAGATCCCTAAATCTGACATTATGGTTGGTGCCGCAACGCCAAGAGCGGTACGGTCAAGATAGTTAATAATAGTAATGAAACATACGAGAACAATCATTTGCCATCTGTAGTGTTTTATATATTTCATATATACCTCAAATGGTTAAGAAGGAGACTTACAAGGTCACATGTTGTTCCAGATATTACCCGTTCCACGTTGTCATGAAAGTGATCAACCTCTTGCTTTTATTGGTTGACCAGTTAGTTGACATTGTTTTACGTATAATTACAAAACTAGTCATTCAGAATACATGAGAATATTTAACTGAACCCTGTGGTTTGCAATTGAGAATGGACTTTATCAAACCCGGGTACTATGTAATGGCTTGCTGGAGGTCGTTTTAGCCAGGTTTTTATTGACGAGTTTTCTGTTAGTGGCGTGAATATGTCGCCGCCCAAAAAGCCTTAGTGGATGCCAGTCGCACCAGGGAAGCGACACTGGGTCGCTTCAGAACGTTACTGGAAGCGCAGCTTGGCAGTACTCATCAACAAATGCAGATGTTTAATCAACGAATGGAACAAATTGTTCGCGTTAGCGGTGGGTTGATCCTGGTGGCAACAGCACTGGCGTTACTGCTGGCATGGGTATTCAATCATTATTTTATCCGCTCACGGTTGGTGAAACGCTTTACCCTACTGAATCAGGCCGTTGTGCAAATTGGTCTGGGAGGCACGGAAACGGCTATTCCTGTTTATGGGAATGATGAACTGGGGAGAATTGCAGGATTATTACGCCATACTCTCGGGCAGCTCAATGTGCAAAAACAGCAACTTGAACAAGAAATTACCGATCGAAAGGTGATAGAAGCCGATCTGCGAGCCACCCAGGACGAACTGATTCAGACAGCAAAGTTGGCGGTAGTCGGGCAAACGATGACCACGCTGGCCCACGAGATCAATCAGCCGCTAAATGCGCTGTCGATGTATCTGTTTACAGCCCGCAGGGCCATTGAACAGACCCAGACAGAACAGGCCAGCATGATGCTTGGTAAAGCCGAAGGGGTGATTAGTCGTATTGACGCCATTATCCGTTCACTACGGCAGTTTACCCGGCGCGCCGAACTGGAAACATCACTCCATGCCGTTGATTTAGCACAGATGTTCAGTGCGGCCTGGGAACTTCTGGCCATGCGTCATCGCCCTTTGCAAGCTACGCTTGTTCTGCCACAGGGTACAGCCACAGTTTCAGGCGATGAGGTCAGAACCCAGCAGGTACTGGTTAACGTACTGGCGAATGCGCTTGATGTTTGTGGACAAGGCGCTGTCATTACCGTTAACTGGCAAATGCAGGGTAAAACACTGAACGTATTCATTGGCGATAATGGTCCGGGCTGGCCTGAGGCATTGTTGCCTTCGTTATTGAAGCCGTTTACCACCAGTAAAGAAGTAGGACTGGGTATTGGTCTTTCAATTTGTGTGTCGTTGATGGAGCAAATGAAAGGGGAATTACGACTGGCATCAACGATGACCAGGAATGCCTGTGTGGTACTGCAATTCAGACTAACGGATGTGGAAGATGCTAAGTAGTGAATATTCGATTCTGCTGATTGATGATGATGATGATGTGCTGGACGCCTACACACAGTTACTTGAACAGTCAGGCTATCGGGTTTTTGCCTGTAACAATCCTTTTGAGGCGCAGGCGTGGATACAACCAGACTGGCCAGGCATTGTGCTAAGTGATGTGTGTATGCCTGGCTGCTCTGGTATCGATTTGATGATGTTATTCCACCAGGATGATCAACAGATCCCCATTCTGCTTATCACCGGGCACGGCGACGTGCCAATGGCAGTTGATGCGGTAAAAAAAGGCGCGTGGGATTTTTTGCAAAAACCGGTTGATCCCGGCAAATTGCTTTCTCTGGTTGAAGAGGCGCTACGCCAGCGTCAATCAATCATTGCGCGTCGTCAGTATTGCCAACAGACATTGCAGGTGGAGTTGATAGGGAGAAGTGAATGGATAAATCAGTATCGGCGACGTTTACAGCAGTTGTCTGAGACAGATATTGCCGGCTGGCTCTACGGTGTGTAGTGGTCAAGTAATATTGGCCACGGTTTTACAGTAAAAATGGTATCTGTTCTCTGACTCTTCCGGCGTCAGCCCACCGTTATAATGGTGAGGTCTGACGCTGTTGTAGTAGTTCAATATGTAATCATTAATTTGCTGCCGGGCCTCGTCCTTGCCTGCGTAACCATTCGTTGGCACCCATTCTGTTTTCAGACTGCGGAAGAAGCGTTCCATGGGGCTGTTATCCCAGCAGTTTCCCCGCCGACTGACGCTTTGATTTATTCTGCAACGCCAGAGAAGTTGTTGATATTTAAGGCCTGTATACTGGCTTCCCTGGTCGCTATGGAACACGACATCCCGGGGTTGGCCACGCGTCTCATAGGCCATCCGCAGGGCACTGCTTATCAGTGCGGTATCGGCATGCGCTGACAGACTCCAGCCGATAACCCTGCGGGCAAAAAGATCCATAACAACCGCCAGATAGCACCAGCGATTTCCTGCCCAGAGATACGTAATATCTCCACACCATACCCGGTCTGGCTCCGGTACTGCGAACTGACGCTCAAGCAGATTCGGCAGGCTGGTATGCTCCTGACGGGCATTTTTATACTGATGTTTTCCGGGCTGACAACTGCTCAGGTTCAGATATTTCATCAGACGCCCGGCACGGTAACGGCTCATCGGGACGCCGTTTTGAGTCAGCATTTCAGCCAGAGTGCGCGCGCCCGCAGAGCCCCGACTTTGGTTCCACGCCCGGCGTATTTCGCTGCACAACCTGACTCGTGCCGGATTAACCGTATCGCGTCGTTTTCGCCAGTACCGGTAACTGCTGCGGTGTATTTCCAGAGCAGAACACAGGCTGACAACCGTGTGGCTGTCACTTAGTCTGGCGGCTATCGTGAACCGTTCAGCGAGTCGGACATTAAGAGCGCGGTAGCCTTTTTTAATATCGTATTTTGTTCCTCCAGACGGCGAACTTGCTTTTCCAGCTCGCGGATACGTTGCTGGTCTGGAGTAATGGGTGTGGCAGAGGGCGTAATACCCTGGCGCTCTCGCCTGAGCTGGCGTACCCAGCTCTCAAGCGTGGTTGAACCGACATTCATCGCTTCACTGGCCTGTCGATATGAGTAGCCCTTATCAACAATCAGCTGTGCACATTCCAGCCTGAACTCAGGGGTGAAGGTTCGTTTGGTTTTCTTGTTCATTAAGTCACCTGTTTTGTGTTGTGGTGAGAATATCACCTTTCATCAGGTGGCCAAATTTAGTGTGCCACTACAGTGCCCCTGGCACAGGACGGATGACCGGTGCACGTTATCTGCACCAATTTGGACGTAATGCACAAGGCGAATTTGTCTACCGCGAGCTGACACCAGACAATGCACCACAGCTTAATGATTTCATTGCGCTGGCTCAGGGGGGAACATTAGTGCTTAGCCATCCTGAACACCTGACGCGTGAACAGCAGTACTATCTGGTTCAGTTACAAAGCCAGGAACACAGACCTTTTCGCCTGATTGGTATTGGAGACACCTCGCTGGTCGAGCTGGCCGCCAGCAACCATATCATCGCGGAGCTCTATTACTGCTTTGCAATGACACAAATCGCTTGCCTGCCATTAGCTCAACGCCCCGATGATATTGAACCACTGTTTCGCCATTACCTTTGTAAAGCATGTCAACGGCTTAACCATCCTGTTCCGGAAGTGGGAAAAGAGATGCTCAAAGAGATGATGCGCCGCATGTGGCCAAATAATGTGCGAGAGCTGGCCAATGCAGCAGAACTATTTACTGTAGGAGTATTACCGCTGGCAGAAACAGCAAATCCGTTGGTGCACGTCGGGACCCCGACACCGCTTGACAGACGAGTGGAGGACGCTGAGCGACAGATAATCACAGAGGCGCTTAATATCCATCAGGGGCGTATCAATGAGGTTGCTGAATATTTACAAATCCCGCGGAAAAAACTCTATCTAAGAATGAAAAAATACGGTCTTAGCAAGGAACATTATAAAAATTAAATATCAGTCTCTCCAGCACAGAAATTATGGAGCCCACCCCAGTCTTGGTAACAGTCCCGGGGACTGCTGTGAGTTTCTTCACCGATTCAGTAAATTTCAACAGGGATAAAATAGTGCAGATAATCGAAGCATTACTTCCAGAGTGGGGAACATCCAGAGTTTTGTTCACAAAGTGGTGGAGCACTGGCTACACCTGTTGATATTTCACTCCACTCTCCACTCTCCACTCTCCACTCTCCACTCTCCACTCTCCGCCCTCCATTCGACTATGAGACTACAATAACTCAGTTCGCCTAGCGCTGATTATTCTGGCCAGTTTTGTAACCGGAGTGTCATGTACATGATCCAACAGAAAATGGCGTGACGCTCAATACTTCTCAGGTCAGTTACTATATTACTCAGCGTAAGCAAGGTATAACCCAGCATATCTCGGCCATGAAAGCGGGTATCTCAGTCCGTTCTGGTCGTCGGATCGAAAAAGGCCAGAGGGCAAAAAATAGTGTTCGGCACTGGAGCACACGCAAAGATCCTCTGGAAGCAGTGTGGGACAGCATGCTTGTTCCTCTGTTGAAAGAGAGGCCTGTTCTGACACCAACAACTCTGCTGGAGATGCTACAGGATAAATATCCCGGCCAGTATCCCAACAGCTTTCGAAGAACAATGCAACGGCGGGGGCGCGAATGGAAATTACAGTCTGGTGCAGAGCAGGAGGTCATGTTCCGCCAGTGGCATCAGCCCGGTCTGCGAGGCCTGTTGGACTTTACCAAACTGAAAGGTGTGGTGGTCACTATCGCCGGTAAATTGTTGGTGCATATGTTGTATAACTTCCGTCTGGAATGGAGCCACTGGAGCTGAATGCGAGTTGTGCTGGCTGGTGAGAGCTTCTCTGCTCTGGCTGAAGGTCTGGCAGGAAGCCCTCGGACAACTGGGGGGAGTGCCGGCAGAACATAAAACGGACAGCCTGAGGGCGGCATGGAAACAACAAGGCAAAAGATGGAGGCCGCGAGTTGACTGAGCGCTATGCTGCTCTCTGTCAGCACTACGGAATGCAGGGCGTACACGATAATGCCGGTTGGGGCCACGAAAATGGCTCGGTTGAAAGTGCCCACGGACATCTAAAAAGGCGTATCTGTCAGGCACTGATACTGCGGGGCAGTAACTCCTTCAGCACCATGGAAGAATATCAGGCCTTCATCACTCAGCAGGTTATGCGGCACAACCGTAAAAGCTGAATATTAATTGGGGTCAGTTATATACATAACGTGCTTACCTGTATTATAAATTAATTTTAATGATTTTTATTTAATTTATTGATATAAGAATTTTTCTTAGTTTCTACAGCTAAAGAAAAGTCTATCTTTGATAGTATGAATTAATATTTTTAATTAATTTTAATAAATTGATATAAAACAACTTATTGTTTTTACGGTTTTTTTTAAAATTTGATTTTTACAAAAAATGGTTTAATATTCTGGATCTTTCTCATTATGTAGATTTTATCTCTAATAAAAATAAAAAAACACCATAAAAATCTTTATTATTTCTTATTGATGAAATTATATGCTTTTTTTGTTTTTTTGGTGTTCCTGTTTTATGTGTAAAATAGAAAAAAGAACTCTATTTATTTGTTTTCTTGCATGGGTGTGGGTGTAAGGGATGTTATTACGTAATGGAATGGGATTGTTATCTAAGGATAGATATACCTCTCCAGGTAGTATGTCTATTGAACATTTCAGGTGCCTTGTTGAGATCTCATCAATAAATAGTCAAAAAACCATTATGGCTATGGAAGATTACTTTGTTCATGGCAAGACCAGAAAAGAAGCATGTGAAAGGAACAATGTCGCACAGAGTTATTTTTCAATCAGTGTAAAAAAGTTTATTAAGATAAGTAATGCGGTTGCTCAGGCTTCCAAATTTTATAGAAGATAATTTTTAGTTGTAGAAAGTAGTCTAGTAATAGGAGTGTTATCTTTATGTTAAAATCAACTTTGGGGATTGCTATTGCTTTTTCATTGTGTGCTGTTGCACATGCAGCCAATCAAGGGCAAGGTGTTGTTAATTTTAAAGGGACGGTAATTGATGCACCATGCGGTATTGATCCGGACTCAGCAGATCAGACTATTGACTTCGGTCAGATTTCTAAATCACATTTAAATTCTAATGGCATTTCTGTTAAGAAAGATTTGAATATAAAACTAGTTAATTGCGATCTTTCTGGGGACGATGCTAAGAAAACAGTACAAGTCACTTTTAATGGCGCTACTGTTAATGGTCATAAGGATGAATTGGGCACTGCGGGTGATACTGGTACAGCTGTTGTTATTTCAGGGCAGGATGGTAAGCTAATTTCTTTTGGTACTCCTGGAACGGCACAAAACTTAAAAGATGGTGAAAATACTCTGCATTATTTTTCATGGGTGAAAAAAGCTTCTGATGGTACTGTAAAAGAAGGCGCTTTCACTGCAGTTGCTGACTTTAATCTGAGTTATCAGTAATTAACAGTATCCGATTTTAACCATCTCATACACAGACCCAGGGACTTTAGTTCCTGGTCTTACCGATAAGATTAAGGACGACTGCATGTTACGACGCATGATCCTTTCGGTACTGTTTCTCTGGTGTGCAGTGGCTCAGGCTCTGCCATCAGGTTCTTTTCCACCACCGGGGATGACTTTGCCCGAGTACTGGGGAGAAGAACACGTCTGGTGGGATGGGCGGGCCAGCTTTAAAGGGCAGGTTATCGCTCCTGCCTGTACGCTGGCTATGGAGGATGCCTGGCAGGAAATTGATATGGGAACCACGCCACTCAGGGACTTACAGAACAGCCCTGCCGGTCCCGAGAAGAAATTCCGGCTACGGCTACGCAACTGTGAGCTTGCAGGTGCAGGAAAGCAGGTCTATACGGCAACCCGGGTGCGTGTGACTTTTGATGGCATTCCCGGAGAAACACCGGACAAATTCTCGCTGACAGGTCAGGCTGAAGGTATAAATCTGCAGATTATGGATAATTACGGATATCCGGCGAGAGCAGGAAAAAGCATGCCACCTTTAATTCTCAGGGGGAATGAAGACGGGCTTGATTATTCTCTTCGCATTGTCAGAAATGGTTATCCATTAAAGGCTGGCGATTACTACGCTGCATTGCGTTTTAAGCTGGACTACGAATAAATACAACCGGAGTAGCCGGGCTCACTGCTATCAGCGACAGCGTTAATAATACATTCCTGAATGTTGAAGAGGGTTAGTTGCGCCCCTCAAAGTGTTTTTGTATTAAATCGGCTGCATATAATGAAAAAAAATAAATCGACTTTTACCATCAATTTTATTACGTATTCATTGATGCTTTCTCTGGCAGGAGTGCCTGTCTATGCCGTCGATTTTAATACGGATGTTCTGGATGCCGCAGACAGACAGAATATTGATTTTTCCCGGTTCTCCCGGGCCGGCTATATTATGCCAGGACAGTATCAGATGGAAATAAGGGTGAATGGCCAGGATATTTCTCCATCGGCATTTCAGATTGCGTTTCTTGAACCACCTTTTTCGGATTCGGATAACGAGAAACCGTTACCAGAACCCTGCCTGACACCGGAGATAGTCAGCCGGATGGGACTGACTGAGGCGTCACAGGAAAAAGTTACGTACTGGAATAACGGACAATGTGCGGATTTCCGACAGTTATCCGGAGTGGAGATACGCCCGAATCCGGCAGAAGGGATGCTGTACATCAATATGCCACAGGCCTGGCTGGAATATTCCGATGCATCCTGGCTGCCGCCGTCCCGCTGGGATAACGGTATTCCCGGACTGTTGTTTGACTACAACATCAACGGGACAGTGAATAAGCCGCATCAGGGGAAACAGTCCCAGTCGCTGAACTATAACGGAACTGCGGGGGCTAACTTCGGTGCCTGGCGTCTGCGTGCGGACTATCAGGGCAACCTGAATCACACCACCGGCAGTGCGCAGGGGACGGACAGCCAGTTCACCTGGAGCCGTTTCTACATGTACCGCGCCATCCCGCGCTGGCGCGCAAATCTCACACTGGGTGAGAACTACATCAATTCTGAGATTTTCAGCTCCTGGCGCTACACCGGTGCCAGTCTGGAAAGTGATGACCGCATGCTGCCGCCAAAACTGCGCGGTTATGCACCGCAGGTCTCAGGGATTGCGGATACGAATGCGCGTGTCGTGATTTCGCAGCAGGGACGCATACTCTATGACTCCACCGTGCCGGCAGGTCCGTTCACCATTCAGGACCTGGACAGCTCCGTGCGTGGCCGCCTGGATGTTGAAGTTATCGAGCAGGACGGGCGGAAAAAAACGTTCCAGGTGGACACTGCATATGTGCCGTATCTGACTCGTCCGGGCCAGGTTCGTTACAAGCTGGTTTCCGGACGTTCACGTAATTATGAGCACTCCATGGAAGGGCCGGTCTTTGCTGCCGGTGAGGCATCCTGGGGTATCAGTAACACGTGGTCGCTTTATGGAGGCAGTATTGTTGCCGGGGATTATAACGCCCTGGCTGTGGGGCTGGGCCGGGACCTGAGTGAGTTCGGCACTGTTTCCGCTGATGTAACCCAGTCCGTGGCCCGTATACCGGGTTATGACACAAAACAGGGAAAATCCTGGCGTCTGAGCTATTCCAAACGTTTTGATGAAGTGAATACGGATATCACTTTTGCGGGTTACCGCTTCTCTGAACGCAATTACATGACGATGGACCAGTACCTCAATGCCCGTTACCGGAATGATTTTACGGGACGTGAGAAGGAGCTGTACACCGTCACACTCAACAAGAACTTCGAGGACTGGAAGGCATCGGTCAATCTGCAGTACAGCCATCAGACTTACTGGGACCGCCGGACATCTGACTATTACACGCTGTCGGTGAACCGTTACTTCGATGCGTTCAGCTTTAAGAATATCGCGCTGGGAATATCTGCATCCCGTTCGAAATACCAGAACCGGGATAACGATTCGGCGTTTGTTCGTCTGTCCGTGCCGTGGGGAACCGGTACGGCCAGCTACAGCGGCAGCATGAGCAACGACCGTTACACCAATACGGTGGGTTACAGCGACACACTGAATAACGGCCTGAGCAGTTACAGCCTGAATGCCGGCGTGAACAGTGGCGGTGGTCAGCCGTCACAACGGCAAATGAGTGCCTATTACAACCATAACGGTTCCCTGACAAATCTGTCAGCCAGTTTCTCTGCCGTGGAGAACGGATACAGCTCATTCGGGATGAGTGCATCGGGGGGGGCGACGGTCACGATGAAAGGAGCCGCGTTACATGCCGGAGGAATGAACGGAGGAACCCGTCTTCTGGTGGATACCGATGGTGTCGGAGGTGTGCCGGTTGACGGTGGTCGGGTTTATACCAACCGGTGGGGAATTGGTGTGGTGACGGATGTGAGCAGTTATTACCGCAACACCACATCAGTAGACCTGAACAAGCTGCCGGAAGATATGGAAGCCACCCGCTCGGTGGTGGAGTCGGTTCTGACGGAAGGGGCCATTGGTTATCGTGAGTTCGAAGTTCTGAAAGGTAGCCGTCTGTTTGCTGTGTTGCGGATGTCTGATAACAGCTATCCGCCCTTTGGTGCCAGCGTGACAAATGCGAAAGGCCGTGAACTGGGGATGGTGGCAGACAGCGGTCTGGCCTGGCTGAGCGGAGTGAATCCGGGAGAAACCCTGAACGTCGGCTGGGACGGCCGGACACAGTGTGTGGTGGACATCCCGGCACATCCGGACCCGGCACAACAGTTGCTGCTGCCCTGTCGTCAGGTGAAGTGACGTTATACACGCCGGCGATCGTCTGTATATCCCGGCAGAAAAATGTAAAGAAACAGAGAGCAGAATATATGCAGAAAATGAAACCGGCGCTGAAAAAAACGCTGATGGCGGTAGCGTGTCTGAGCGCAGTACCTGCAGCCCAGGCTGCTGTCTCCCTGGACCGCACACGTGCGATTTTTAATGGCGATGAGAAATCGATGACACTGAATATCGCCAATGATAACAAACAGCTTCCCTATCTGGCCCAGGCATGGGTGGAGAATGAAAAGAAAGAAAAAATCACCACAGGCCCGATTATTGCCACTCCGCCAGTACAGCGTCTGGAACCCGGCTCAAAGAGTATGGTTCGTCTGACCAGTACACCTGACATCAGTCGCCTGCCACAGGACAGGGAATCCCTTTTTTACTTCAGTCTTCGGGAAATTCCCCCTAAAAGCGATAAGGCAAATGTGTTGCAGATAGCCCTGCAGACAAAAATAAAACTGTTTTATCGGCCTGAATCCATTAAAGCAAAGCCCAATGCGGTATGGCAGGATCAGTTGGTGCTGAATAAGACCAGTGGAGGGTATCGGATTGATAATCCGACACCGTATTACGTGACTGTAATTGGCATTGGCGGCAGCGAAAAGCAGGCCAGAGAAGGTGAATTTGATGCTGTGATGCTGGCACCGAAGTCAACGCAGATGGTGAAATCAGGAACATACAACACACCATACCTGAGTTACATCAATGACTACGGCGGACGTCCGGTGCTGCAGTTCTCCTGTGGTGGTAGCCGCTGTACCGCAGTGAAGAAATAAGAAAGCAGGAAAAAGAATTGTCCGGAGGTGTCGGAGATGAACAGGGCAACGATAGGATTTTATCTGGCAGTTGTGCTGGGGAGTTGCAGTATGAACGGTGTCTCGCAGGCGGATGAATTGTTGACACGGGATGATTTTTTCGTAGCAGATGAAAGCCGTCATCAGTGGGTCACTGAGCACAATGGGCGGACAGGAGCTCTGAACGTCAAAGGTGCATTAGTGTCATCTCCGTGCATACTGGATACGCCAGAAGTTAACTTCCCCCTGCAGAAAGATAAAGGGAGATATGTACTCAATCTTAAGGTATCACGTTGTGGTGATGGGCATTCTGACATACCGGAACGCCAGTCAACAGAGCATGGGAATATTGTTGTGAAGCAAAGCGCTGGGTTGAAAACAGGCAAAGATCAAATTCTGCTATCCGCATGGCGAAACGGTGGATTAAGTAGAAAGAATTTACAACATGGTGATAATCAGATCACTTATTATATAAATGAAGCTCAATATCAAAAGATAGCTAAAACACAAATGCCTGTTACTGCGCATAAAACATCTGACAGTAACAGGGGGGTACTGCATTTGAATATAATGTATGAATAGGCACAGTGCGCTGGCATCATTATTATCTCGTTGTGTCTTAATAACCATCTTGTTACCTCCTTGTTTTATATCAGGAGAAAGATTTGAGAATAACAGTCTTTTTATTAACGTTCCTTTCCTTTTTATCTGATTTATGGGCGGTTGATATTCCAATCAACATCACGGGAACGATTATAATTCCGCCATGCCAGATAAATAACAGTAATCCTGTTGATGTCGATTTTGGTAATATCAGGGTGAGTGAACTTGACACAAAGGAACATATCAAAGTAGTTAGTTTCCCGGTTTATTGTCCATATCATCAGGGCGAGGCATATGTAAAGATGACTGGACAGAGTATGACCGGGAAAGATAATGTTCTGGCGACAAATATTGATGGACTTGGAATTGAACTTTATCAGGGGGGGGAGGGAACTGGAAACCGTCTTATCTTAGGTAGTGGCTCATCCGGGTATGGATACGAAGTTATTAATGCGCTCTCTGAAAAAAATGTTGAGAGGACGACGTTCACGTTTACAGCAAAAATATATAAGGCTGAAGGTGTTACAATTAATAGCGGGGAGTTTAGTGCCAGTGCACTTATAAACATAGTTTATTTGTGAGTTTAGTTTTTAGAGATTACATATGAAATATGTCAAAAAAATATTGGGAATATCTTTCTTTTCTTTACTCCCATTATCTGCAGAAGCTGAAAGCTACTGTAACCTCCTTTGGGCGAATAATACTCTACCAAGTGCCTCAGTCAATGTCAGTTTTGATGGCAATACATCCGGGATTTTTCCTCTCAATTTACAGGCGGGTGGCCTGTCAACTGTAATAAAAAGAGCTGCAAAAAATATGGATACTTTTGTAACGCTTGATGGAATTTATCGATACTGGATACAGTATCCGGAAGCATGGCAGACAACCCCTGACGGACTAAAATATCGAATAACCAGCGAACTGGAGGTTTCGGGCACTCAAACTGCAGGTGTCAAAACAGTTGTAACGCCTGTAGGTTACCATACATGGGTAAATACATACGGATGCAGGGATGTCGGGGGAACTTATGATTTTGGGGTTGCATCTGTCAGTGGGGTGAATATTGAAATAGACAGGGGCACTGCATGGCCGGGGGTTTATTCTATACAGTTACCAGTAAAAGTTGCATATGAAGAGAATAAAGGGAATTATGACGGTAAAAATGGCGGAGGCTGGCAAGAATTCCCTGTATCCATGAAATCTTTTTCTCCGGTAGACTCTAAAGGCATCAGCATAACGATAAGCTCAAAGTGTAATGTTGGTGAACAAAGTTTGAGTGTTAATATGGGTGATAATATTACTCCGGATGAAGCAAAATCAGGTGTGGAGAAAAAGGTTAATTTTTCTCTTACTTGTAATGCCCCGGCAAAGGTATCACTATCTCTTAAAGGTACCGATATCGTCGATGGGGTCAATAACAAAACAAAATGTGGTTCTGGTAGCTGTTCTCTGAATTTTGATAATGATAGTTCATCTAAAATTCTGGAAGTAAATCAAGGAACATATCAGGTGCCGATTACAGTACGTTTTCAGGACGCAAACCCCGTTGCCGGAGGGTTTGATGGTAGTGCTGTATTATCCGTTGATATTCTATAATATATATTGATGTAGTCTTGCTGATTAACAAACAAATAAATAAAGGAGTACTTCAAGTGTTTAATGATATCAGAGGTGACGTCACATCGGGTTCTGATAGTTTATTGCAGGCAATACAGAAACGAGAATTCAAACCATACATTCAGCCTATTGTTTGTGCCAGCAACCATAAAATTATTGGCGGCGAGTTGCTTGTCCGTTGGCATACCTCTGATAGAGGAGTAATTTATCCAGATAGTTTTATAGATAATATGGAGAAAGCTGGGATTCTGTCTGAGCTTACTTGTTCTATAATCAATGAAGTGGTTGTTAATTTTGATGGTGAAAATAAATTTAATGGTGAGGGTTTTATTCTTCACGTAAATGTCGCTCCATCTCTATTGCATAATAAAAAATTCATATCTACCTGTATAAGAGTTGCAAAAAAAAATAACCTGTCATTAGTTCTTGAATTAACGGAGCAGTATTTTTTTACCATGGATAGTAAAACCATATCCACCTTTCATTTTCTAAAGGAATCGGGTGTGCAATTTGCTTTAGATGATTTTGGTACGGGGTATTCAAATTTATTTTATCTAGAATGTTTTACAGTGGACTTTATAAAAGTAGATAAGATGTTTACACAGGGTTTAGAACGTTGTAAACAGTCTCATTACATTATAGAAACAATTCTTGAATTGTCCAAGAAGTTAAATATAAAAACTATCGCGGAAGGAGTTGAAAATATGGAGTTAGTAAATAAATTAATGTTGCTGGGAGTTGATTATTTTCAAGGTTATTACTTTGGTCAGGCTATTGAACTATGTTCGTTTATTAAAGAATATAGAAAGACTGTATAGTAATCTTGTTTGCCAGTCTATGTAAGTGACTTTTCTTAAAAATGCTCGAGTATACATTCCCGTTTTAGTTCCATGAACTTTTTGAGATTCCGGACAAATAATGGTGAAGTTGATACTCCTTCGGTTTTATATTGTGCAGTGATTCATATGTGAGTTCGCAGTTATATTATTATGACCATTCCGTCGTAATTTGCATTACGTCATTCAGAATTCTGCAAAGGTAAAAATAGAGTATTTCTATGTGCCCTCCCCGGTCATGGTGGGAAACCTCAGAATAGCATATTCAGTTTCTCATAGTGGAGTATCTCTCCTGGCTTAAAACGCTCCCGGTTGCAGTATTATCTGGCTTTTATTCTCAGCATCCTAATCTTATTGTTCATTGACTCCTCATTTCCATTTGATACACCATGGCGCATGCCGTTCAGTCTTTTTTCTATCGTTTTAGCCACTTTCTTCATCATGCGGGCAGCCCTGTACGATAGTCCGATAATTGACAGAACAGCATTTTTACCGAAGAAATTATTTATTCTTGATTTCTGCCTTTGTAATCTGAGATTCAACCAGTTTTCAGCATGGCTTAATTCATCAAGTGACTTGGGCATAAGTTATTGTATGTTATTTGCATTGTTGTTAATCACACAAATTAGAACATTGAATATTTCTTTTCTGAAATTCAGCATAAAATTTAGAACTGGGGCCGCCGGTGTAAAAGGTATATTACACCGGCAAAGAAATTGATGACATACAGGCATACTACGGGGAAGTCCTGTTCGGTTTTTAAGCATGTTCATTATGCCTACTGGGTATATAAAGCTCCGTCAGATATTATGATGAACAGAACGTTTCTGCGCTGTCTTGCTAGGGCGATAAACACCTAGCTATGTCGTTTGTGTAGTAGGCCCTGGATATTGGGGCTATGAGTGCAGCGAAGGCTGTCAGGAACAACGACCGCTTAAGAGCTTTATTACCCCGCCTTGACGGATGTTCTCCTCGTATTGACGAACTGGAACGCCGGATTGTCAGCGCCAATGATATAAGACGGTAAATCACCATTTGGATTAGCTCGAACCATCCAACATGTTGTTTCCTAGAGGTTCTTACATCAGAAAGGACATCAACATACTGAGCAGAGAAGACTTTTAGATGGTAAAGCAAATGCGCTAGCAGGGCGAGTACATTGTCGATATTGCGACTCAGGTTGGTTATTCTGAGCGAACTTGTACCGGCGGTCAGTCTGAAGCTGCAGCCACTTATTCTTCCGGATCACAGGTAATCATATATGGCAAACTGTAATACAGTCGCTTGTACTGAAAAGTATTATGTATAAAATAGAATCTGTATTCATATCAGCACAAGGGACCACCAAATCCCGGTGATGCTGCCAACTTACTGATTTAGTGTATGATGGTGTTTTTGAGGTGCTCCA
>ENA-ORTM01000908-ORTM01000908.1-human-gut-metagenome-genome-assembly--contig:-NODE-908-length-33780-cov-4.622417_pt1 | contig 33780 bp, 20 predicted proteins | sample MGYA00241909_ERZ509182 | MGnify/ENA primary metagenome ERZ509182 (study PRJEB26280, sample SAMEA2338855) | human gut metagenome | biome: human gut; feature: human-associated habitat; material: faeces...
ACGTCTCGCCGCACTGCGACTTGCGGGCGCCACCACCGCGCAGGTCACGAAACTCACCGCGCTCGATGCGGGTGGCCAGGCTCTGCTTGGCGCGCTGGTCGGCATGGCCGGCTACTTCGCGCTGATACCGGTGATCATGCTTCTCGACTTCCAAAACCAGCATTTCACCTTCGAACAGTTGTGGGTGGGACTGCCTGCCCTGGCGGCCGTGACCGTCGGAGTCACGCTGCTTGCCTTGGTCTCCGCGCTGGTCGCCCTACGCCGCGTGGCCATCACCCCGCTTGGCGTGATGCAACGTACCGGACAACCCATGCCGTCCGCATGGCGCGCACTGATTTTCCTTGCCGTGTTGGCCGTAGGCTACCTGCTGCTCAACAGCGTCTCCGCATTCGCGCACTTGGGTCAGATGGTGGTCTACGCCATCATCTTCGGCGTCTTCTTCCTCGGTTTCGCCATGGTGAACGTCGTCGGTACCTGGGTGGTGGCGATGCGCGCCAGATTGCGTGCGAAACACCCGAAGGACGCGGCCACTATGATTGCCATGCGCCGTATCCTCGACAATCCCAAGCGTGCTTGGCGCAACGTGTCCGGTGTGGCGCTCGCTGTGTTCATCGCGGGGATGACGTCGGTGTGCGGATTGCTCGCCACCGGAATCGGAGGCAACCACGACCCGTTCGACCCATCTATGCTGTACATGCGCGATATAGCGATGGGCGGTTTCCTGACGCTCGCCTTTGCCGCGGTGCTCGCCGCCGTCAGTTCCGGCGTGATGCAGACGGGCAACGTCTACGACCAGGCCGACGAGTACCGCATGCTTGCGTTGGAAGGCACGGATGAGGCGACGCTCGACAAGGCACGCATGATGGAAGTGATCACCCCGCTCAACACGGTGATGGCCGTTTCGTTGGGGTGCTCGGTGTTGTTGCTGTTTCCGATTCTGGCAACGTCGTTGCTCAATCCGGCTTCGTTACTCACGTTGGCCGCGGGAATCGGCTTGTGTTATGCGCTGATGGTGCTCGGAGGGTGTGCCGCGAATCATGCGGCGCACGGGCTCGGTCATGCCGGTTACCGTACGGACGATTGATGGCCTCGCCGCGGCGGTCGTGGATACCGCGGCGAGGACTGGCGAGGTCAGCCGAGCAGCACCGCGATGATTGCGATGAAGATCGGTGAGGTCAGTGTCGAGAAGAGAATGCCGTCGCGTGCGAACGAGAGACCCACGTTGTACCGCGCCGCGTAGTTATAGACGTTCTGCCCGGTCGGCAGGGCGGCGAGCACCACGCACGCGTACAATGTGGCGCCGCGGAAGCCCATCACGAAATACGACAGCAGGAACGCGATGATTGGCATCACGATGTTCTTCAATACCGCCACCGTGAACACCGCGGGAATGTTCGACTTGTCCTGCAGCGGCTTCGTGCCGTGCAACGACATGCCGAATGCCATCAGAATCATTGGCACTGCGGAATCGCCGATCATGTCGATTGGATCGTAAATACAGTCCGGCACCACGAAATGACCGGTTTTTGCGGAAATCGCGGATACGGCGATGCCCAGCAGCGAACCGATAAGCAGCGGCTGATGCAGCGGCTGCTTCAGAATCTCCCTCGTGGAGACCTTGCCTTTGGTGGTCACATCGAGCACGGTCAGGCCGATCGGTGTGAACACCGCCTGTTGCATGACCAGAATCGGCGCGACCAAAGCGGGATTGCCCAGAATGTACGTGGCGATCGGCAGACCGATGTTGTTGGAGTTCAGATACAGCGAATTCAACGCGCCGATGGTGGCATCCGCCGCCTTCAGATGGAAGAACAGCCTATTGAGGATCAGAAACACCAATCCGACCAGCACAGCCGAGAAGAACGCCACAACAATGGAGGAGTGGAATATCTCGAAGATTCTCTCCTTGGACAGGATGGCGAACATCAGGCACGGGCTCGATACGAAAAAGCTGAACCTGTTGAGCACCATCTGCGCGGTAGGTCCGCCTATGCGCATGCGCGCGGCCACGTAACCGGTGCCGATGACGATGCCAATGACGCAGAAGCCTTCCAAAGCACTTAACAGACCCGGCATGACACTCTTCCTTTCGCTCTCGGCCGTTGGTTTGGCCGCTATCCAGTGTTGCACCATGCATATGGATAACATCCAACCCGTCTCAAAAGCGTTGTCGAACGGCGATGTCGGTTCCGGTGGTGCTGGATAATGGGCGGTATGAACGAACTTGAGATTGGATTTTCCGCTTCCGCCACCAGGCAGGAGCAGCTGAACGGGCTGATGGAACAGATCATGGGCTCCTATTCCGTCAGTGATGACGAAGGCCCTCTGACCGATGCCGTCGAAGTGTTTTTGCAGAGGCAGCCGCATCTGACAGTGCGCAGGCATGGCGATACGCTGGTTGCGTCCACGAATTTCGGACGTGAACGCCGCGTGATTCTCGCAGGGCATCTTGACACTGTGCCGGTGATCGACAACTTCCCGCCGCGATGGCTGGAACCAGGCGATCCGCTGATTCGCGAGGATGTTGCCGCCGGCCATGAGCAGGAGCGCGTGCTATGGGGGCGCGGTGCCACCGATATGAAGGGCTCCGACGCGGTGATGCTGTATTTGGCGGCCACGTTGACGGATGCGAAATACGATCTGACATACGTGTTCTACGACCACGAAGAGGTTGCTGCCGAAAAGAACGGCCTGCGCAAGGTGGTCGAGGCGCATCCTGATTGGATTTCCGGCGATTTTGCGATTATTGGCGAGCCGACCGATTGCGGTATTGAAGGCGGCTGCAATGGCACGATGCGTTTCGACGTGATCACGCATGGCATTGCGGCACACTCGGCGCGAGCATGGATGGGCAAGAACGCCATTCATGCGGCCGCTGAGATTCTGAACCGGCTGAACGCTTATGAAAATCGTGCGATTGAAGTGGATGGCCTGACGTATCAGGAGGGGTTGAATGCCACCCTGATTTCAGGCGGCAAAGGCACGAATGTGATCCCCGACGAATGCCGCGTGCACGTCAACTACCGTTTTGCCCCCGACAAGTCGTTGGCTGAGGCGAAGGCGCTGATGATTGGCGCGGATGCCGGTGCGGAATTGGGCAATGGCGAGCATGTTGCCACAGGCGGCGTGTTCGAAGGCTTCGGCATTGAAATGAAGGACGAGTCGCCTTCCGCGCGCCCGGGGCTGACGTCGCCGCTCGCGCAGTCGCTGGTGAAATTGGTGCGCGAGCGCACGGGGCGTGATCCTCTGGCCAAGCTTGGCTGGACGGATGTGGCGCGATTCTCGATGTTGGGCATTCCCGCGGTGAATCTGGGCGCGGGCAGCCCATTGCTGGCGCACAAGCATGACGAGCAGCTGCCGGAATCGGATCTACTGCTGATGGCCAACTTGCTTGAAGACTGGCTGAAGTAGCTGTCTGCTGCCTTTTTCTGCCTGCTACCGGCTGTTTGTTGTTTTCCGTCTTCTGTCTGCACAACCTAAGAAAGCACCCCGATCTGCGACTTGTGTAGACGGAAAAACGACTTGTGCGGACGGGGTCTGTGATTTGCGGGCGGGGAACGCGAGCGGCGGGTTGCAGGATCCGGAAAATTTCCCGTCATGTCACGTTCTGTTGTTTTTTGTGTCATACTTATAGACGGTGGTTCTGCAAATCACCAATGCATCCGATGGCGTTGATCCCCTCGCGTGAAGTTCATGTGTGCCCGCGAGCGCTGGTGTCCGCCGTCGCATGATGAGGACTTTTGACGGAAGTTGCTTCCTACGGGCGCCATGATGCGCGGCCACGGTGAGAGCGTGGTGTGAGAACCGTATGAGGCCTAAGTGTGGGCGGCGCGATTGCAGCGTGCCGTCGAGGAGCCATTGTGCCTAATACCAATGAGAGCTTCGATCAGGTCGAAGCCGTGGCATCACCTGAGCATGCCGTGAATGTTGTGAAATTCGAATCGGCCCAGTCCGATTCTGCGCCGCGTCGCCGTCGTGGCGGTCGTCGTGTGGTGCGTGGGGTTGGAGCCGCCGGCGCGTCTTTGGAATTGAAGGTCGAGGAGCATGCCGCGACCCCGCTATTCGAAGAGCCGAAGTTGCCGGTTGCGCAGCCTGCGCATGATGCCGGTGACGTCGCTGTTTCCAGTGATGATGGCGATTCCGATGGTGTGTCTCGCCCGACTCGTCGCCGTCATCGTTCGGCCCGGCCCGACGATGATGTTCGTGAGATTGCCGATGAGCAGTCGACGCGTACTCGCCGCCGCGCGATGCAGGTCGAGGATGAGCGGGATGAGGATCGTCCGCGTCGCCGTCGTCGTTCCGTTGAAGATGCGGATGAGTATGACGAGATGCCGCGTCGTCGCCGTCGCAGCGCTGTCGATGATTTCCGCGATGAGGAATCGTTTGAAGAACGCGCGCTTGATGCGGTTGATATGTTGCCGGAAGGCCATGAGGTCCGTCATAATCCGCGTCCGATGATGTCGCTGCTGTTCCAGGAGCCGGTTTTGCCGTCTGCTGCGGATTCCCGTGACAGGTCCGATGACGATCGTGACGATTCCCGTGAATCTCGCAATGATCGCAATATGCAGGATCATGACGATGCGCAGGGCGAGGATCGTCCGACCCGTCGCCGTCGCCGTCGTAATCGTGACGTTGCTGACGAAGAGCGTTCCGAAGACAATCGCAGTGAACGTAACGAGCGTGACAATCGTAATGATGATGCGGAAAACGATGAGGAAGGCGGATCTCGCAAGTCCCGTCGTTCCCGTCGTTTGAACGCGCAGGAGCGTCGAGCTGCGGCCGAGGTTGAGCAGATTGAAGAGGATTTGATCCTCGACGATATCACGTACGCGCCTATCGACGACGAAACACGTGGCAATCGTGGTGACGATGATGATGACGAGCAGCCGACGCGCACCCGTCGTCGCCGTCGTGGCCATGGCAGTCGTGAGGAAGCTGACGAACGACAGCAGGAGAACGTCGAAGGTGAGTCTCGCCGCCGCCGTGAGGAGGATGACGAGGAAGAGGGCACGGTGACCCGTCGTCGTCGCCGCCGCCGTGGCGGCGCGAAGGCCGAGGAGCAGGAAGAGATGCTCGTACGCCGTTCCCGCAAGCAGCAGTACATTGACGAGATCACCGATGTCGAGGGTTCGACTCGACTTGAGGCCAAGAAGCAGCGCCGCCGTGACAATCGCCGCGAACGCAGCCGTCAAAGCCAGCTCATGGAACAGGATTTCCTGGCTCGCCGCGAGCATGTGGATCGCCTGATGGTGGTGCGCGAGCGCGAACGCCACACGCAGATTTCCGTGATCGAAGACAATGTGCTTGTCGAGCATTACGTGTCCGACATTCAGGAAGTCGCCACCGTGGGCAACATCTATCTTGGTCGCGTGCAGAACGTGCTGCCGAGCATGGAGGCCGCGTTCGTAGACATCGGCCAGGCGCGCAACGGCGTGCTGTATGCGGGTGAGGTGAACTGGGATTCCGCACGTTTGGAAGGCCAGCCTCGCCGCATCGAACTCGCGTTCAAGTCGGGAGACCCGGTGCTCGTGCAGGTCACTAAGGATCCGATCGGGCACAAGGGCGCACGACTGACCTCGCAGGTCACCCTTGCGGGCCGTTTCCTGGTGCTCGTGCCATCCGGTGGCATGACGGGCGTGAGTCGCAAGCTCAGCGAGCGCGAACGTTCCCGCCTCAAGAACATCGTGTCGAAGGTTGCTCCGAAAGACATGGGCGTGATCATTCGTACCGCTGCGGAAGGCGCTTCCGAAGAGGCGATTACCAAGGACCTTGAAAGCTTGGTGCGCCAGTGGGAACGTATCACCGCCAAGCGTGACGAATTCCTGCACGGCAAGCGTCCGAAGCTGCTGCAAGGCGAGCCGGACGTGGCGATCCGCGTGGTGCGAGACATTTTCAACGACGACTTCTCCAAGATGATCGTTGAAGGTGACCGCGTGTACGGCCGTATCGAGGAATACCTCGACACTATGGCTCCCGACTTGAAAGACAAGCTTGAAAAGTGGGATCCGGCCGAACATGAAGGCAAAGACGTGTTCGACAAGTGGCAGATCGACTCCCAGCTGCGCAAGGGCATGGAGCGTCAGGTCTATCTGCCGTCGGGCGGCTCGATTGTGATCGACCGAACCGAAGCCATGACCACCATCGACGTGAACACCGGCCGTTTCATCGGCCGCGGCAAGAGCCTTGAGGAGACGGTGACCCGCTGCAACCTCGAAGCTTCCGAAGAGATTGCACGTCAGCTGCGCCTGCGTGACATCGGCGGCATGGTGATGATTGACTTCGTCGACATGGTCATGCCAGCCAACCGTGATCTGGTGCTGCGCAGGCTGGTGGAATGCCTGGCCCGCGACCGTACCAAGCATCAGGTGGCTGAAGTTACCTCGCTTGGTCTGGTGCAGATGACGCGAAAGCGCATCGGACAGGGCTTGGTGGAGGCCTTCTCCGAGGAATGCCCGACCTGCAAGGGCCGTGGATTCATTCTTCACGACGAGCCGACCGTGTCCGCGGATTATGACGATCCGTACGCCTTGAAGGGCGGCGACCCGTTCGTCAAAACCAACAAGCATGGTCACGGCACGGACGTGCAGGTGCCGAAAGGCTCCTCGCCGGACGTGAAGGCCAAACTCGCGCAGATCGCGGCGGCTGCCGTGGCCGCCAATAATGCGGAACTGGGCGAGGAAGCATAGAAGAATAAATGATTATTCCGGTCTGTCAACCTGACACGCCGGAAACAGACTTGCGGTTGTACGCGGGTATGTGTAAATTAAATTGCTGGTGTCTGGCCGCGAGGCTCGAACGTGCCGGGCAGTAAGCTTTCCAAATTAATAAAGGAACGGATATGTACGCGATTGTGAAGGCCGGCGGCCATCAGGAAAAGGTTGAGGTCGGTGACGTCATCTACGTCAACCGTCTCGAGGCTAAGAAGGGCGAAACCGTGGAATTCCCGGTTGCTCTCGTTGTGGACGGCTCCAAGGTTGTCCTCGGTGCCAAGGATCTCGCCAACGTCAGCGTCAAGGCTGAGGTTGTCAACGATGAGGCCAAGGGTCCGAAGATCAGCATCATGAAGTATAAGAACAAGACCGGCGTTGCTCGTCGCAAGGGCCATCGCCAGCAGCTGACCGCTGTCAAGATCACGGCTATCGCCTGATTGACGCAGGGTTAGAGTCAAGGACCGAAAGGAACAGACATGGCACATAAGAAGGGCGCGTCCAGCTCGCGCAACGGTCGCGATTCAAACGCGCAATACCTCGGTGTGAAGAAGTTTGGCGGCGAAGCCGTCGTGGCCGGCAACATCATCGTTCGTCAGCGTGGCACCAAGTTCCACCCGGGTGAGAATGTCGGCATGGGCAAGGACCACACCCTGTTCGCCCTCAAGGACGGCAGCGTGAAGTTCGGCGTTCGTCGTGACCGCAAGGTCGTCGACGTGATCGCCGCCTGAAATACGCGCAATCAACGCTTATAAGATAAAGCCGCGCCCGTTGTGGACGCGGCTTTTCTTTATTTTGATGATCGCTGAGGATTGTTTTCCTCCAGTCCGTCCCAAACGTCACGTAACGTTGCATGCAGAACATGCATGCAGACTTGCGAACGGACAATAAATCGGACCGTTTCGAACAAACGATTAAGGTAGATACATGAGTGATTTCGTCGATCGCGTGACCGTCCATGTGAAGGGCGGAGACGGCGGCAACGGTTCCGCCGGCATCCGTAGGGAAAAATACAAGCCGTTGGCAGGCCCGAATGGCGGCAACGGCGGTGACGGTGGTTCCGTGATCTTCTTGGCCGACCAGAACGCCAACAGCCTGCTCGACTACCGTTTCATGCCTCACCGCGAGGCGGGAAGCGGCACCATGGGCTTGGGCGACACTAAAGACGGTTCCAAAGGTGCCGATCTGATCCTGCCCGTTCCCGTGGGTACCGTGATTTTCGAAGCCAAAGGACCGCAAGGCAAGCCCAAGCATCCGGGCGAACAGCTCGCCGATCTTCGTCATGCCGGAGACAAGTTCGTTGTGGCCGCAGGCGGCAATGGTGGTCTTGGCAACGCCGCACTAGCCAACCGCACCCGTCGAGCCCCGGGCTTCGCGCTCTTGGGTGAACCGGGTGAGGAGCGCGACGTCATCCTCGAACTCAAATCCATCGCCGACGTGGCATTGGTGGGCTTCCCGTCCGCAGGCAAATCCAGTCTGATCGCAGCCATGAGCTCCGCCAAGCCGAAAATCGCCGACTACCCGTTCACCACGCTCGTGCCGAATCTCGGTGTGGTCATGGCAGGAGACATGCGTTACACCATCGCCGACGTGCCAGGCTTGATTCCGGGAGCCTCGCAAGGCAAAGGCCTCGGCCTTGAATTCCTGCGCCATATCGAACGCACCGAAATCATCGCCCACGTAATTGACTGTGCCACGCTGGAACCTGACCGTGATCCGATGAGCGACTACAAGGCGCTCGAACACGAGCTGGCCGAATATGCAGATAAGCTGGAACTGCCATTGGGTGCGATTCCAATCCCCGAACGCCCCCGCATCATCATCCTCAACAAGGTCGATATGCCGGAAGCCAAGGAATTGGCCGAATTCGTCAAACCGGAATTTGAAAAACTCGGTCTCAACGTGTATGTCATCTCCACCGCATCCCATGAAGGTTTGAAAGAACTCAACTGGGCGTTGGCAGCCATGGTCGCCGACATGCGCAAGGAAGTCGCCAAACGCGAACAGACCGAAGAAGAAGCGCGTGTGGTCATCAAGCCGCTTGAAGAGCCTCGCAATCGCCGCCGTCGCAACGACGAAGGCGGCACCGCGCTTGACTTCACCGTGGAACGCAAGGAAGCCGGCAACGGCGACGTCTGGTATGAAGTGCTTGGCACCAAGCCGGAACGTTGGGTCATGCAAACCAACTTCGACAACGACGAAGCGGTCGGCTACCTGGCAGACCGCCTCGCTAAGCTTGGCGTTGAAGACGAACTGCGCAACAAGGGCGCCAAGCCGGGTGATGAAGTGCGCATCGGCAAGGGTGCGCGAGCCGTGGAATTCGATTGGGATCCAACCATTGCGGCAGGTGCGGAAATGCTCGACGGCGCCCAGCTTGGCGCACGAGGCGTCGACCTGCGACTGCAGGAACAGGACGGTCGTTCGCAGCGCCGCACCAACGCGGAACGCCGTCGCCAATACCACGAAATGATGGACGCACGCCAAGCCGTGCGCGAAGCCATGATGGCCGAGCGTAAGGCCGGACACTGGGCTGATCCTTCTGTGGACGACGACCGGCATGACGAAACCAGCCTTTTCGGACGCGGTGAAACCACCGAATCCGAAAACGTGGAACAATAGAAGCAGCAATACGCCCGCTGATGTGCCGATTGGCATGTCGGCGGGTTTTCTTTTCGGCCATTCGAACGCCTGGAGGAACCATGAACACGCCATCGCAAACCCAAGTGCGCCGAGCCATCGCCGAAGCGCAAACCATCGTGGTGAAAGTGGGATCCAGCTCGCTGACCAAGCCAAGCGGCCACCTCGATCCGGAACGGCTCAACGCGCTCGTGGCGGCCATCGCACGCGTACGACTCATGGGCGGGCGTGTGGTGCTCGTCTCCTCCGGTGCCATCGCAGCCGGATTCGGTTCCCTTGGCTTCGACGCGCGACCAACCGACGTGGCTGACCAGCAGGCATGCGCGGCCGTAGGCCAAGGCCTGCTCATGGCACAATACGAAAACGCTTTTGCACACTACGGACTGCGCGTCGGGCAGATCCTCATCACCGTATCCGACACCATCGCACCACAGCAATACCGCAACGTGAGACGCACTCTCGAAAGACTGCTCGACCTGGGCGCGGTGCCAATCATCAACGAAAACGACTCGCTCGCATCCAACGAAATCCGATTCGGAGACAACGACCGCCTCTCCGCATTGATTGCCAACATCGTTGTCGCCGACGCCCTCGTACTCCTCACCGACGTGGATGCGCTCTACACGGCACCCCCAAGCGAACCCGGGTCGAAACGTATCAGCTACGTGCCGAACGTGGAAGACGCGCTCGCCAACGTGCAGGTCGGCGGCACAGGATCAAATGTGGGTACCGGTGGTATGGTCACCAAAATGGAAGCAGCCCGCGTGGCGGCAGTTTCCGGCATTCCCGCAGTGCTCACCTGCGCGTCGAACGCAGGCCCGGCCATGATGGGAGACCCGGTCGGCACCGCATTCGCACCAATCAACGACCGTGGCTCTTCGCGCCGCCTATGGATTGGCTTCGCGGCCCACCCGCAAGGTACTCTGGTGGCCGACGCGGGCGCGTCCAACGCGGTACGTGGGGGAGCGGCCAGTCTGCTCGCAGCCGGCGTGCTCGAGGTGAAGGGCGATTTCGCCGCCGGAGACGCGGTGTGGATCGACAACGAAGCGGGAGAGCATCTCGCAAAAGGCCTTGTAGGATTCGACTCCGAAGAGATCCCGCAAATGCTCGGCCGTAATACCGCCCAGCTCAAGCGTTTCCTCGGCGAAGAATACGCACACCCCCTAGTCCATCGCGACAACCTCGTTTTGGTGTAGAAATATTTATCTTCCAGTCCCTGCCGGACACCAGCCAAAGGAAAGAAAAAGGAAACGGCAAAAGCGACCAAAATATGCCAGAAGGTTGTTGTTTTTCGGGCGGGAGGGTTAGCATGGCAAGCATGACTATGGCTGATTGGCAGACTCTTTCCGAACGTATTAACCGCGTGGCTCCGAGCGCTACTCTGGCCGTTGATTCCAAAGCGAAAGCGATGAAAGCTGAAGGAATCGACGTCATTGGATTTGGCGCGGGCGAGCCGAACTTCCCGACTCCGGCTCCGATCGTCGCAGCTGCGGCCGAAGCGGTGCAGGATCCGAAGAACTATCGTTACACTCCAACGGCAGGTTTGCCGGAACTGCGCAAGGCAATCGCAGAAAAAACGTTGCGCGATTCCGGTTACGAAGTCGATCCGAACCAGGTTATCGTAACCAACGGCGGCAAGCAGGCCGTGTACTCGGCATTCCAAATCCTGCTTGATGAAGGCGACGAAGTCATCATTCCGACGCCGTATTGGACGAGCTATCCGGAAGCGGTGAAACTGGCCGGAGGCGTGCCTGTCGAAGTGTTCGCCGGTGCCGACCGCAATTTCGAACCAAGTCTTGAAGATCTCGAAAAAGCGCGTACCGAACGTACGAAAGCCATCATCGTGAACACGCCGAACAATCCGACGGGTGCCGTGTGGAAGCCGGAAACCGTCAAGGCGATTGGTGAATGGGCTGTGGAACATCATGTGTGGGTGATTTCCGACGAAATCTACGAGCATCTCAACTACGATGGCGCAAAAACCACGTATGTCGGCGCTGCAGTGCCCGAAGTGCGTGGCCAGCTGCTGGTACTCAACGGCGTGGCCAAAACGTATGCCATGCCCGGCTGGCGTGTCGGTTGGATGATCGCTCCTATCGACGTGGCCAAGGCCGCGTCCAAGCTGCAGGGGCATATGACGTCCAACGTGAACAATATCTCCCAACGTGCCGCAATCGCGGCCGTGTCCGGCTCGCTCGATGCCGTGTACGAGATGCGCGAGGCTTTCGACAGGCGCCGTCAGACCATCGTTGCCGCGTTGAACGATATTGAGGGTGTGAACTGCCCGACGCCGACCGGTGCATTCTATGCGTTCGCCGATGTGAGCGCCCTGCTGAACAAGCCGCTCGGCGCAAGCAAGGCTTCCTATGCGAGCACGTCCGAGCTGGCTGCGGCATTGCTTGACGAAGGCCATGTGGCGGCCGTTCCAGGTGAAGCGTTCGGTGCTCCTGGCTATCTGCGATTCTCGTATGCACTTGCCGACGACGATTTGGTCGAGGGCATGAAACGCATGAAGCAGTGGGTCGAAGCCTGATACTGGCCTGACTGAAACTTTTCGTACGATTCGCACCACGGTGACATGCCGGGTGCGAATCTTTTTTTCGTTGGAAAATAGCGGTTTTGAGAGGTTTTTTAAAAAACTGGTTGGACTAAGTCGCAAATACCCGCTATTATTTCGACTTGGCGGTTTTGCCGCTTACTTCTTGCGTGGTTTTTCGCATAAAATCCTCGCCAGCAAGTAGAAACGGCAGAGTACACCTAGGGAAGTGGCGCAATTGGTAGCGCAACGGTCTCCAAAACCGTAGGTTGTGGGTTCGAGTCCCGCCTTCCCTGCCAAGCTTCTTGCAACAAGCTCAGCGGAGGATTATTATGGCGAAGGCAAAAAATAGCGAAAAGGCCGTTAAGCCGAACATCTTCATGCGAATTGGCTTGTTCATCAAACAGATTATCGACGAACTCCGCAAGGTCGTGACCCCGACCAGCAAAGAGCTGTTCTTCTGGGCGCTCGCCGTGTTCATTTTCGTGCTGTTCCTGATGGCACTGGTCACCGGCATGGACTACGGTCTGGGCAAGCTGACCCTGTGGATCTTCGGCTGATCAACAACTTGAAGGTGAAACTGCATGACTGACGAAGTGTTTTCTGACAACCTCGACGAGGCTCCTGAAGCTGATCTCGAGGCCGTGGCCGCCGTTGAGGCGCTGCCGGCCGAAGGCGAAAGCGTTCAGGAAACCGCCGATGAGACTGTTGAGGCAGAGCCGACTGCCGAAGTCGTTTCCGACGAGTCCGAAGAGGGCAAGGAAGATGACGAGCAGGATGCCGGCGCCAAGGCCGTCGAAGACTTCTCCAACAGCCTGCGCACCCTCGAGGGTAAATGGTATGTGCTGCACACCTACTCCGGCTATGAGAAGCGTGTGAAGACCAACGTTGAATCCCGTGTGGCGAGCTTCGGCATGGAAGACAAGATCTTCCAGATTGAAGTGCCGATGGAAGAGGTCGAAAAGCACACTGAAAAGGGCAAGAAAGTCATCACCCGCGTGCGTGTACCCGGCTACGTGCTGATTCGCATGCTTCCGGATGAGAACGCCCGTCGTATCGTTCGTGAAACCGAAGGCGTCACCGGCTTTGTTGGTCCGACCAAGGATCCGGCACCGCTGAGCCGCAAGGAAGTCGTTTCCATGATGGCTCCGATGATTGCCTCCGAAGCGCTCAAGAAGGCTGGCGACAAGCCGGCCGCCAACAAGAAGCGCGTCCTCGAAGTCTCCTACGCCGTTGGCGATCAGGTCACCGTCACCGACGGTCCGTTCACCACCATGGCAGCTGTCGTCTCCGACGTTGAGCCCACCACACAGAAACTCACCGTGCTCGTGTCCATCTTCGGTCGCGACACACCAGTGGAGTTGGGCTTCAATCAGGTAGAAAAGCTAGCCTGAAATTTAAAATAGTAAGGATTTTGAAAGACCCCGCGCATTGCGGGGTCTTTTTTTGTCTGGGGGAGTGGGCACAATGAGAAAGCTTGTGTCTGGAGGGTTTGGCGTGCCTGAACGAGGGTGCGGAATCCGCTAGCACAGCACAGCAATATACGTTGCGGAAGGAACCGGACGCGGGAGACCTACTCCGGTGCCGCTACCACCGCTTCTACAGAAAGAAGAACCATACAATGGCTCCTAAGAAGAAAGTCTCGGCGCTTCTCAAGCTCCAGATTCAGGCTGGCAAGGCCAACCCGGCCCCGCCGCTGGGCCCGGCACTGGGTTCCCATGGCGTGAACATCATGGACTTCTGCAAGCAGTACAACGCTGCCACGCAGGACAAGATGGGCCAGGTCATCCCTGTTGAGATCACCGTTTTCGAAGATCGTTCCTTCACCTTCATTCTGAAGACCCCGCCGGCGGCAGCTCTGCTGAAGAAGGCCGCGGGCATCCAGAAGGGTACCGAAAACCCGCTGACCCACAAGGTCGGCTCCGTCACCAAGGCTCAGGTCCGTGAGATCGCCGAAATCAAGATGGCTGATCTGTCCGCACGCGACGTCGAAGCCGGCATGAAGATCATCGAGGGCACCGCCCGCTCGATGGGTATCACGGTTACCGACTGAGAGGAGAGGGACAAATGGTAAAGCGTTCCAAGAAGTACCGCGAAGCTTCTGAGAAGATCGATCGTAACAATCTTTACACCGCTAACGAAGCCATCGCTCTCGTCAAGAGCATGCCGGAGTACAAGTTCGATCAGACCGTTGAGGCCGTGCTGCGCCTGAACGTGGATCCGCGCAAGGCCGACCAGCTGGTCCGCGGTTCCGTCAACCTGCCGAACGGCACCGGTAAGACCGCCAAGGTTCTCGTGTTCGCCCGTGGCCCGAAGGCCACCGAGGCTCTCGAGGCTGGCGCCGACATCGTCGGTGACGACGATCTCGTGCAGAAGGTCGCCGACGGCTTCCTTGACTTCGATTCCGTGGTGGCTACCCCGGACATGATGGGCAAGGTCGGCCGCCTCGGCCGTGTGCTCGGTCCGCGTGGCCTCATGCCGAACCCGAAGACCGGCACCGTGACCATGGACGTCACCAAGGCCATCAAGGACATCAAGGGCGGCAAGGTCGACTTCCGCGTTGACAAGAACGGCAACCTGAGCTTCCTCATCGGCAAGCTCTCCTTCACCGAGCAGGCTCTCGACGAGAACTTCAAGGCTGTTGCCGACGAAATCAAGCGTCTGAAGCCGTCCACCGTGAAGGGCCGCTACGTCACCAAGGCGACCATCACCTCCACGATGAACCCGGGCGTCCCGGTTGATCCGACGGTCATCGCCTGAGCAATATAGCTTGCAAATAGCTTCTATATGGCTTGCAAAAGACCCGCATTCCGCCCCAACGCGAGATGCGGGTCTTTTCGTATATATCTTGCGATTATCTATCTCATTTAATAAATAATGATCCTGCAATTGTCTGAATATCAAAGAATCTCAATGAAACCAGATATCGGATAGATATTAAAAACAGAAAAGTGGTTTCAACGATCGCGCATACGGCCAATTGCAAGCGCGGTCGTCAACACGTATGCGTCGCGCGGATCGGTCGCATCCCAACCGGTCGTTTCCGCGGCACGCTTCAAACGATAACGCACCGTATTCGGATGCACGTTCAAATCCTTCGCGGTGTTCTCCAACGAACTGCCGTTCCTCAAAAACGTGGAAACCGTCACAAATGTCGGATCGTCGGGATTATCGCCATGAAGCACCCGATACACGTTCTGATACAGCTCCTCACGAGCGTAGTCATCGCCCAAAAGCGCCCTCTCAGGCAGTAATTCGTCGGCACGCAACGGGCGGGACGGCGAGGCCAAAGCGGGAGCGGCCTGCAGCGAGAACAAGGTTTCACGCAACACATGCGAGGCGCCGACGACACCGGAACGTACCGGGCTCAAATACACCGGCTCATCCTCGCTGAACGCGGGCATGACAGACGTGCACGTCACCTCGGCGGTGGCGGCTCCCATCTGGCAGACCAACACCAGCAGAAAACTGCCGTACGTGCCGACGATCGCGTGCTCTCCACCCAAATCATGCACCGCATTGCGTGCGACAAGCGAAGCCGAGGCAGGACTCACCTTCGGTGTGCCGCCAATCGCGAAGCAATCGAAATTTCCGCGCCATCCGAGCACGTTCATCAACGAGGCGACGCGATCATCCGTAAGATTTGTCATCAGGCATTCGAAAGCGAGCCGTTCGATGGTCGAATCGTCGGTGTGCCCTGCCAGAAGGTCGAGAATGTCTGTCTGATCGGAGTTCATAAGCGTCAAGTGTAGCCGTCTATCCAACGAATCGCTGAACGGGCGGCGACAACAAGGGGAGGCTCATTCGGGGAGTGCCGCTATTATGCCGCTTATGAGCGAAGTCAAGAAAACCGGAAAGCGTGGCGGAAAGGTCGGCACGTTCCTCAGCTGGACGCTGGCCGTGCTGGCATGCCTGTGGGTGGCATGGTGTTGTGCCATCGGGCCGTTGTATTGGTTTGGTGTCGGACTTTCCGACTTCGGCTGGCTGAACGTGCTGTATTTGGCGGTCGCTTTCGCAATATGTTTTTCGATTGTCGTCGCGCTGGTCAGATTCGGACATGGCCGTCGCGTGCTTCCGCGATATTTCGTACGTCGGTATGAAAGACTATGCGACGAGATCGCGGGAACGCCAACCACTGTGCTCGGCATTATGTTGCGACACTTGCATGACGCTGCGCACAGTCGCCCAGGGCGTGCCCTTCATGCGATGATCGTATGGCTTGGGCGCAAACTGACCCGTTGCACCGACTGCTGGTGGAAACTCATGCTGGTGTTCGTGATCGGCTGGCTGTGGGTGCCGACCACGCTATTGGCCGCATTCGGCGCCGACATGCGTTCGCAAATCCGCGAATTCAGCTGGGCGTTGAACCAGTGGACGGGCCTGAAGCAACCGTATATCGGCTTCTTCTCGTTCGTGCCCATGGATATCTACCCGACCGCGCATTACATGTGGCCGGATAATCCCACGTACCTGACCGACCAGCATAACGTTGTGCTTACCGTGTTCTACGGCGCGGTGGCGGCGGTTTCCCGCTATTTCACCGACTCCAACGATGCGGGCATTGTGGTGCTTGCCGCATTGCAATGGCTGTTCGCCGCATTCTGCTGTTCGGCGACCGCCAACCGATTCTTCAACCTGCCGTGGCGCAGGCTCGGCGTCGGCACATTCGACTTCTCGCATCCGGAACGCCACGATTGCTGGAATATGCGCGATTACACGCATCCCGAAGCGGGCGTCGTGGCACGCCCTTCCAGACTGCGGGCCGGTGCGAAAACCCGATTCGTGATACTTCTGTTCTTCATGGTGTGCCCCCTTGCAGTGTTCGCCACGATTTCCCTGACGAAATCGCCGCTGTTCGCTTTCGCGTTCGTATGGTGGTTTGGCGTGTGGTACGAACTGCATATGACGCACATCAAAGCGTTGCCCACCATCAACGGCAAGCCGACTCGTCTGCGCAAACGCTCGATCATGGCGCTCATCATCTCAAGCTGCGTGATGCTCATCAGCGCGAAATACGCATGGTACATCATTCTCTTTACCCTGATCCTAGCGCTCATCAACGATCGAAAACGTTGGAAAACCTATCTTGTGGCACTGCTGCTGCCGACCATCCTCATTCATGGCGGCATCGTATTCCTCACCAACACGGGTGCCATCATCGGTGGCGACCCGATCGAAAGCCGGGGCATCCAACTGCAACAGATCGCGCGCGTTGCCAAATACAATCCAAACGGCATTCCGGCGGACGCGGCGGAAAAGCTCGAACCCGTCTTCAACCTCGACCAAATGGCCGAAGCATACTCCTGGCAGGACGCCGACCCGGTGAAATCCTCCGGTATCCAATCGAAAAAAGTCAGCTACAAGTGGCGTACCGTCACCGAAGACGACATGAAGAACTTCAACGAGGCATGGCTTGAAATCGTCGTCGCGAATCCCGTGATCGCACTCGACGCGTTTTTCGCGGAGTGTTTCGGCTATTTCGACGTGACTGACCTGCCGTACGTGTCGATGGACTACTACGTGAACAACGATTACGTGCAGAGCGGCAATGAGTGGATACACCTGTACAACCACGATTGGCGCGATGCGGTGGCTGGTTTCGCCAAAGGATGGGGCAATATTCCCGTGGTCGGCTGGGTGACGCACGGCAATCTGTACGTAACGCTGATGCTGCTGGTCGGCGCTGCCGAAGTGGTGCTGCGACGGTGGCGTTCGCTGTCGTGGCATTTGCCCTTGTTGCTGCTCATGGGCGTGATGATCACCGCTCCGGCCAACAATTTCGAACGGCATATGCTGCCGGTCGCGTTCGTGTTCGGTTTCGTATGCCTGCAATTCTGGCGTGAGTCGCGTAATGCTCGGCTGGCGGTCAATGCGAACGTGGTCAGCGAGTATGAGGCCAGCCAAGTGCGGCAGGACGAATAGCGACTGCGTGGTTGTTGTGCTGGCCGTTACGTTGCATCGAACATACCGTAGTAGATAGGTAATGATGGCGATTTTGGATTCGGCAATGATTATGCCGCGTACTTGTGTTGCGGCGGATCAGGTGCTGCTGCTCGACACCGTGGGATCCACGAATACGTATGCCGCGAATTTGGTGCGCGAGGGAGTGCTGTTCGGTGCGAATGGTGCGGATGGCGTGAACAGCGCGGATGGCGTGAATGCAGGGAAGTCTGCGTGGAGCGGGCATGAAATCGTGGTCATTGCGGCGAATGAGCAGACAGCAGGCCGCGGGCGTCTCGACCATACGTGGACGAGCGTTCCGGGGGAGTCGTTCATCGTGTCGCTGGTGGTAAGCGTGCCCGTTTCGATTATGCGCGATTTATCCGTCAGCGGTTGGCTGCAAATGATCGCCGGTTGCGAGATGCGTGAGGCGATTGTTGGCGCGGTACGCGATTGCGGCGGCGGTTTTGACGGGAAGATTGGAACCATTGCGCTGAAATGGCCGAACGATATTTTCGCGGACGGACGGAAACTCGGCGGCATTCTCGCCGAAATGGTGCCGATTACGGGTTGTGGGGATCGCGTCGCCATTGTGATCGGCGTCGGTTTGAATCTTGCCGTCGCGCAGGAACGATTGCCGATAGACACGGCCACGTCATTGCAGTTGATTGCGCATGATCTGCCGGATGCTGCCGTTATGCGCGATGCAATCGCCGCACGTTGGGTGCAAGGATTGCGCTCGCGGTTGGCTGAGTTCGAGGAAGATCCCCATCGTGAGGCCGTGCGTGCCAGAGAGGTCATGATTCCGATCTGTTGGACGCTTGGCAAATCTTGCGAAGCGCATTTCGTGGATGGAACCACCCTGCGGGGCAAGGCTATCGCTTTAAACGACGACGCCTCCCTGACCATTGAGGATCAGGAAGGCGTGTTGCATCGGGTGAGCACGGCCGATGTGGGCGTGCTCGGCAAGTGAGGAAAACGTTCGTAACGCGTTCCACTCACTTCAGCTTGGCAAGACCTGCGACCACGACGGAAGCGACAACGGCCTTGACCGCGTCGCCGGCAATGAATCCCATGGAAGCCACCGCGACGATCGGCAGCGCAACGCCGGTAATGGCGGACTGCACGATGAAACCAAGCAGATAGTCAAGCACAATGCAGCCGGCGACGCAGGCGAACAGATAACGTGCGGCGGTCAGCGCACCGTGCTTCAGCGAATCGGTGCGGGCTTCGCCCTTGAGCAGCGAGGTGACGACGGCTGCCGGCAGGAAGCCGATCAGGAAGCCGGCGCTCGGGCCGACCAATGCCATGGTGGAAGCGCCGCCTGCGAACACCGGCAGACCGACCGCGCCTGCCGCCAGATACATGAGCATTGCGGCGCCGGCCTGCTTCCACGGCAGCATCAGCGCGGCCAGCATCACCACAAACGTCTGCAAGGTGATCGGCACGGGCGTGCCTGGAATCGGCACGGCGCCGGCCGCGGAAGCTGCCCACATGAGTACGGCGAACAGCGTGGGCTTGAGTACGGATCCGAGAGTGCCGCTGGTAGCGGTTTTCAGTGTGGTTTTGAGCGTCAGCATTGCGTTACGCACGATAATTCTCCTTGAATCTGATTGCATTACTGTTGATGAATCGACGATTGTTGACGGCCGAAATGACGGCAATCGCAAAAGTGACGAAAATGCATGGTTTGTCAACTTATGCCCCCAATCGTAGGTTGGCTAAGTTTCGGTAACGTTTGTGGAGCCTTACAAAAAGATCGCGTGTCTTTTGTGGGAAACGAGTTCCCGATTTTTCGTTCGTTCGGCCAAACTTGACGTTATGCCTAAAAATGTCAACAAACTTCTGGTGGCGAATCGCGGCGAAATCGCTCTTCGCGTAGTGCGCACCGCGCGTGAGATGGGGATTCCCACGGTTGCGGTGTATGCGGAACAGGATCGTCATGCGCAATATGTGCAGATGGCTGACGACGCATATCTGCTTTCCGGAGATACATACAAAGACACATATCTCAACGAGGATCTGCTGATCGACATTCTGCAGCGCAGCGGTGCCGACGCAGTGCATCCGGGCTATGGATTCCTTTCCGAAGTCGCTTCATTCGCACAGAAAGTGATCGACGCGGGCGCGGCCTGGGTTGGTCCCAATCCGGAAGCCCTCGTGGATTTAGGAGATAAGATCACCGCACGTCGTGTGGCGACGTTTGCGAAAGTTCCGCCGGTTCCCGGTATTTCCCAGTCGATTTCCGACATGCGATTGCTGCTTGATTTCGCACACACGCACGGTTATCCGCTGATGCTCAAGCGCACCGATGGCGGCGGCGGCCGCGGCATCACGCTGGTGCATAATGATGATGAGCTGCGCGGCTTCTACATGAATCATGACGCGCTGCAGGGCGGCGATCTGAACGAATATTTCGTTGAACGATTCATCGACAAAGGGCGTCACGTCGAAACGCAGTGCGGCCGCGATTCGCACGGTAACTTCACTGTGTATTCCACGCGCGACTGCTCCGTGCAGCGCCGCAATCAGAAGCTTGTTGAAGAGGCTCCCGCACCGTTCCTTCCTTCCGATGTGACCGACCAGCTGGAAACCTACTCCCGCCGACTGTTCGAAGCGGTCGATTACGAAGGCCTTGGCACCTGCGAATTCATGGTGACCGAGCAAGGCAAAGTGTACTTCCTGGAAGTCAATCCGCGCCTGCAGGTGGAGCATACCGTCAGCGAGGAGGTTTGCGGACTCGACCTGGTGCGCGAGCAGCTGACCATCGCCAACGGTGGGGAATTGACCGTGAACCATCCGCTTCGTGGGCACAGTTTCGAACTGCGTCTGACCTGCGAGGATCCGGCAAAGAACCTTGCGCCAAGCTCCGGCACGCTGACTTCGCTGCGTTGGCCGTCCGGACCGGGTATCCGCGTGGATTCCGGCGTCGTCGAAGGCGACACCATCTCGCCGAAATTCGATTCGATGATGGGCAAGCTCGTGGTCACCGCATCCGACCGCGCCGCGGCCGTGGCACGTGTGCGCCGAGCATTGAGCGAACTGAAAGTGGAAGGCGTGCCAACTCCGGCAAGCCTGTTCGAACAGATCTTCAATGACGACGAATTCACCGCCGAACACGGTGCTGCATACGATGTCAGCACCAAATGGCTGGAACGCAAGTATCTCAACAAAGAAGCTGCATCGTCCCAAGGAGGGCAGCCGGCATCCGTGTCTGGCACGACGGGCTCTCTTGACGTCGACAAGAAGGAATCCAGCGAAACCTTCGTCATCGAAGTCAACAATCGCAGAGTGTCGTTGACCGTGCCGAACGACATCGTCGCCAACCTGACGGGCGGTGCCAAAGCACGTGACGCGAAACGCGCCATCCAGCCTCTGCGCGGGCAGGGACTGCATCATGCGCAGAAAAAACAGCAAAGCAACGACGGTCAATCCGGCGTGATCGCAAGTCCGATGCAGGCCGTCGTGACACGCATTAACGTGGCCGAAGGCCAGCAGGTGGCCAAGGGCGACCTGCTCGTCGTACTCGAATCCATGAAGATGGAAAACTATGTGTACGCGCCGGTCAAGGGCGCCGTCACCAAGATTTTCGTGGGGCCCGCGGCGGGCGTGGAAGCCGGCGAAACATTGATGACCATCGATGTGACCGGAGCGAGCGGTAACGGAAAGCAATCTGACGGAACCGCTGTTGGCGACACTACGGAAGGGGGTAAGTGATGACCGATATCATCGCAAGCCCGGCCGTTAAAGAAGCCGTGAAAATCGTGATGGAACAGCAGGAACGACTCGGCAAAAACGCAGCCGAAGCCGTCTCTGCGGCCGCAACCGACGCGCCGGGCGCAGCCCAGCCAATCCGCGCATCCGTACTGCGAGCGGCACAACTCGCGCACGAAGCGGAAGATCATGCACGCAATCGCCAGCACGTTAAAGGCAAGCTGACGGCACGCGAACGTCTCGACCTGCTGCTCGATACCGGTTCTTTTGAGGAAATCGGACGATTCTGCGGCGGTGACATCAACGGTGGTCGTGCGGGAGCGGCGGTCATCACCGGTTTCGGCGAAGTGTTCGGGCGCAAAGTCGCCGTCTATGCGCAGGATTTCTCCGTGCGTGGCGGCACTTTGGGAGTCGCGGAAGGCCGCAAGATCTGCCGGTTGATGGACAAGGCGCTCGATCTGAAAGTGCCGATCATCGCGCTCATCGATTCGGGTGGCGCCCGCATTCAGGAAGGCGTGGCCGCACTGACGCAATACGGGCATCTGTTCCGCAAAACCTGCGATGCCAGCGGTTTCGTGCCGCAGCTTTCACTGATTCTCGGCCCTTGCGCGGGCGGAGCCGTGTACTGCCCGGCACTGACCGACCTGATCATCATGACCCGCGAGAACTCCAACATGTTCGTCACCGGCCCTGACGTGGTCAAAGCGGCTACCGGCGAAGTGATTAGCATGGACGATCTCGGTGGCGGCTATGTGCACAACGCCACCTCCGGCGTAGCGCACTATTTGGGCGAAGACGAAGCTGACGCGATCGACTACGCGCGAACCGTGCTCGCCTACCTGCCGTCCAACTCCGACCTGCAGCCTCCCACCTACGCATACGCCGCAACCCGCTCCGATCGTGATGTAGCCAAACGACTCGCCACCATCGTGCCCGACAACGACCGCCAGCCATACGACGTGCTCGACGTGATCCGCTGCATCGTGGACTACGGCGAATTCGTACAAGTGCACGAGCTGTTTGCAAGCTCCGCAGTGGTGGGATTCGCCTGCGTGAACGGGCATCCGGTCGGCATTGTGGCAAACCAGCCGAACGTCAACGCGGGCATCCTCGACGTGGATTCCTCCGAAAAAGTGGCACGATTCGTGCGTCTGTGCGACGCGTTCAACCTGCCGGTCGTCACCTTGGTGGACACCCCCGGGTACAAGCCTGGCGCCGAACAGGAACATGCGGGCATCATCCGCCGCGGTGCGAAAGTGATCTACGCCTACGCCAACGCGCAAGTGCCGCTGGTCACCGTAATCCTGCGAAAAGCCTTCGGCGGTGCCTACATCGTGATGGGATCCAAAGCCATTGGAGCCGACCTCAACTACGCTTGGCCATCCAGCCAAATCGCAGTGCTCGGCGCAGCCGGAGCGGTGAACATCATCCACCGCAAAGACCTGCAGAAAGCCAAAGACGCAGGCAAAGACGTCGAAGCGCTCCGGGCCAAATACGTGGCCGACTACGAACGCACCACCGTCAACGCGAATCTTTCGCTGGAAATGGGTGAAATCGACGCCATGATCGACCCCGAGCAAACGCGCGAAACCATCATCGAATCGCTCAAACTGCTCTCCAGCAAGAAGCGTGTGCGCAAAACCACCAAACACCATGGCAACCAGCCGTTGTGACGGGTGCAAAGTGCGCGGATGAATCGTAAGCAAACGTAAACGCAAGAATCAATCGCAAGAACACATCGCAAGATTTTTGAAACAAGTAAGGAACATCATGAACACCTTTTTTCTTGATCGACTGAACGGTGAGCCGCACGCGCTCGCCTTCGCCGGACAATCCACCCCATGGCCGGTGGCGCTCACCGACCAAAACGCCAATCCGGTGCTCAACGAAGCGCTGCACGCCCATGCCGACGCAGCTCAGGCACTGCTGTACCCGGTGTCAGCCGACCTGCTCGCCACCACCGGCCGCCCGGTCGACCTGTTTGGATTCGAGCCGAATCCGGCACGACTCGGCGCTGCCGCAGCGGCTTCCGCAAGCGTTCCGGGCATTGCTCTCGCCCAGTTGGGTGCGCTGCTCGACGCTGCTTCTCTCGGCTACAATCCCGCCGTTGCCAAGCCGGTTGCCGTGCTCGGTCACTCCCAAGGCGTGCTCGCCGTGCACATGGTGCAGTCGATTGTCGAAGCGGGTTCCATTGAGGCGGCTTCCGCGCAAATTGATGAAATTCTTGCGATTGCCACGCTGATCGGTGTTGCCGGCACCCGTCAGGCGCGTCAGCTTGGTCTTGCCGCACGTCACGGCGAAGCCACGCCGATGCTGTCGGTCAAAGACATCACCCGTGCCCAGGTGGATGCGCTGATCAAGCGTGTTTCCGGTGCCCGCGGCCCGATTGCCGTGGCCGTCACCAATTCCGCCACGCATTATGTGCTCTCCGGCTACCCGGAGGATCTGGCCGCGTTCGGCGTGGAAGTGGCCAAGGAGCACAAGCACCAGGCCAAGCTGCGCGAAGAGAAGGTGCGTGGCGGTCGTGTGTTCGAACCGGTGCTCGAATACCTTGACGTGACCCTGCCGTTCCACAGCCCGCTCATGGCCGATGCTGTTTCACAGGCTGTTTCATGGGCGGAATCCTGCGGAATCGACGCCGACCACGCTCGCGAGCTTGCAGCCGAAGTGCTGCTCAACCATGTGGATTGGGCCGCCCGCGTGCGTGCGCTCATGAAATCCACCGATCCGAGTGCCCTGTGGGTGTTGGACTTTGGTCCGGGAACCACCGTTGGCAAACTGTTCTCCACTGTTGCCCAAGGCACTGGTGTCGGTGTGGTGGAAGCCTCTACCGTGGCTGATCGTGGCGAGCTCTCCACGCTGGAAACCTTGCCGGAGCGCACCCAGAACTGGACCCGCTTCGCACCAAGCATCATCCACACCTCCGCTGGAGACAAGGTGCGCACCGCATTCACCGAACTGACCGGCAAGGCTCCGGTACTGCTCGCCGGCATGACCCCGACCACCGTGGAGCCGGAAATCGTGGCCGCGGCCGCCAACGCCGGCTACTGGGCGGAACTTGCAGGCGGTGGCCAGGTGACCGCCAGCGTGTTCGACCGTCATGTTGCCAAGCTAGAAGAAGAGCTTGAAGAAGGCCGTACCGTTGAATTCAACGCGATGTTCATGGACCGCTACCTGTGGAACCTGCAGTTCGGATCCCAGCGTATCGTGCCGAAGAAGCGTGCCAGCGGCACTCCGATCGACGGCGTGGTCGTGTCCGCGGGCATTCCGGAACTTGACGAGGCCGTGGAACTCATCCACAATCTCAACGCCGACGGATTCCCATATGTGAGCTTTAAGCCGGGTACCGTCGACCAGATTCGTCAGGTGGTGCGTATCGCCAAGGCCGTCGCTCCGGTCAAGGTGCTGATCGAAGTTGAAGGCGGTTCCGCAGGCGGTCACCATTCGTGGGAATCGTTGGATGATCTGCTGCTCAGCACCTATGCCGAAGTGCGCGAACAGTCGAACCTTGTGCTCGTGGTCGGCGGCGGCATCGGTACGCCGGAACGTGGCGCCGACTACATCACCGGCGAATGGTCCGCCGAATACGGTCGCCCGCTCATGCCGGTGGATGGCGTGCTCGTCGGCACCGCCGTGATGACCGCCAAGGAAGCGCACACCAGCCCTGAAGTCAAGCAGATGCTCGTCAACACCCCAGGCATTCCCGCCAAGGGAGCAGACGCCGATCCGTTCGCTCCGCTGGGCGAGCAGTGGGTGCCGAGCGGCCAGGCCAAGGGTGGAGTCACTTCCGGCCTGAGCCACCTGCATGCTGACATTTACGAGCTGGAAAACTCTTCCGCACGTTGTGGACGCCTGCTGGTGCGCGTGATGAAGCATCCGGAAGAGCTGGAAAGCCGTCGTGAGGAAATCATCGAAGCGTTGAACGCCACCGCGAAGCCGTATTTCGGTGACCTGAAGGCCATGACCTATCTCGCATGGGCGCAGCGTTTCGCCGATCTCGCTTTCCCGTGGGTCGACGAAACCTATGCCGATCGCTTCCTGCACTTGCTGCAGCGTATTGAAGCTCGCGTCACCACGCAGGAAAGCGGCGAATTCGCATCGCTGTTCGCATCCCGTGCCGATGTGGAATCCGATCCGCACGCGGCCATCGCCAAGCTTGCCGAAGTCTATCCGCAAGCCGACGAACTGACCGTCACCCCGATGGATGAAGCTTGGTTCCCGGTGCTCGTGCGTGAATATCCGAAGCCAATGCCGTTCGTGCCCGTCATCGATAACGACCTGCTGCGTTGGTGGGGTCAGGACCAGCTGTGGCAGTCCGAAGACTCCCGTTACTCCGCCGATTCCGTGCGTATTATTCCTGGTCCGATCTCCGTCGCGGGCATCACCACCGTTGACGAACCGGTCGCCGACATTCTTGGCCGTTTCGAAGCGACCATGGTCAAGCGCGTTTCCGCAGAATCGCCGATCGCAGCTAAAACCGCGTTCGCCCAGCTCGGCGCGGCATCTTCCGCAGAAGAATTCATTCGCAAATCCCCGAACATTTCGTGGGTGGGCCATCTCATGGCAAACCCGGCATACGGCACTAGCAACGGTGACGCCAACTATGAGATTCGCAAGATTTCCAGCGAAGGAAGCGTCGAAAAGTACGATCTCGACATCCATCTCGATACCTACTGGGACAACGATCCGGACGGTGGCAAGTCCAAGCATGCCGTACGAGACATCGTCATCCCGCTGAACGTAGACGGCAACGAATCCGGGCTCTTCCCGGTGGTCGACCGTGACCGCCTACCGGAACACGTGTACCGTATGCTTGCAGACACTGCCGGCATTGGTAACACCGCCATTACTGGAGACAAGCTCACCGCCATGCCTGTTATTGAACAGGTGGCTGACAAAGCTTCCTATCCGTTCGGCCAGGCGCATGCCAGCTACACGCTGTCCGCCAACCTCGGCTTCGACCATGAAGCGGCCACCGGCGGCGCGCTGCCAAGCAACCTGGTGCCGTCCCGCATCGCACCGGACGCGCTCGTCGGACCGGCATGGCCCGCCATCTACGCGGCCCTCGGATCCGTGTACGTCAACGGCTTCCCGGTGATCGAAGGCCTGCTCAACGCAGTGCATCTCGACCATCTCATCGAACTGGAAGTCAGCGAAGACGAACTGCTCAAGCATATCGGCGAACAAATCGCGCTGACCAGCTGGGCCGAAGACTACTTCGAATCGGCATCCGGCCGTGTGGTGACCATCCACGTCACCCACAGCACGCAAGACGGCACCGTGCTTGCCAACGAAACCGAACGTTTCGCCATCCGTGGTCGTGCATACTCCGACGCACTGCCGACGGAAGCACCAGACTATGGTGGAATCGACGCGGAAATCGAAAGCACTCCGCGCCGACTGCTGCGCCGCGTCAAGGTGACCGCTCCGCACGAGATGACCGCCTTCGCACGTACTTCCGGCGATTTCAACCCGATTCACACCTCGCATCGTGGCGCTGCTGTTTCCGGTCTTGCGGCACCGCTCGTGCACGGCATGTGGCTCTCCGCAACCGCACAATACGCGGTGCAGGCGCTTGACGGCAAGGGTGCGCACTATGAAATCGCAGGCTGGACCTACAACATGTACGGCATGGTGCAGCTCGACGACGAAGTGGAAATCTCCATCGAACGCGTCGGACGCGTGGCTCACTCCGGCATGGTGCTCGAAGTGACCAGCCGTATCAAAGGCAACATCGTGTCTCGTGGTACCGCCATCGTGCGCGCGCCGAAGTCCGCGTTCGTATACCCGGGCCAGGGCATACAGCAGCAGGGCATGGTGCTCGACGAGCGTGCCAAGTCCCCGGCCGCACGAGACGTATGGAAGCGTGCCGACAAGGTGACCCGCGAGAAGCTTGGATTCTCGATCCTTGCCGTCGTGCGTGACAATCCGAAGGAACTGACCGCCAACGGCGTGACCTACCGCCATCCGGAAGGCCTGCTCAACCTGACCCAGTTCACGCAGGTGGCGCTCGCCACCGTGGCATTCGCCCAGACCGCACGTCTGCGCGAAGCCGGCGCCGACATTTGGCCTGCCTATTTCGCAGGCCACTCGCTGGGCGAATACAACGCGTTGAGCTCCTTCGCCGGCGTGATTCCGCTGGAAACCGTGATCGAACTCGTGTTCCACCGCGGCTCCACCATGCATCACCTCATTCCGCGCGATGCGAAGGGCCGTTCCAACTACCGTATGGGTGCGTTGCGTCCGAACCAGTTCGGTGTGGGCGATGACGGTGTGCGCGAGTACGTTGAATCCGTGTCGAAGGCTTCCGGCGAGTTCCTGCAGATCGTGAACTACAACCTGGCTGGCCAGCAGTATGCCGTGGCAGGCACCATTGCCGGTTTGAAGGCGCTGAAGGCCGATTCCAGCCGCCGCGTGGCCGAATATGGCGGCAAGCCAGCGTTCATGCTGGTGCCGGGCATCGATGTGCCGTTCCATTCCACGCTGCTGCGCAAGGGTGTGCCGGAATTCCGTGACAAGCTTGACGCGCTCCTGCCGCAGACCATCGATTACCGTGGCCGCCTGGTCGGACGCTACATTCCGAACCTGGTTGCGGCTCCGTTCGAAATGACGAAGGAATTCGCGGCCAAGATTCTCGAAGTCGTGCCGTCCGAGCGCATTCAGGCCGCTTTGGATGATCCGCAGATTTGGGATTCCTATGCTGCTGATGATCAGAAGCTCGGCCGATTGCTGCTTACGGAACTGCTGTCTTGGCAGTTCGCCTCTCCGGTGCGTTGGATTGAGACGCAGGCTCTGCTGTTCGGTTCCTCCGAGCAGGGCGGTCTTGGTGTGGAAGAGTATGTTGAGGTTGGTCTCGGCAATGCTCCGACGCTCGCCAATCTGGGTTCCAAGACGTTGCGTCTGCCGCAGTTTGCCGGTCGCGATGTGACGGTGTACAACGTTGGTCGCGATGAAGGCCGCGTGTACATGACTGATTCCGATTCGTTGGTTCCGGAAGAAGATGCTGACGATTCTGCGGTTGCGACTTCTGCTTCTTCTGTGGCTGCTGCTCCGGCTGTTGCCTCAGCTCCTGCGGCTGCTCCTGCTGCTGTTGCGGAAGTTCCGGTTGTTGCAGCTCCCGCCGGCGCTCCGTCTGACGTTGCCGTTGCGGATATTGCATTCAAGGCATCCGATGCGATTGCCACATTGCTGGCTTACTCGGCTAAGGTTCGCCCCGATCAGATCGGCGAAAGCGATACCACCGATACGCTGACCAATGGTGTGTCTTCTCGCCGTAATCAGCTGCTTATGGACATCAGTTCCGAACTGGGTGTGGCTTCCGTGGATGGTGCTGCCGAAGCGACGGTCAATGCGCTGAGCGCTTTGGTCAACAAGGTCGCTCCGAACTACAAGGCGTTCGGTCCGGTGCTGTCCGACATTGTGCGCGACCGTGTGCGTGGCATGTTCGGTGCCGCCGGTGTGAAGCTCGGCCAGATCACTAAGCGTGTGACCGATACATGGCAGCTTGGCGAAGGGTGGGCTTCCCATGTGGTGGCTGCGCTCGTGCTCGAAACTCGTGAGGGGGCCAGCTCTCGTGGCGGTGATCTTGCCTCGTTGAGCACGGATGCCGCTTCCAATGCGGCCGCTGCCAACGCGCTGATCGATGCGGCCGTGCAGAAGGTTGCTGCCGATAAGGGCATCGCCGTTGCCATGCCGAGCGCCGGTGGCGCAGCCGGCGGGGCAGTGGTTGATTCCGCCGCTTTGGATGCGTTCGCAGCCAAGGTGACCGGTGCCGATGGCGTGCTCGCTTCCACGGCGAAGTTCGTGCTGAACCAGCTGGGCGTAGTCGCTCCGGTTGCCGAGGAAACTGCTGATGAGAACGCGGCTGTTGTGGCTGCGGTCGAAGCTGAACTCGGCGCTGACTGGCCGAAGCAGGTCGAACCTCGTTTCGACGAGCGCAAGGCCATTCTGTTCGACGATCGTTGGGCATCCGCACGTGAAGACTTGGCACGCGCCTACTACAACAACGATGAATCCGCATTGAACGGTAGCTTCATCGGTCTCGGCAAGACCATTGCCGACGAAGCCGCTTGGTATGCAGGCAAGAGCAACAACGCGGATCTGAAGATCGCATTCAATCGTGTTGCTGCCGAAGCAGGAGAAAACGCTTCCGAATCGGCAGAAAACAGCCGTTTTGCTGGAGATATCGCAGTGGTGACCGGCGTGGCTCCGAACTCCATCGCAGCCCAGGTGGTCAACGGCCTGCTTGCAGGCGGCGCTACCGTGGTGGCCACCTCGCACAGCTTCAAGCCAAGCGTGAAGGCATGGGCCAAGCAGACCTACCGTGAGCATGCGGCGGGCGATGCCAAGCTGTGGCTGGTTCCCGCGAACCTGTCAAGCTACCGTGATGTGGACGCGTTGGTCGCTTGGGTCGGCAATGTGCAGAAGAAGACTTCCGGTGCGACCACCACGATTCTCAAGCCTGCTTACGAGCCGAGCCTGTTCTTCCCGTTCGCGGCTCCGCCGGTACATGGCAACCTTGCCGATTCCGGTGAACTGTTCGAATCCCAGACTCGCCTCATGCTGTGGGGTGTTGAGCGTGCGATTGCCGGACTTGCGAAGATCGGTGCCGACACCGATGTGCAGCATAAGTTGCATGTGGTGTTGCCGGGATCGCCGAACCGCGGTATTTTCGGCGGCGACGGTGCCTATGGCGAAGTGAAGAGCGCATTTGATGCGATCGTGAACCGTGCTCGCGCCGAAAAGGTGTGGTCGAGCCGTGTGACCTTCGCCCATCCGAAGATCGGTTGGGTGCGCGGCACGGGCTTGATGGGTGGCAATGATCCGCTGGTCGAAGTGGTGGAGCGTCACGGTCTGAAGACCTATTCCACCGCCGAAATTGCAGTTGAACTGCTGAACCTTTCCACCCGCGAATCCCGTATCGAAGCAGCCAAGGCCCCGCTTGACGTGGATCTGACCGGCGGACTCGGCAACGAGCCGATCGACATCAAGGCATTGCGTGCGGAAGCCATGGAAGACGCGGTCCAAGCGGAAGCAGCGAATGCCAAGAACGCAATCGCAGGCGACGAATCCGATACCGCGGCCAAGACGCTTATTAAGGCGCTGCCAAGCCCGCGTGCTCCGCGTCAGGCCAAAGTCGATCTTGTCGATTGGCAGAACGTCACCGCTCGTCCGGAAGACGAAATCGTCATCGTGTCTGTGGGCGAGCTTGGACCGTGGGGTTCCGGCCGTACCCGCTTCGAAGCCGAACTCGGCATTCATTCCGATGGTCAGGTGGATCTGTCTGCCGGCGCGGTGCTCGAACTGGCATGGAACATGGGTCTGCTGACGTGGAACGACAGCCCCAAGCCGGGCTGGTACGACGTGGACGGCAACCTCGTGCCTGAGGAGGATATCGCGGAACGCTACCATGACGAGGTCGTGGCACGCTCCGGCGTGCGTCCGTTCGACGAAGGCATGGGCAACGACTACAAGGACGGCACCGACGAGGAAGAGGCCGAGGTGTTCCTTGACCACGATGTGACCTTCTCGGTTCCGACTCGTGAGATTGCCGAAGAGTACGTCAAGCTTGACGAAACGCACACCAGCTTCGCGGCCGATGTCGAATCCGGCGAATGGAACGTCACCCGCCATGCCGGCTCCATGATTCGCGTGCCTCGGCGCGCGGCCATGACCCGTACGGTTGGAGGCCAGTTCCCGAAGGGCTTCGACCCGGTCAAGTGGGGCATTCCGGCCTCCATGGTCGGCGACGTCGACAAGATCGCCTTGTGGAACATCGTCACCACGGTCGACGCCTACCTGTCCGCAGGCTTCACGCCGACCGAAATCCTCGAAGCGGTGCATCCGTCGATGGTCGCCTCCACGCAGGGCACCGGTTTCGGCGGCATGGCCTCCATGCGCAAGCTGTACTTGGATCGCTTCCTCAACCATGAGATTCCGACCGACATTCTGCAGGAAGCTCTGCCGAACGTTGTCGCGGCCCATGTGATGCAGTCCTATATCGGCGGCTACGGCAACATGGTCCAGCCGGTTTCCGCCTGTGCCACGGCAGCCGTCTCTCTTGAAGAGGGTGCCGACAAGATCGCGCTCGGCAAGGCCGACTTCGTGGTCACCGGCGCAATCGACGACATCGGCGTGGAATCCGTGATCGGATTCGGCAACATGAACGCCACCGCCAATTCGGAGGAAATGTACGCCAAGGGCATCGATGCGCGCTTCTTCTCCCGCGCCAACGACCGTCGTCGTGGCGGATTCGTGGAATCCCAGGGTGGCGGCACCATTCTGCTGACCCGTGGCGATATCGCGTTGAAGCTCGGCCTGCCGGTTGCCGGCGTGATCGGATTCGTACACTCCTACGCAGATGGCGCGCACACTTCCATCCCGGCTCCGGGCTTGGGTGCGCTTGCAGCGGGCATGGGCGGCAAGGATTCCAAGCTGGTGCGCGATCTGGCCCGTCTTGGCATCACTCCGGACGACATCGCCGTGGTTTCCAAGCACGATACGTCCACCAACGCCAACGATCCGAACGAATCCGAACTGCACAACACGTTGGCCCACGCCATTGGCCGCACCGACGGCAACCCGCTGTTCGTGATCTCGCAGAAGACGCTCACCGGCCATGCCAAGGGCGGTGCCTGCATCTTCCAGGTCAACGGTCTGACCCAGCTGTTCAAGTCCGGTGTGATTCCGGCCAATGCTGCCCTTGACTGCGTTGATCCGAAGCTCATGCGCGACGACCACATGGTTTGGCTGCGCGAGCCGCTGAAGGTCGGCTCCGTCAAGGCGGGCCTGGCCACGTCGCTCGGTTTCGGCCACGTGTCCGGCTTCGCTGCGATTGTCAATCCGGGCGCATTCGAAGCGGCGGTGGCCAACACCGCGGGCGTCGAGGTGCTGAACGCATGGCGTGATCGCGCCAACGAGCGTCTGGCCGCTGGCCAGCGTCGCCTTGAGGAAGGTATGATGGGCCGCGCCGCTCTCTACGAGCCGATCGACAACCGTCGTTTCCATGAGGATGGCCGCGGCTACAACGCGCACGAAGTGGAGAAGGCCATGCTGCTCGATCCGAATGCGCGCCTGAGCGCATCCGGTTACTTCGAAGCCTGATCCCCGCGTCTGAGCGCCTGAAATTTCTGGCGTTCAGACGAACGGTCATCAAATCCCGTATCTGTCGCAATCTCAGTTTTTCGCGACGGATCCGGGATTTTCATATTCTTGAATCACCCTACTTTCCGTCTGCACGACTCCCGTTTGGTGCCGTATTTTCGCTTGTGCAGACTCAAAACGAGGGACTCGCAATGTGGGTGACAAAGGATGAAGCGCTTAAGCAAGGATGGTACCCTTGCATGAAAACGAAGTGTCGCCCGCCTGTTTTGCGGAAGTCGACATGGTTCGTTTCTTTCTGAAAACTTTCGAAAGGCTGGAAAATGCTGGGTTTGGGGCATGACGTCGTGGATGTGCCTGCGTTCGCCGAGCAACTGGACGAACCTGGGTCGCGCATGCGAAACCTGTTCTCCATGCGCGAGCGATGGCAGACCGCTCAACGGATGCAGGTCAAGCGAGATGGCGAGGCGGTGCATCTTGCGGCCCGCTGGGCGGGCAAGGAGGCCTTCCTCAAGGCGTGGTGCGAGGCGATTTCGCATAGGACGAAAGGCGATGGCGACGTTGCCTATCCGTACACGCTTGACGATTTTCCTTGGGAACGTATCGAGATACTTGACGATTCCCACGGCGTGCCCCACGTCATGCTCTCGCCCGGGGTGCGATGCAAGCTGCAGCAATCGTTGGGGTTGCCGGTTAACGGGGATGGCCAATCGTGCGAAATACACATTTCCATGAGCCATGACGGATCTGTTGCATCCGCGGTGGTGACAATAGAAGCGTGAATGGCAATTGCACAATCTCGGCCAATCGCACAATAACCAATAATTTCGTCAATCGATTGACGTTGGTCATCAAAACGCCTCGAACCGGTTTGATAAAACCGTTGATTCACGTTACACTTGTGCCAGCATCGCAGCAATGAAAGCAGCGAAACCCAATACTCATAACAACGAGGTTCCCTGAGAAGAGGAGTAGAGGCATGGCACGTTCCAAGTCCGACCAAGCGTTTGACGAGCGCATCGCGAAGAACAGCGAAGAACTGCATGAACTGCTGACGGAACTGTACGGAGAACAGGCCGACGAAGCCTTCCGAAACCTCACCGAGCTGATGAAGTCGTCGTATGCGGCGCGCCCCGCCGATCTGAA
>ENA-ORTM01000945-ORTM01000945.1-human-gut-metagenome-genome-assembly--contig:-NODE-945-length-32803-cov-3.901521_pt1 | contig 32803 bp, 36 predicted proteins | sample MGYA00241909_ERZ509182 | MGnify/ENA primary metagenome ERZ509182 (study PRJEB26280, sample SAMEA2338855) | human gut metagenome | biome: human gut; feature: human-associated habitat; material: faeces...
ATTTGTCGCCGGGCTTTTGGGTCGTGGCAAATTGTACGTTCAAATCAAATATAATTCCCTTGCAAAATCCCCGTTCCGCCAACATACCGTCGAACGTTTCCCGGATTTGCGGGATTGTGGACGCCGTACCCTTTGTTGAAAACTGCCATAACCCGGCAACGCCACGTACCAACGGTACAATGAAATTCAACGTCAACGTAATTTCCCAACCGTCGTGTCCGTCCTGTTTGCTTTTCCGATTGGGGTAACGCTTGGTAATAGCCAACATCAAATTCGGGTATTCCTCCGTTGTCAATGTTTCGTACTTTTTGCCGTCCCAAACTTGGAACGTTTCGCCGTCGCCCGCCGCAATCAATCGTCCGTCGTCGTCCCGGTACTCGTACCGCTCGTTGCATACTTTCGCCGGGTCGTCGTCCGGGAAAACGATTTGAATTGTTTGGGGCTTTTCGCCGTATGCCTGTGTAAATAACCCGGCATACTTTCCCGTTGGTATGAAATAATCCACGCTTTGCGGGTATCCGTTGGCGTTTTTCATTCCGATTTTTATTTGTCCGACACGGGGCAAAATCAAACGGGATTTTTCCGCCTCCGGTCGTCTTATTCGTCCTTTCATGCTCTTTATATTTCGGGGTCGTCGTTCAACAATCTTTTCTTATTCTCGTTTTTGGGCTTTTTTGGCGCATTTGCGGGCTTTTGTTTCTTTTCCGGTGCAACAGTCCGTTTTGCCTCCTTTCGTCCCGTGGCGGGCTTCTTTTCCGCCTCCTTTGCCGTTTTCCCGGTGCGTTTCACAATCTTTGTTTTCTTAATCTCCGGTTCCGGCGTTTGTTCCGGGGCAACCGCATCCGCTTTGACGGTTTCGGCGGCGTCCGTGGTTTCGTCCGGGGTCGCCTCTTTGGGGGCTTTCATTTTAATCAATTCCGCCAAAGACAACGATATTACATTTTGGGACAAATCCGGGGCGTCGTCCAATACAACCATACCATTAACCGCCGTAAACGTGTTGTCCCGCTTTTCGTCCTCAATGGCGGCAATCTCCAACAGATAGGGGATTTTCCGTATATTGGGGCTTTCGGTTTGCTCTTTCAGATTGTACGACGGTTTTTTGCGCCAATCTTTCGGGCTGAAATTGAAAATACGGGTAACGGGGAATTGCTCAAAATTGACGTTCCACATATCCCGGTACATTCCTAATTGTATTTCGCTTTCCTCGTAAAAACCTTTTCGCCCGCTTTTGAAATCGACAATTGCGTTAATCCGGTCGTTGCTTCCAATCTTTGCCCGCATGGTACACGGGCAATCAATCATTCCGGCGTACTTGTAATACGGGTGTACCAACGCAATTTCAACGGCTAACGGTCGTACATCATAATCCAATACGAATTGCGCAAACGCCAATACGTCCTTTTTCAAATCGTCGGCGTAATAAATAAAGTCGTCCGGCAATCGGTAAACCTCAATGTATTCTTTTAGTTTGCCTTTTAGCCCGTCCAAATCATACGCTCGGTTAATCAATAATTCCTCAAATGCGGCGTGCATAAACGTTCCATACGCTGCCCGTTCGCCTTTGTATCGCTCGGCTTCCTCAATGCCTTTGTTCGCAATCCAATTTATAAGGTGCGGGGCTTTGGGTAATGTTTGGGACAATATAGTTGTAACCGACGGGAAAAACTCCGGGTTCCCGGCGTCGTCATATCGGTAATAATATCGGTGTCCCTTGCTGTTTAACTGCCAAACCTTATACGGGGGTTCAATCAATGTTTTTTCGTCGAAAAACATTGCCGTCATTTCCTCAACCGTCATGCCCGGTATTATCTCAAACACTCCGGTTGGTTGTTCCGGTTGAACATCAACGAACGGGGGAATAATTGTTTGTTGTTCCTCGTTAATCTCCGGGAACATATCCGACGCAACATTGCCGACGGTTCCCGCAACCTCTTTTACCGGGTCGCCCGGTTTATCGCTCTTTGCTCTCATTACTTGTACTTTTTATATTCTGAAATTCCACATAATACCATTGCGGCGCACATTGCCGCAAATAACAATTGCCACGGGTTCCAAAATGCGCCAATCAAACAACATAACCCAAATGCGCCAAACGTAACAATTAGGGCTTTCGCTTGAAACAACCCGGAAAACATGGTTTCGGCGGCGGCTTCCAACCATTCGATAAACTTACTTTTCATTGCTTCCGCCCTCCATGCCAAACAGGTAATCCGCCGTACAATCCAACATTTCGCAAATAATAACGACCCATTCCGGGACAATCCGTTTGGTCGTGCCGTTACATAAATTCGTCATATTTACCTGTTGTGCGCTCTCGCTTGCACCCTCAAAAAGACGGGCGGCAATGTCTTTTTTCAAAACCTTTTTCCCGTTCGCCTCGGAACGGGCGATTGCTTCGTTTACTCTTAATCTCAATGCCATAACTTAAATTTTTTTGTTAATAACTTGGTTCGTTGCTCTCTTTGTACCCGCAATTGCGGCACGTTTTTTCCTCCCAAATCGGGCTATATTCCGGCGGGGTCAAATATCCGTCGCCTCCGGTACGTCTATACTCGCCGTCTGTAACCTCCATTTCCCCGCCACACTCCGGGCAATCATCGTCGCCAATCAATACACATTCCAACAGGGCGTCCAAATGGACGGAACGAACCGGGTAAATACCAATTGCCCGGATAACGTCCACCATTTCCACAACGGTAACATCCCGTTCGTAACAATCGGCGACCGGGAACCCCCAATTGTCGCTTATGTTCTCGATAATCTGTTTGTTGATTAACTCCGTAACGATTGTTTCGGATACTTGGTTGGCTGTTTTCCCGCTTTCGGTCGCCAACATCTTTAATTGCTCACTTTCTTTTATTTTCATATCATTTCCCGGTATCCCTCCGGGTAGGCTGTTAATCTTTTGTTCTGCAAAGGTAGAAAGATTTTTTTAATTACCAAAAATATAATCTTTGTTTTGCGAAATCATTTTTGCCGGGTGCGTGAAATATCCGATTTTTAACCTACCTTTGCAATACCGCATTACCAAAAATCGCTCTCGGTTACTGCGTACCGAACCCCCGGCGTATCTGTTACGTCCGGGGGTTCATCTTTTCCAACGCCATTTGCGCCGCACAATAACAAAATCGGTATATATTGCCATAATATCCCGTTTGGTCGGTTATTTCCTCAATAACGCCCGCCGGATATTCCCCAAACGCCACATATTCGTATTGCGTTGGGTCTAAAACCCCAATGCGAACTCAAACGTAATGTCAATATATTTGTTCCCGACCCGGTTAAATGCGTGGTCGATTGGTATAAATACGTTCGTTTTGCCCTCAACGTATTGCACCCGGTCGGGAAATAACAACGTCAGCAAATGCGCATTTTTATAACACCCTTTGACTGCCGGGCGAACCGTCCGGCGTATCAATTCAATTTCCCGTTCGTCGAATACGTCCGCCGCTTTTACGACCTCAACACGTTTTGCGACGGCGATTGTATCGGTAAAATATTGTCTTTGTCGGTCGGGCAAATCCAATCGTAAGAACGCCCGCATTTCCTCAATAATTACGCTTTCCATATCTTAACCCTTTGTAAACCCCTTAAATGCGACGTGGTAAACGTCGTATTGTTTTCCGGTAACATAAAATTCAATCATTCGGTCGTCGTTACCGACGTCGTTTATTGCAATGGTCGGGTATGGTTCCCCCGGCAATTGGTTAAAACAGTCCTCAATTTCCCGGTATCCCTCCGGGAACTCCGAACGGTCGGCGGCAAAAAACCGGGTTAAACTCTCTTTTATCCGGTTCAACATTTCGTCCCCGTTGGGTGCAAAATGCGCTTTTATTTTATCCTGTCGTCTTAATGCAAATCGCATGGTTAATAAATACTTTTTTGAAACGTCCACCGACCTTTGCGCACGTTTCGGGGTTAAACATTCCAATATGCGTATATTCCGGGGGTAATCCCAATTGGTCGGATAACCATTTGTACGCCTCCCGTCGCCTCATTAGTCCACGTTTGTACAATTCATCAAAATATCGGTGCGCTTCAATCTTACATCGGCGCAACTCGGCGTTTGCCAATCGACCCTTTGCCCGGTCGGTTCCCTTATGAACACCCACATACGCCCCGCATTGGGGACAATAATAAATCATTCCATAATCAACGCCGTAAACCTCAATACTATTTTTGTACTCGGTCGGAACGTGGCAATACGGGCAAATTCGACCGCTCAATATTTCCCGTTGTTCCTCTGTCAATCGTATATCCATAACAGGCAAAGCCGGGGTTATTCCCCCGGCTGTAAATATGCGATTGCGTTTAATTCCTTTTGGCGTTCGGTTGCCCAATTAACATTGCGGGCAATCCATTCGTCGGCGGGGTTCTCGGCAATCCATTCTTTCCGATAAGACGGCACAAAGTATGCGACTTGCTTTTTATACGCCCGTTTGGGATTTGCCAATATTTCCGTCGTGCGGCTCAACCCTTTGCCGTGGTCGCCTTTGCCGATTAAGTCCAACCGCCCAAAATAAAATTCGCCGTTGGCGGTACACGCCACATAATCACGGGCGGACGTTCTTGTTGAAATAACGTTGCCTTTTTCGTCGGTAACGGTGTACTGATACTTTTTGCCTTTCGCTTTCTTGCTCAAAATATACTTTGCCATTAATCTTTGTTATTGTGCCGGGGGACGAACCCCCGGCGGGTTATTATCTTATTTCGTACAAACTCAATGAATTTTCGCACAATACCCACGTCGGGAATTTAGGGTTTTGCAGATAACAAAGGCTATCTAATGCCGCCCGGCTTGTATAAAACCACAACCCAAATTTTTTGCCGATAAAATACATATCGTTTACCCCTGTTTCCCGGTATTTCTCCGACAACATTTGTTGGCTGTAAATGATTGACGAAAATTTAACTTTGCCGTCTAACTTGGTTGCAATCTCGGCAATGTCCGTCGCCTGTGTTCTTTTCTTTGTTTCCATATTTGAAATTTATTTGGTTCCGGGAACCCGCCCGGTCGGATTAGTAATAATAAAAGGATATTTTCAAACCCCGGCGCAACTTACAATGTTCGGCGTCTTTGACACAACGGAAAGCACGGCGCAATAATTTGTTCGCCATTTCAACGCCTACTAACTTAATCAAACCGGAAACGCCAACCAACGTGTTAATCTTTTTGCCGTTGAACAATCCGTTTACTTTGATTTTGAAAGTACGGTTAATCTCTCTTGTTGTATATTCCAAACCGTTGTAAATATCTGCGGGCTTCATTGTATCGCTCTTTTTGTTACCGGGAAAACGCCCGGGCGTTTTATTAACATGGCACAAACATAAGGCTTTTTATTTTAACTACCAAAAGAATTTTTTTTATTTTCGATTTGCGGATAAAAAAAGTTTCTTTTGGCTCCCTGTAAAGTTATTTTTGGCGAATTTTCATTTTAAGCCACTTTATTTGCCGGGGTGGGTACATTATCCATTCAAACAAAATAATCGAAATACGGGGCTAAAAACGGGCAAAAACAAAAACGGGGTTGCAACGCTTGGTTACAATCCCCGTTTCCCGGTATTATGAACAATAAAAGTTACTTTTCTATGGTTACGAACTCAACGCCCAATATTTTTGTTGCCGGGTTCTTACTTACAACATCAATTTCCCGGTTCTTTATCTTTTTGGTTTTCCAAAGGAACCCCCAAAACCGTTTGTATTGTACCGTTTCGACAATCAACAGACTATCCCGGTTTATATGCGTCCCGGTAAATTGTCCGTCCGGCGTGGCGCATCCGTGCAACTCAAACCACGGTTCGACAATATCGACGCATCGTAATATGGTCGTAACCGTATCGCCGGGCAAATATACAACACTATCCCGGACGGTTGCCCGCAATTCGTTGATTGTTTCCATTTGGGTTGTTGTAACCCGTTCCAAATCCCGGTTCTTTGCCTGCAACGTCTTTATCAACGCCAAATCGTCCGCCCGGTACTTTTTGTATTCCGCCAATGACAACTCCAAATTCCCGACTTTGATTGCGTTCAAACTGTCTTTCGTTTGGTACGTCTTGACGTCCTGCAATAGTATTTCGGTATTGCTCCGGTATCTGTCCCGTTCCTCGGTCAACCTCTTTATTTTGACGTGTTGCACCCAAAAGGCGGCGGCAACCGCCAAAATGATTGCCGCCAAAATCAAATACTTTTTCATACGGTCGCCGCTTGGATTGTAATGTACGTTTTTTCCTGCAACAACGCCCGAATGTCCGCCCAACCACTATTGTTGTTGATATTGTTGTTTATATCGGGGTGAACGGTAATTGTAATTGTTCCGCTTCCGGGTTGTACGCTGTTTTCAATCAAATGTTCTATCGTTTCGACGCTCAATTGCGCACAATCCGACAAATCAATGTTTGAGGATAACCCGGACAACTTGACCGTATGCAATACGGCGCATCCTTTGAACGCATCCGTTACGGGGACGTTGGAACCAATTTTTAGTATTCCGGTTATTTGCTCCAACCGGGAACAACCGTAAAAGGCATTTGCCAACGTCGCAACGGGCAATTCAACCGTATTAAGGTCGATAAAGATTGTTTTTTCTGCCTTATAAAATGCGCTATGCAATTTGAACCCGGCGAACCCCTCGAACCACGGCGGGCAACAAATATATTCGGCAATCGCATACGCCCACATTGCGGTATAATCGGCGTCGTTGCTTGCTTTGTTGTATTCCTCCGTCGTCAACATCATTTGACCGGGCGTTAATTGAGTGCTAACGGTTCCAATTTGAACGGCAAATTTATTACTTACGGGGTCGTATGTTGCGCCGAACATTTCGTTGTATCCTGCAATTTCCGCTTCGGTAACGCTTGCAATGCTCTTTACTTCGTCGTCATGCTCAAAATAAGACGTTCCCGCCTCCTTTGAAAGATACAATTTATACGAACCGTCGGGGGCAATGCTTTGCCCTGTAATCGTGGTTTCGCTTATCTCCAAATAAGTAAACCCAATCAATGCGTCGCCGTCTTGGATAAATAACCGGGCTTTCGCTTTTTCCTCCGTTACGGCGTCGATATACTGATTTATCGTTGCTTGCTCGGTCGTTACGTCGTAACGGGTTTTTGTCCCGTCTTTCGTCCCTGCCTCGGCTATCGCAACGACTATTGGGGAAACTCCTGTTTCCGGGTCTGCAAACATCTTATCAACCATTGCAGACAATAACGGGGCAATATTTATTGCACCCTCATTACCTTGCTTTAATACATTGTCGGTAATGAATTTTTGCATTTCCTGTTGTGTCATAACTTTATAACTCTTTTTATTGCACTGACGTGCATATTTGCAATTTGTTCCCGTCCCTCGTTGCTCATTATGAAACAGCAATCTTTTTCGGTATCCATGAAAAAGTTTTCCGTAAGGATTGCCGGGCAACTCGTGTGTTTGAGGATATAAAACGCCGCTTCCTTATCCGGGTCGCCGTCGGCATAATCGAAACGCATACGCCAACCGTCCGGGACGAATACCCGTTGCGCTTCCTCGGCAAATACCGTGGCGATTGCATCCGCTTTCGTTTCTCCGGGCGACGTGTAAACCTCCCAACCCGTACCGCCTCCGGCGTTGGCATGGACGGATACCAAAAACGCCTTTTCATTGTAATTGCGGTAAATCTCATTTGCTCGGCGGCAACGTTCCGCCAATGACACGTCGTTTGTTTCCGGGGTCAATATCTCGTACCCAATCGCCAAATCGTCCAATTTGGCGGCGATACGTCGCACAATGTCACGGTTAAACTCCCATTCAAACAGTTGCGAACCGTCGCCCCAAACCGGGGAACGTTTCCCGGCGGTTTCTTCGCCGTGTCCGTTGTCTAAAATAACAATAGGTTTCATTTTCTTACCTCCTTTTCTTTATCGTTAATAATATCGTCATCGGTTTCCTTTTGGAAACGCTCGATTATTGGTTGCCAATAAGACGGCAACGCCCGTGTAAATTCCAACCGGATAACATGGTATATTATCCGTAAGGCTATTTTCTTCGGGTATGCCTTAATTAAGTTGCGAAACGCATTTTGCAAATATACATACATGAACACGTATGTAAGCGACTTAATAACAATCATTGCCGCCCCGTCGTCGCCACATTGCAACATAACGGAATAAATGACGTGTATAATAACGACGTACAAAAGCAATTCCGCCAATGCGTTCTTAAACTTATGGAACGAAAAGCGTTTGCAATTCCTTATCGCCACGCCGTCCGCCCTCATTCCCGCCCAAATGTTGAACGCAAACATAATAACTAACGCATACATAAACCCCGCCGTCGGGGTCAGATATGCAAATAACGGGCTTGCGGTCGTGGCGAATATCATACGCCATTGTTCCCAACTAAAAATTTTATCCATATCGTCCATAAATAAAGAGTTAAGGGGCGGCGGTAAACCGCCCCCGTTTTGGTTATTGCTTTATAATCTCGCACAACATAAATTCCGTGCGGTTGTCAACCGCCGTTGGTTGTTCCGTTAATAATGTTACGTTCTTGCATCATTTAAGTAAGTGAAAATAGGGACGGGCGCACCCGCCCCCGGTTAATTATTCTACCAATGCGGCGTTATTTACTATCACGTTGCCACTTTTTGCGGTTGGGCTTCCGCTATCCGTGCAATTGTTCAATTCAATACGGGCGTTCGTTCCGCACAAATACCCATATTTTGAACCGTTCAAAGATATACAATTTACGAACTTACCAAAATTTTCATCCGCCCCGGACTTATCGCCGGAAACGTAATAATTGTTTGTGTTGTTCTCGCAAATGCAACCAATCACGAATATTTGCGAACCTCTGCCGCCCTCCGCCGCCGTTGCGCTTCCAACTAATGCGATACCGTTATTAACCTGTTTACGGCAATAGGCGTTATATATCGTATCGTGGCAACCAAAAGCGGGCGTTAATCCGGCTTTTACGTTGTATTCAAACAATCCGCCAATAATGGTTGTTTCGCAACGTTCGTGGTCGCTATATCCGTCGTCGTTATTGTCGTGGCTCCAACAATCAATCATCGTTGCAACGGTATGTTTCGCCAATGCCGGGTCAGTCGTTGTGCTGTGTGCGTTGAACCCGTCCCCGGTACTCGAACCGCTAAACGCCCGTGCCGCTTCGCATCGTATCAATTCCACACCAATTGCCGCTTCCCACGACCACGCACCGCCGCCAAATGCGTATTTTGCTGCGCAATCAATCGCCCGTCCGCCGTGGCAAAACCTTAACGAAATTGAACCGTACCAACATTCAATATTAACCATTTCAAAAGCAACGGAACCGTCATTGCCGGAAATACCGGAACCGCCCGGAATGTAAACCGGGTTGGCGGCTAACGTTGTACCCTCTTTGATTTTGACGTACAACATTTGTGCGTCTGTATCATAAAAGAACGTGTAACCCTCGGACGTTTTCACGGCATCCAACGACGTAACACAGGTTATCTTTGTGCTATCACAACGGTACGTTTTCCCACGTTGTAACGGGTGGCGTTCGTTGTCCGGTATCAACGTACTTTCGTCGAATACCTCATGTTGGAACAATTGGAAATGGTCGGCGGCTGGAAAGGACGACAACGGGGTTTGGTAAACGTTCGTTGTACCCGCAACTAATGTTCCGCTATCAATTTTTGTTCCGCAAATGATACGGTTAACTAATCCACGTTTACCGATAAGACGGACGGAACGTTGGTTTGACTTGGTTTTGATATTCAAACGTTCGGTCGTGTCCCCTATCAATATAATTGTTGTATCAACGCCTGTTTTGGAAAATGCGGCGGCAAACGTCGCTAATGCGGCACTTTCCGTCGTGCCGGGGTTCGTGTCGTTTCCGTTGACCGCATCCACGTAAACAACGGCGGCGGTTGTGTTTACAGTTGTCCCGCGCTTTATGCTTTGGCGTTCCCATTCGCTCAATTTGTTTATTTCGCCTTTTGTCAAATAGTTGTCGCCAACCGATATTGCCGCACCAACGCCACTAATTTGGAAACGTATCAATATATGGGTTGTATTCTTCGGAATTGTGCCGGAATGAGTACAAAAACCGCCTGCACTTAATTGTAACGCTAACCGGGAAATCTCGACTGAATCATTGTAAAATATGCAATACATTGCGGCGGTTGTTGCACTACTTACAACCACATTATCCGCACCGTAACCGATAACGTCGCCAATCTCAAACGGGCTATCCGCCAAATTGAAATCATATCCAATAAATGCAGTAGTTCCGGCATCGTTCACCGTATAAGATAACGTTGTGCGTGTTCTTACAACATTCATTGCTGAACCCTGTAAATTAAATTCGTTGTAATACGGGGCGTAATTAATTGTTTTAATGGGAATATCTTTTACCTTTTTCCATGCGTTCCACGCCTGTTTTGCGAACATACCGAACGGGGTTACATCTTGACCCGTCCACATCATACAACGGTAAATCGTTAACGGCTGTGTACCTTTTCGGTTGTCGAATGTTACACGGCAACGGTTGGATAACGTCGAACATCCGGTTACATTGTAAAAAGATACCCAACCGTCAAATTGCGGGTCGGTCGTTAATTGAACGGCTGAACTAAAGGCACCCGACGTTATAGGGTCAAATACCACATTTAACAAATGACCTGTACCCGGCGCACTAATTTTCATTAATGCGTTAAGATAATCCGTTGTTGGATTATATGGTAATTGCGACAAATCCAATAAAACCCCTAAAGACGAACCCACGGGCAAAACAATACGGTCGGCGTAATATTCCGGCGTTCCTACAACGATAACATTTTGTACGCCCTCCAATTCATTAATATGCGAACCCGCCTCAATAAACGGGTCGGGGTAAAAGTTGGTTGCGTCCCCCATACCGTCCGGCAAACCCATTCCCCCGGTTGTCGGAGTTTCAAACAATACATTTACAGACGTGGCGGTTGTTTGGGAACCGTAAAAAATCGTAAACCCGTAATAATTTTCGGTTGGCGTTACGGTTTTCGTTGTCCCGTCGGGCGTTAATGTCATGGAGCCAATAATGTCAAATGTTCCGTCGGCTTTAATACCCTGTATATTTACCGGGGCGTTGCCTCCAACGGGCGTTAATGTAAATTGGTATGGTTGACCCGCAACCAAAAATGTACGCACCTTTTGGGAACCCGCATTTGACCCCTTTACAATACCCGTATCCGTGTACGCATAACGTCCGGTTGCGTTGATTTGGTTTGTTGTGTTCGCAAGCGCAATAACGCCGTCCGAACTCATGCCGATAACAAATTTGCCCCAATTGGTCGTCTCGTTGTATAATATTGCCAATTCGCCGGGTTTTACGGTCAAATAACCCGCCCCGAATTGGAAATTTACATAATTCCCCGCCGTATAAGCGATATAAAAAACGTTACCGTCCGGCGTGCCGGGATTGGTATTTTTATTTGCTATGCCAACAAAGGTTCTGTTGGCTCCCACGGTTGAAACAATCGTGTTCAACACGTTTTGCATTATTGCCCCGGTAATCTCGTTATTTCCGTTTGCTTTGATAACGGCGGCAATTGCGGCTTTTAATTCTGTGTAACCTCCCATAATTGTCAAATATTAAAATCGTTATTGAAATCATTATTAAAATCTCCCTTTGTACCGGGCGTAATATATCCCCGCCCTATCTTTTTGGCAACGGTCGCCGTTTCAAACTCAATTTCGACGCTTGCCAAATCCCCCTGCGTTTGCCATTTGGGGGTAATTAGGAACATATCGCAATCGTATTCCCTGCCGTATTTATCTGTTATATGAATATAATCAGCCATACGGATAAAACGCATAACGTCGCAAAGGAACTCCGGTGCCAATATTGTACATTTAAACGTTTTTACTGATATTTGTTTTTCCGGGAAAAAATACCCGTCCCGTTGTTCGCCGTCCTCTTCAAATTCATAATCCGGTTTTCCTAACTCTGTACAAAGGTACAATATATTTTTGAAATCCGGGTTTTTATATACTATTTGCCCGGCGTCAAATACCAAATTTTCAATATCCCACCATTGTATTTTTAAGTAACCGGAAACATCTTGTACGACCGTGAACATTTCAGAATACCACGTTTGCACGCCATCCGATAGCGTCATATAATATATTCCGTCCAACTGATTTAATGGCATGGGTAATATTGACGGGTACAATATAACATCATAACCCAACGTTTGAAACCGGACAATCTGCAATCCGGTTTCTTTCATATACGTTGTTATGTTTGCAACTCGCTTTCCGGTCTTTTCATACAATACCACTGACGTAACATTGTTTGACCGTGTGTTTCTCATTATCTGAAACGGTAACAATCTATCAGCCGGGGCAAATAACGGGTAAATTGCGCCGTATGCGTAACTTTTTCTGTGGTTCTGTTCATTTATTGACGTGTACCACGGTAAAACGCTTATGTTGTTATTCTGTATCATATTTCAACGTTGCTTTAATGTTTCGACTACACAAATTTACGCTTAATTTATCAACTTGACCGTTACCGATATACGTTTTTATTAGTTGCATCGGGTTTGGGTCGTCATTTGCCGGAAAACTAAACGTTTGTTTCTTCTTTCTCTCAATACCGTATGCGTAAACCTCGGAACCGTTTATTGATACACGACGGGCGGGTAAATCATATAACCAATACGGGGATTGCAGATTGATAAACGCCAAATATCCGTTTTGCAAAAAGTATTCGACCCTGTTAATAGTTTGGCGGGTAAATGGTAATATCCATTGCGACCCGGACGTTGGCGGAACGGCGGCAAACAAGGCGAACCCGTCCGAACTCATATTGCCGGGGTTTAACAACATCATATCAATATCGGACGTAAAGTTTGATATATTAATTTCCTCAACCTTTCCGGGCGTTACATACTTGCTTATTACTTGTATCGGCAACCCTTCAAATGCCGCCGTAACGTCGTCCATCCATTCAAATTGGTAACGTTCCGGCAAATCGACCTTATCAAACGAATATTCCGACGTGTTGAACGCCCACGGTTTCCCGTTGCGCAAATTCAATTCCTTTGTCAAATCGTGGCTTAATATAGCCCCGCCGGAATAGGAACCGCCATTGCGGAAATATTGGATATGTTCGATTTTAAATTTGCCGTCCTCAATGAACCAATAACATTTAAAACAATCCCGTAACATATTGGTAAATTGTTGTAAGGTCGTCGGGGCTTTTTGTGCGGGTTGCTGATATTCCCCGTTTATAATATTGGTTTTCTGTGATACAAGCAAACGGAAATTCAACCCGGATATTGGGTTGTTACCGCTGTATAAAAATTGACTGTATTCCGCCGTGGCTGCGTGCGTTATACCCGGTGCAATCTGATTGAGCAAAACGGATATACAAGACGCAACCGGGAACGCATCCCGCAAAGTATATGCTTTTCGTGCTTTTCCCTCTAATATCCAATCCATCAAATAAAACCCAAACCACAACGACGCATAACGCCACGTTGACCGGGCGATTGGATAAAACGTTTGTCCGTATATGGAATAAGGCGGCGCAAAATACTTTCCGTTGTCCGCTAATCCCCACTCGGTCGGGGTATCTGAAAATTTGTTTGAAATAAACGCCACGTCGATTGCGTAACCAATCGCACGCCTATAATTACGGTTATTATCAACTATATCATCGGCGGGCAATGGATATGTATTAAGCTCGTTGATTTTCTCCACGTCGCACAAATACCGGGCGTATATATTATAACTTTTCATATCGGCGTGCATTGTTCCGGTTGCCCCGGAACCCTCGACGGCGGTTAAATCAAACTCCAATGTATCAAAAGGCGACGTTGTAACCTTTGTATAACGAAACATTGCCGTATCATCGGATTGTTTGCGTATCTCGACCGCAACAGCCCCAAACGGTAAACCGTCAATTCTTTGTTGCGTAATATAGATATAATAATTTACGTTTAATTCCGGGTATAATTTTCCCTCGAAAACGTCTGCACTTGCACCCGTCGCCATTCGCCCGGTATAAAGCCCGGATATTACCGCCGGGGAACCGTGCGACGTAATTTGTATTTCTTTCAAAATATTACATAGTGCAAAATGATAGGTTTGTATTAGTGCGTTTTGGTCGGTCGTGGCGTTTGCGTCTTGTTCCCAATTCGCACCGCCCAAAAAACACGAAACAATACTATCCCCCGGAACGTATATTTGAATTAATGGACGCTTGTTTATCGTTATCCGTTGGATTGTCGGGGCTAACGTTATTAAATTGTATTCCTTTTCCAATCCCGCCAACACGTCGTTATAATCGTCGATTGCGTCCGGTTGTACAACAACCTTTTTATCGTAATCGGTAAACGTGCAATCGGTTTTCATAAACTTGCCTTGAAAGTATTGGAACCATGTACGCCCGCCGTCGTCGCTCTTTTCAATGCAATACAAAAATTCATTGTCGAACGATTGACGGTTTATATAGTCGTAATCATCCCGGACAAAGGTAATTTTGCCGGATAATTTGGCACGATAAAACTGTTGGTTGGTTTCTAATTCGTACTCCTTTGCCAAATCGTCCTTATAAATCGGATGCACGGTTTGACCTTGTAAGACGTTCGGGGCGTCCAACGTTCCCAATCTCAACCATGCCGTCCCGTTGGCGTAATGCGCTTTGATTACATTAAACCGGATATATGCGGCATTGCTTGGTATGTCAAATTCCGTATTTGTGGCGGCCGGGTTGCTTCCCCAACCGCCGATAATCTTTTTATTGCTATCGTAAAATGCGCCCCCGGCTTGCGGGGTGTAATTCTGAAACAATTTGCGGGGGTACACATTCCCAACCGGGACAAAAGTACGGGTATAATAGGTATTTGTACTATTCCCGTTTATGTTCCCGGTTGTTTTACTTATCGCCCCGTTCGCTAAAAACGCATTTACAAATGAATGTCTATAAATCGGGTTCATATCAATTTTTAATTTTACGTGTCAAATTCTTGTAAACCTCAATAACATTGCCGTTGCCATCGACGTAACGACGGCGGCGGTTTTGTTCCTTAATCTCCCTTACATCGTCTTTTAAATCCCGCAAATCCGGTGCGTTATTTTGTTGAACCGTTACATTAATGCCGTCGGTATTGTAGGCATTAAGGTACTTTTGGGGGAATGTTCCCCGGTTCAAACTATTTATTACGTCCGGGATTAAACGACGGAAACGGCGGGAATTACGTTTATTGATAACGGCGAAAAATTCCCCGCCCTCGGCACGCCTCCGGGTTCCATCCGGTTTGGTTCCTAAATCCACGTCGTCCCCGGATTGGTGGGAACCGCCCGCCAACAATTCAACCGTACCGTCCCCGTAACTTTCCGAACCCTCGGCGGCTTTACTCATTTGTGCGGCTTTAATTTTGGCGGCGGCAAATGAAGCCCACATAACAGCGATTGCCGGGATTGCGAACGGGAACCCCAATTGCGACCAAATCAAAGCGGACGCCGTTACAAGGTTTCCGATTTGTTGGATTGTCTGTATTGCCTGTTGTGCCTTTTGCGCTTTCTGTTGCTCTTTCAACGCCTTTTCTTGGTTCCGCTTTGCCAAATCCAACTCCTTTTGTGCCATAACCACGTTTGAGGCATAACCGTTCGCCCGTGCTTCCCTTTCGGCGTCCAACGTGCGTTGTGCGCTTTCAACCTCTTTGTCGGCGGCATTTACGGCGGCTTCGGCGGCTTGCAATTTCGCATCTAAAAATACCTGTAATTGCTCCATTGCAAAGGATACGGACGTACTTATTGCCTCCTTTTGGTCGTCGTCCAAATTAAGCCCAAACAAACCGTAAATGTCTGTTCCTCGTTCCTCTCCTTTTGACTGCTCAATTTCTTGGTCAATCTTTTTTATTGTGTTTTGAATTGTTTGTACTTCAACATCTGACAATTTATTGGCTGCTTGCTCGTTCAATTCTAATACCTTTTGCAAACGTTCCTTTTCTGCCTGCAAACGGAATTGGGTTTTCCGGGCTTCTGAATTTCTTAATAAATCAAATTCAGATTGCGCCAACGCTTGTTGTTGGTCAAACATCATTAATTGCGTTTGCAAATATTCGTCGGCAATTGCGCTTCCCTTAACGTCAAATCCGGCATTAATTACCCCGGCGTCCTGCTGTTGTCCGGTCGGCTTTTGCTCATTCTGCAACAATGCTGTTTGTCTTTCATTCTCTAACAACTGCATACGCAATTGTCGTTCCTGCTCGCTTCCCTGCTTAACCGCTTGCAAACGTAATTCAATGCTTTCTTTCTGCAATGCCAATTCTTGCAACTGCCGTTCTTGCTCTATTTTCAACAACGCCTCTGTCTGCTGCTGTTCTAACGCCGTAATTGTTGCGTTTATCGCCTGCCGTCCGGTTTCGTTCAAATCCTTTTCGGTCTGTAATTGGTGTTGCAAATCCTCAATCTGTCGGGAATACTGATATTGCGTTTGCTGCCTACGCTTTGCCCATTCGTCGGTTTCCAACTGCAATTGTACATCCTGCAATTTCCGGGTTGCCTCCAAATTCTTTTTATAAGCCGCTTCAATTTGCTTTGCTTGTTTTTCTGCTGCCTTTTCCGCATCGCTTTTACCCCTTGGCGTTACGGTTGGGTTCTGTGTCGTTACGGGCTTATTGTCTGTTTGTGGCGTCGGGGTATCTCCAACAGAAACCGGGATTGTTAACGGTTTTATTTTCTTTTGCATACCCTCCAAACCCTCTTGGAAATTTTCTGTTATGTCTTTAACTTGGGCTTTAACCAAATTTCCGTACGCTGCTGCATAATCTGCCAATCCTTTTTTTACGTCGTCAAAATCTAACGTAAACGCCCCCTTTAATGCGGTTCCGGTTGCTTTGACTATATCAATAAAGAATCCAAACAAATTTCCCAACGTATCAAATGTTGTTTTGAATCCGGCAACAATCCCATTCCAAATTGCACGTATCAAAACACTTTCATTGTATAACTCAATCAAGTAATTGACAACATCAATAACCCCTTTTATTATCGCCGTCAATCCTTGGTTAACAAAAACTTTTGCCTGCGTTGTCAACGTTTCAAAATTTCCTCCGGTTGCGTCAAACAACCCGGATAATGCGTTTTGCAACTCAATTTGGCTTTGCAATTGTTCCTCCTGCAATTGCGCCAAAACTCCGGCTTTCCCTTTTACTTCATCCATGTTTGTTGAAATATCTTTCAACGTGCGCAAATACTGCAATCCGGCGTCCTCTCCGGGACCCCCGAATATATCTGCAATTGCAGCCCCGACCGTTGCCGCATTATCCGGCAATTCTGCCAATTTTGCGGAAACGTCTTGTATAACATCGAACGTTGTTTTGGTTCCGGTCTGCAAATCTTTTTGAACTTGTTCCGACGAAATACCGATACCGTCCAAAGCCGCCGCCGTCGCCGTCGTCATTTCACGCAAACGCAAATTTGCCTCCTTAATTGCGTCAACGCCTTTGTCCGAAAAGATACCCATTTTGTTTGTTTGGGCTACAATCGCAACAAATTGGTCTGCTGATATTCCAGCCTCTTTGAAATATGCCGGGTATTCTTTCAACGTGTCTAAAAATTCCCCGTTCGCATCGGCTCCGGACAAAAAACCATCCTTAACCAACTGCAATGCCTCATTTGCAGAAATACCAAATTGTTTTGATAATGCGTTTGTTGCAATCAATGTTTCCCGGAAATCTGCGCCGAACGAATCTGCGACGGCTTGCACCTCATTTCTAAACGCTTTCAAATCATCGCCACTTTTCCCGGTAAATTGTTGCGTCAATCTCGTTGCCTCAACTAACCCGGCGTTATAATCGTACCACCATTTAAACGCCGCACCCGCCGCCGCAATTCCGGCAATCGCCAAAAAAACCGGGTTTGAAAGTAATCCCAACAAAGTTTTTCCCAATGCTTTTGCCCCGTCGCCAATAGCTGTAAAAACGGCTTTACTTTCAGCCCCGCCACGTCCTAACGCCAAAAGACTTTCGCCAAATGCGCTATTTAAACCTAACGTTTCTTTTAATTTGTCGCCATACGCAATAATTGCGTCGGACGCCTCCGTATAATTTCCGACGTTCAATTGAAATTTCCCGGTTGCTTCCTGCAAACGTTTCATTTCTTCGTATATTTCTTTGGTTTGTGCAACCAATTTTCGCCCCTCCTCGGTGTTTTCCCGTTCGGCTTTAGTCATGTTGTTTAAATAAATCTTATTCAATGAATATTGCGCCGATAAACGGTTATAACTACCCTCGGCGGATTGATTTATTTTCACAATCAGTTTATTAATTTGGTTCGCTTCCTGTTGTGCCAATTTTAACTCGGCTAACTTTTTGGCGTTCTCGCTTTCTGCAAACGCCAAATCACGTTGCGCACGTGCCAAACGTTCCGCATCGTCTGCGGCTTTCTTGGTTGTGTTCCTGCCGTCCTCGGTTGCCCCGGAAACCTTTTGCAGAACCGCCGCCAACTGAATTGCTTCCGCCCTAATATTTTTCAACGCATTTGTATATGCGTCTGAAAGTTCATCCAATTGCTTTATCAAATCAGTAATCGAATTATCGGGGCTTACCAAATCAGAATATTTAATTGGGTTGTTGTTATCTGCCATATATCCGACTATTTGTTTTTGTTATTTTCGGGCAATTTGCCCTACAATCAATTTTCTTTTCTCAAATGTATAATTTATCATCTGAAAAATAAAACACCTTAAATCGCCTTATTTTGGCTTTTTCTGCTTGCTTTTTTCGCTTGCTCCTTAATGTATTCAAATGCGTTGTAATATTCCAAAACGGTAAACGATTTTGGGTTTACGTGCAAATGTTGGGACAACATCAAACACATATTTTCAAACTGCTTGTCGTATTGTATTTCCACGCTATCCGACCCGCTAAACGATTTGGGTTTTGTATAAGTCAACAACAACGTCGTAATATGGTCTATTTCTTCCCGTTTGTCGCTTTCGTCCCCCTTTATTATCGCATCCAACATTAACATCGTGCGTTGCTTCAATTGGTCGTAATACTCTTTAACCGTGGCGTCGTCGAATAGTTTAGGAAAATACAATTGCAATTCTTCATCTATTTTTTTTTTGACCGCTTCCAATTGGGCGGTCAACTCGGCGTTCGGCGCATCGGCGAATAAATCCAATACCTTTTGCAAACCGTCCGCCGTCATATCGTTGTATTCGGTTCCGTCCACGGACTTAACCAAACAGGCAAACGCCAAATACTTTGGCGATATGGCGGATTGGACGAAATAAACGTTTTGCCGCAAATTATCCAATTCCTTTTCCGCCAAATCCGGCTTTTCCTTTCGGATAAACCGGATTGCCTTTTCAATATGCGCATCCCAATCGTTCAAATCCGACCCAACCCCGGCGTCGATAAGCAACATTTTGTTATATGCGTGAAATCGCAAAATCGGCAATTCGTCGATACTGTCGTACAACACAACCGCCCGTTCCCCTATCTTTGTCGTTTTCATAAGAGTATGCGGGTTATGACTGTTGAACAAAACGGAACCAATAACAATGCCGGGTTCCCGGTGCATATAGCAAACAGGACGGACAAAACGACCCCCGCCCACCATGATAAGCAAAAGCCGCAATTGAACATCTTAACAAAAAAGTCGTTGCCGTGAACTTGGACGTACTCAATAACGCCCCACTTTTTTAACAGGGTCAACAGGAACGCCGCCACGGTTGCCACGACCAAAACCCAAATAATAAAAGTTACCATATCGTTAAATGTTACAAGGTTGATTAACTGACAATACACCCTCAAAGCGAAAACCGCCGAACGGGTGCATTAAAAATTGATTATCTATTTCGTCCAACGTAAACCCACGGTACACGTTTTCCGCCAACTCATAAATCCGGTTTATTACAATCGTCCCGTCTTTCAGCCAAAAACCGCCATTTAGGACGGTCAATATTTCGTTCTTCAATGCCTCGGTATTCCGGTTGTTGAGTTGACCGGGGTAAACCTTGCGCAAATCGAACCAAACAATAAGGGAAAACGGGGCTTTAATCTCGCTTTGCTCTTTGGGAACCCAACCGACCGTTTGCGGGTCGTCTATCCAAAAGAACGAAAAATTGCCAATATTGGCATCCGGGGAAACGTCGATATAATCATTGTCGCCTCTCCATTCCGTCCCGCCCGCATATACGTTCGGGGTATAATAGCGTTTGCCCTGTATCACTTTGGCGATACGTTGCGCCCGCCCAAATGCGATGTCCAACCAATCGACGTTATCCATTAACCCGGTTTGTATGTTCCCCAAAACCCGGTCGATTAAAACCGGGTTGGGAATTATAGGGGTTGTTCTCTTATTCGTTGCCATATAATACGTTTTTTGCTTTCTTCATTAAGTCCGGGAATATATATTGCCAAATCAACGCCGCAATATTTTCGTCCGTCAATCCCAATATTTGCCGCCCGTACTTTTTTATTAAGTCCTCCGTTTTGAAATCCGACGCTTTTATTTCAAACTGTTTGTCGCCGACTTCCAAAAAAAACGACGCTTCAAAATCCCCGGTATCCCGTAACGTTACCCGGTTTGTCGGTTGTCCCTTTTCCTCCTTTATGGCTATCGTCAACGGCGAATACGGGGCGTAATCCATAATATCCACGCCCAAACGGTTAATACCTTGTTCAAACAATTGTTCCTCGGCATTCATATCAACAATATAGGCGTCATTGTCCCAAATGATTTGTTGAATGTATGCGCCGGACGATAACCCGTTGTTGAATGTGGCAACCCGGTTGCGTAAATCCTGTATTGACTTTAACCCCGCCATAATCTTACGTTGTCCGGTATTTTACACCGTGGTTATTACAAGTAAGGCAAATACGGTCGATACCCTGCGTATCCAACCGCAACGCCTCGTATGCTTTTTTAAGGTCATAACCCAAACCGCCGGGGCGACCCTCAACGTTGCCGTCCAATTCGTAAAGAATTTCCAACCGGGTTGCGTTTACTTGGTTCCGGTTTACCTTAACATCGGGGTTCATTGCCAACGTGCGCAACATGATTGCGGCGACCTGTCGTTGGATAACCGTTTGGAAAATTTGCCTTTCCTTAATGATAAAATCCGTTAGGTCGCAACCAACGGTTATTTCGCAATTCAACCCGTAATTCTGCGTATTGGTGTACATCGTCAACGCAATATCCCACAACTCCGGGTATTCGTCGAATGTTTCCGGGGCGTTCATCATAAACGGGGATACCTGTAAATACTTGGTTATTTCCCGCCAACGCTCCAAATCAACGTAACCCGTACACGTCCCGCACGGCTCCCGGCTCCAATCCTTTGTCATGTTAATTGCCTGCATCCCGGCGGGCAAATCGTTTTGGTTGTAACAAAGGAACCACGACCCCCCGGCGTTGTTTCCGGTACTGATATACGGCAAATAACAATCTTTCAACGGGAACCATTGAAAACCGCCGTTTGTCTGCGTAAAATTCAAATCAAACGTCTTTATCGGGTCAATTTGGGACGAATGGAAAAGATACATACGAACAACCCCGGTTGCGCCCGTCATTTGCAACCCGATTTGTTCGATTTTCATTGTTACGCCCATAGAACGAACCGGGACAATTTCAAACCCGACTAACTTATGATTATTCGGCAACGTCGCCCGGATACGTCCCGCACCGTCAAAGAACGTGCGCCGTTCCAATAGGTTCTTTGTTTCCTTATCCAATCCCTTTATTTGCGTGAATGTTTGTACCATTTGCGCAATACCGTTACGGGTCAACCGCTCCAAATAATCGGAAATGAAATTGTACGGTTGCCAATATGGGTTGCCGTAATCGTCGTTGTAATCGTCGTTAAAATCGCTTTCGGTCGGTTCCTCGTTTTGGTTGTCCCGTGCGGCAATCCAAACTTTGTTGTTGTGGCGAACCTTTGCCCCGGCTTTGTATTCCGGTATCATATTCCAAACCGGATATTGAAAAACGAAATCATCCGGGACGATTGCCCGGACATTATCCAAAGTAACAAGGGGGTGCGCACCTTGAAACGTCAAACCGCTTTCCGTCTGCGTTAAATTGTCGTCTATCGCCTTTGCCGGGTCGTATGATTGTTCCCACCCGACGACGTGCAATAATGCGTCCTGTATTTCTTTTAATCGGTACATCTGCGTTTGAAATAAATAAGGGGGCGGGGATAACCACCCCGTCCCCTCGGTTTAACAATTCGTTATGCTCCGGCGTTATGCGCCCGCACCTCCGGCGGGAAATTCCCCGGCGTTGGTTACATATACAGGCATACCCAACGGTTCGTTTGGATTGCGGGCGGCAATCTCGGCTTTGATAATCGGGTTTGCCACAGTATTCGGGTTGCTGTTGTAAGCAACCATATACGCCACGTCAACGGAAAATCCGAAATACTCCTTAACGGCGCACGTCAAATCGGCGGTTGCGGCGCCCATGATTGCGGACTGGTCGCCAACGGCGGTGTAATAGTGCGAACCAACGGGCAAATCAATGTACGGCAAACGTACAACGTCCCATTCGTGGAAATTCGCACGGGTGCGGCGCAATGCCTCACGGTCAACACGGGTAAGGATACCAACATTACCGTCAGCAACGGCAAACATGGTTCCCATTTTGCCCGCTTCGTCGGTTACGTTGTTCGTGTAGTGCAAAACCTTGTTGTCGTACTCCATGCGCTTGTTTACGTCGTTGTAAACGCCATGTTGCGCAAGTTTACGGATAAGGCTATCAACCCCGGCGTTGGCGATAATGTGGATATATTCCGGGTAACAGTTAGCCCGCATAATCGGGTTAATATCGCCCAAAATCTCGGTCGCCATTTGGGTTGGAACCTGTACCACGTTGCCCGCCTCCGTGTAGTTAAGCAACGTTTTGAACACCTGTGTTTTGTTTGCCTCCAATGCGGCAACGGCTCCGACGTCCAATTTGTCCGCCAAAGCCCGGCACGTCTTTTCCATTTTGCGCAAAAAGTCGTGTTCGTAGGAAATTTCGTTGTTCATGTATGCGGCGGGAACCATTGTAAAGCCAATGGCATAAGTCGCCCAAACAACCGTTACCAATGCGGACGTATTTTCATCGTCAGCGATAACGCACGAACGGACATTGCTAACCTGTACATCGCCGTCGTAATTGATAACGGGTACTTGTACCGTGTTACCAATGGACGCAAACGCACGGTCACGCAAATTGGGGTTAATGATTGAGGACGGGGCGTTGGTTTGCTCAATGAAAAAATCCAATGCGCCATACTCACACGGGCGGGTCATATTACGGTCTAATTCCGGGTTTTCAATCCGCCAATTTTGCAATCTTGTTGCTACTAATGACATAATGTTAAAAATTTAATTGTTATTAAATGCGGGTTTACCCTTTACCCGTGATTGTTTACTTTTCCGGCAATGCGGCAATATTGTTGTCCTGCCATGCCTGTTTCATTGCGGCGTCGAACTTTTCGGAACCCGCCGTTAAACCCTGCGCCATAAGGTTTGCGGCGATTGCTTCGTAAGCTTCGACACGGGTTTTTGCGCCCGTTACGTCAATGGTTGTTCCGCCACCACCGCCGGAACCGCCCGCCGGGGGAACCGTTCCGCCGCCTCCGGCTTGGCGTCCCTTATCCAAAATACCCATTGTTTCCAATTCCTTTGCCAACAGGTCGCCGGGGGTGTACGGGTTCAACTGATTGTTCGGGTTACGCATAATTGCGCCGCTTTCGTCCTTAAAAGCAAGGATTTTACCGCCTTTTCCGTCGTCGATATATTCGGGGTTCATACCCTTAATTTTGTCGATTGCTTGCGCTAACAAAACCTTTGTTGCGCTTTCGGGCAATCCCGGTTTGAATTTCAACCCGGCGGTTGCGGTCTGCAATGCACCCTCGATACGAACGCCGAACAACTCCGTTTGGAATTTCTTTTCGGCTTCATCGTACTTGCTTTTGAGGTCGTTAAACTGCGTTGTTACCGCCGTTAAATCGGCTTTCGCCTGTTTCAACGCCTTTGCCGTTTCCGCATCGGTCGCACCGTCGGCAATTGCCTTTTCCAAACGTGCCTTTTCTTTCGTCAGACTGTCGATTTGGGTTTGCAATGCGCTTGCGCTTTCCGCTTTGGTTTTGAACTCGGCGACCACACGTTTTGCGTAATCAAACGTCTTTTCGGTTCCGTTCTTTGCGATACCGGACGCCGCCAAAATATCGGCATCCAATCCGCCGTAAATTTCGCCCGTCTTTTTGGCGATAACGCTATTTTCGTCGTTGGCGGACAATGTTGTAATTGCCGCAATTTGTTCGTCCGTCAAACCGGACAAAGCCGCATTTGCAATTAAAATTTCTCTCGTTAACATAATATTCTTACCCTTTGAATTAATTAAGTGCGATTGCTGCTACTGCTCCGCTGTTTGCGTTAATAATATCAATTGTGTATTTTGGGGAATCCCCGGTTGTGTCAACCAACCAACTAACAACACGTGCATGGCTGATTTTCTTTTCAACCTCTTTTGTTACCAAAATGACGTCGGCAATTGTTCCGCCCTCAATACATTCAATCAACTTTTTCTTTGTGTCGCCATCCAATGCGGCGGCGGTTGTTGTTACTTCAATAACCAAATTGTCCAGCTGTGCAATCTGTGCCATAATCGTATTTTTAATAGTTTAATACTCTGTTACTTTTTCGCTCCGGGTTTGTCCTCGGCTTCTGCCTTTGCCTTTGCATCGGCGGCGGCTTTTTCCTCGGCGGCTTTCTGCTGTGCGGCGGTTCGTGCCGCTTTTTCCTCGGCTTGCGCCTTGACGTACTCGTTGGGGTCGTGCAATACGGTAATCGTGTAACCCTGTTTTTTCAGTGCGTCCCAAATGCCGTTTTCAAACGACTTTTTGCCGAACTTTTGGATACGGGGAACGGATAAGCGTTTGCCCGTTTCGCTGTCAAACTTGCGTACCTCAATAACGCAATGATACAAATGTTGTTCGTTGCTCGGTACAATGTAGTTTTCGGGGGTGACGTCGGTAATTGCGACGTCCTTTGTTTTACCCTCGGTTGCTGTTTTCACTCGCATACTCGTTAAATTTACTTGTTATTACTGAAATCTTTTGGTTGAATGGTATTTGCGTTCCAAATTCCAAAATGTTTGTATTCTCCCGTTCAAACCTGCGGACAAAGTTAGCGAAATTCAACTTTATACGCAATTCATTCTCCGGGATTAAGTTACGCCCGTACAAATCCAATACCTCGTTCCGGGTCAAATGGCGGTACGGCTCCAACTCTGCCAATATCAACATACGTTGCAATTGGGTTGGGTTGTTCCGGTACTCCGTTTCGATAATCTGATTTTGTAGGGCGTCCAATTCTGCCTCACTTGCGCCGCTTTCCTTTGCCGACTTGTAACGGTTCCGCAACTCGCTTGCGTCGTACAAATAGAACTCCGTGCCGTAATTGACTTTTGCAGATACGAACATATTGCCGTATCGCAATCGGCAAACCGTTTCATCGACGAACTGTTGGGCGGCTTCAAAGCCTTTTTTCACTCGGTTTAATACCGTGCTTTGGCTCTCAAATGCGGCTTTAACCTGTTGTTCGTTGAATGCCTCCCGTTGGGTTACTTCCTCGTTTTGTCCGACGACGGCGGTAATAATGTTTTCCCGCAATCGCTTTTCTTCCTCAACGTTATAATCCAAACTTGTACGGTCAACGGTCAACATTTGTACCGGGTTCCGCAAATCGGGTTGTTTGTCCCCGTCCGGTATCGGTATTTCAACAAAGGAACCCGCCCCGGTAATCCGTTTGTCGCCGCACTTGGGGCAACGCATCAATAACCCGGCTTGGTCTAACCTGTAATACCCTTGTTTGTCTTTCAAAAATCCACCGTCGCAATAATCGCCGTTTTCGGCGTTTGTAAAATCGCACGATTGTTCGTAACCGGAATATATCGGGTACGCCCCGTACATATCCAAATGCCGCTTCGATATATGGAAAAACAAAAACCAATCCAACGCCTCCAATTCTTTTGTTAGCGGGGATTGTTTAACGTCCGGTTCTCGCAAATTCATTGGCTCGTTCCAAAAGAAACGGGCGGGGCAATAGCGCAAATCGTGTGGGTTATCAACCAATAATTCGCCTATGTTGCCGCCGTCGTCCTCTGCAAATACTCTGTATCGTTCATCGTCAATAACTGCAATACGTTTATCGGGTTGGCGGAAAATTATCCAATCCATAACCCCGGTTGTCCGGTTTGCCTCAAAGGTTATGACGCTTTCGATAGGTAGCCAATAAAAATACGGGGTCGGGTATCGGTCGGCGGGGTTTTGCTCGGCGGGCAAATCAACTATTAAGACGCTGTTTATTTCCGTCTTGAAAAACTCCCAACCTTTCGTGTTCCAAATTTCCGGCTCCTTTAATACATCTTGGCGGTAATACTCCCAATCGTCCCGTTGTTCCGTGTTTTGAAATTGATAGTTGAACGCCGGGTTACGACCGTCGAAAATACGGCTTAACTTATCAAAACAAATGCCCGTTACCTCGTTGGTACGAACGGGGTAACGGAACAATGTTTTGAAGATTTTGAATTTATCGTGCGGGATAAGATTTTGAACCCATGCCAAAAAATCGGTCGTGGGTAAACACATTAAGGGCGTTACGTTGGTTTGGGCGTGAAATTTAATGCGGTTTTGGTGTATGACCGCTTTATTTATCGTCGCCTTTTTCCTCGGTTCCGTTATTTCCTTTCTTATGCGTTTTATATCTAATCCCATTTTCTTTGCTAAATTCAAAAGGTGTTTTTTCGGGCAACTGCCAACCGCCATTGTTAGGCATCCGCAACAGGCGTTCGGCGTGGTTAATCTCAAATTCTTCGGTCGTGTTAAGGGTCGGACACTCCAACACGACCTTTGTAACTTTCGCCGTCATACGCTTATGCGGGTTTCAAATCCGTAAGCGGGTTAAACGCCGGGGCAACAATCGCCAAATCGTCCGACCAATTCGGCAAAAACGACCATTGTATTGCGTTGCTGTCCGGGGCTTCCAATCCGCCCAACGTCTTATCGCCGATAAACAACGAACGTATCGGTATCGGGTAAAATGTACCCTCCGTTGTGGCGTCCTTAATGGCTCCAATTGCGCCGTTTTCGTCGAAAATGAAGATACCCAAATTGTCGCCCCAACTTTCGCATTGCATTTCCTTTAATGCCTTGATAACCTCCTGCGGGGCTTTGCGGATAACTCCGGTAAACGGGGTTGGTTCACGTCCAATAATCTCTTCGACGCCTCCTAACGTTTCGTTACCGCCTCCAAAGGTGCGGGCGGCTCCCGCCTCGGCGGTCGGGGCTTGGATATACGGCGAAACAACTATTTTCGTGCTATCCGCCGCCGATAACAGGGGCGTCCATGACGCTAACGCCGTAATCGCTTTTTCACTCGTAAAACTGTTTTTGCTTCCGTCGTCTTTCATAAGACGTTGAAAAGCCACTTTCTGAACCTGTCCGAAACTTTCCGAACACTTAATTGCGGGTACATCGGGCAACGCCGCCCCCGCCGGACATTTACAAATCATACTTCTTTGTTTTTAACGTTAAAAATATTATTACTTTCTCCGGGGCTGTCCCTTTGCCCTCTCGTTTCGGTTACAAAGTTATAAACTTTTTCCCGGATAATCTTGCATATCTCAAAAATATTGCTAATTGCGTCGTCTTACGCCTCGGTTTGCGTGTGCGTATGGCTGTATATTGCCGTCCGCAATCTCCTTTTCATATATCCCGGTCAATCCGTCCTCCGGGTCGTCGTGCGTATTGGCTCCGAAATTGCGCAAAAATCCGGTTACATGGTCGTAAACGGCTTTGTACCGGGTTTCCCAACCGAACGGCATAATTATATGTTGATTAACCATTGCGGACGCTGTTATTATCCGGCTTTCCTTGTTGCCCCCTTGATAAAACGGGTCGGTAATCGCCCGGACTTTCTTTTTGATAACCTTTTCATAACCCGCACCACCGTTGTTGCTCTCAACCCACGCTTTTTGCGTCCCGTTCCGGTTAATCATCGCCGGGACGGTTACGGTTGTAACGTCCGTATTTTCGTCCGTCATTTCCATATCTGTAATAAGGGCAAACAATATCGGCTCCATGCGCTTTGTTTTCTCGTTGAAAAACAGATTGTCGGACTTATACACGTCATACGTTGCGGCAAACAACAGGTCGTCGCCCTCGTCGGCAACGTCAATGTATGCGCCGGAACGAATGTACGTGCCGTAATCGGATTTTTCGACCCACGTTTTGAAAGGTTGGTACAATCGACCCTCGGCGGAACCGGGGTTGCCTTGATACAGGCATTGAAATTGCACCGGGTCTAATGCCTTTTGCGCTTCCAACTTTTGCTTACTGTGTCGGCTTTCCCATAATGCCGCCCCCGGTTCCCGTGGGTCTATCTCGGTCGGTTCCCCGGTTTTCAACCCCTCAAAGTTTATGCGCACCCACGCCCCCGGCGTTACGTCCTCCAAATCCGCCCAACACTTAACATCAATAATCGTTTCGCCGCTCTTTTCAATGCGCCCTATCAAATCGTCGTCGTGCCAACGGGTAAATACAATCAATTCTTGACTATCATTGTGTAAACGGGTGCGTACAACGGTCGTGTACCATTTCCACGCCGCCGCCCGTACTATCGGGCTGTTACCCTCGGCGTAATCTTTATACACGTCGTCCAATATCGAAACGTCCACGGTTTTAGACGTCAGCGAACCGCCACGACCGACGACACGCAACGACCCCTTACGCCCGACCATCTCGATAACATCGGAATTGCGCAAATAGGTATTCGCCATTGTTACGACGTTCGACCCATTTAAGTACGTGCCGGGGAATAATTCACGATACCGGGGCGTGTCGATTATTCGTTGAACGTCCCGGTTAAAATCCCGTGCGATTGTCGCCGCATACGAACCGATACATATTTTGCGGTCGGGGTCTAACCCCAACATAAATGCGGGTAATTTGCGGCTTGACCCCTCCGATTTGCCATGTTGCGGCGGCTGTTGTACAATCATCTTTCGTATTTTGCCATGCGCAAACATATCCAACAGGGTATAATATACAACATGAAACGGTTCCAATACCAAATCCGGTTGCATATACCGGGCAAAGTTGATAAGACGTTTACGGGCGGCGGCTCGCACCAATTCGCCGGGGTCTGCCTTGATTGCCTCGTACATCTTCAATAATTCCTCGTTGCTCATGGTCGTACAATTTTATCGGGTGTAACTATCAATTCGCCGGGCTTTTTCGGTATCCAATTCAAACACGCCGTTTCGCTCCTTATCCGGGAACGGTTCGGGGTAAACGGACAACGGCAACAAATCGGCAATCTATTTGCAACATCTAAATTCTCATGGTCGAAATACCAAACACCGTGTCCGCAATCCCCGCAATAATGGTTCGTTTTGGTTACAACCTGTTTAACAACATTCATTCGCTTTGCCATTATTGCGCCCCTCCTTTCTCGGCGATTGTCTTTTGAAATTCGGCGGACTGCAATTTGTCGGCGACGGCAAACAACAGGTCGTCCGGGATTGCCTTAACATCGTATTTCGGTTTATCGTCGTCCGTCCCGGCGTTGTATCCGGGTATCTCGATTTTAACGGGTGCATCAAATCCCAACATCTTTGCCCGGCGTTGTTGAATGTTCAACAGCAAGTCCAAAAACCGGGGATTGCCCGCCGACGTTTCAACGGTCGTTTCGTCATACCCGTAATATTCCGGGTCGCCGTCGGTCGCATCCGTTTTGATAGGACGCCCCCGGTTGGTTTTCTCTTTGGTGCGCTGCTTTCCGGTTTTGGATACCTCCCACGCCTCCCACGCTTGTTGCTCCATTTTATCCAACTTGCGCAATTCCTGCGTAACATATTCGTCGATTGTTTCCAACCGTTCCCGCTTCCATTCGATAAGGCATTGTTGCAAATCGTAATAAACCATTTGAAACGAAATTGTATAACCAACGCCACGGGCGGACAAATCCCGGTTCAATGCGTCGGCAATTTCTCGATACGAATAACCACGCAAAAACAAGTCGGCACAAAACCGTACATCGTAAATCCTTTGTTCCTCGGAACGTTTGTTGTATCCGGGGGGCTTTCGCCCTTTGTTCAATTTTTCCATCGTCTAACCTCTTTTAATGTCAAACAGGGGTCAAAATCTGCCTTTTACGCCTTTTCGTCCTTTGGCTTGGTTCCTTATCGGCTCCTTTGCCTTTGTTCTTTCGTTCCGGGCTTTATCCTTTCCCCTGTTTACCTCCTTAAAACGTTGCTTACCCTTTGCAAGTTATTTGCACGGAATTTCCATTTTAAGAGGCTTTATTGTCTTAACCAATACTTTCTATATCTCGGCGGTTATCTTTTAACCACGGGGCAAATTTACGGCTTTTCCGGTACATTGCCAACCGTTTGTTCTCTCTCACATATAAACGGCAAAACCCCGGCTTTGTTTCCGGGGCTGATTGCCTAATTGCTTATGCCTATTTCGTACCTCCCATTTGAGCAACGAAAATAATGTTGCGTTCCACGGGGGTTGTTGTATTCCGTTCCCCCTTTCATTTCTTTTATTGCCAAACATACCGGGGCGGGCTTTCCATTTACCGGAAATTCCGGGTTAAAATATCGACACGTTCCGCATATCTTTTCGGGCTTCGATTGTCCGGGGCAATTACTTTTTCCCATTGTTGCCCCCTTTCCTTTTGTTCTTTGCCCGGCGTTTATCCCGTGGGTTCCTTTTCGGCATTTCGACCCGGTGTATTTCTACTTTGGAACCGGGGAACATCTTGCCGAAAAATTCCGCCATTGCTCGCACCTCCTTTGGGACGTCGAACGCCTCCGGCTTCTTATGCTCCGGGCAAATCCCCCGAACCGGACAATTGTCGCAATCCTCATTCCGCACAACCTCGCCCGGCTTATCGGCTTCTTTGAACCCGTGCCAATTGTCCCTCCGTGCGGACGCTTCGGCGAAATTCTCCATTGCTTCAACTGCTACTTTCGCCAATATGTAATCCGGGGTATCGTTAAAATGCGCCTCCAAAGAATTACGGTTGATAACCTCGGCAATCTCTTTCAAAAATTTTTCTCTTTTGTTCATCGCTTTATTGATTTTTAGGTTTGTACTCTTGGCACGGCATAACGCCGCACGATTGTTCGCATTTGAACGCCTCGCAATAACCGTTCCCGTTGACATCCTCGTTTGTAAAGTTGGCGCAATTCCCGCATCCCTTATCGCCGGGTTCTTTCGGTACGCTTACGCCTTTCGGCTCAAACTCCCGGTTAAACTCTCTTTCCGGGCGGGTTGTCAATCGTCCGTCCGGTTCCCGGACAATGTAGTACGTTTCCGGGGCGTCAATGAAAATGCCGTTGCCGTCCGGGAACGAATAAACCGCCCGCCCGTTTGGGGTTCTCGGTATCGTCATGGTTCCGCCTCCGGTAAATCTCAACAGGTCGTCCAAATTGTCCCGGCGTACCTGTATTGCGTCAACTTCTAACAACGTGCGGCGATATCGGGTTCCCGCCGTGGCGTCCGGCTCAACTAACCGGGTGCGGATTTGTTCCGGGTATTCCGTCGGGTCGTACTCGACGTTGAAAACAACGGCGGCGTCTAACGTGTGGGTAACTAACAAGCGTTTCCCCAATCGTCCGGCGACTGCCTGTTTTAGTGCTTCAATTGCGTTTCCCTGTATCTCGGTTGTGTCAACCGTGATTTCGTAACGGTCGGGTTTTTCCTCGACCTCCGGTTGGCTTTTGGCAATATCGCCAATCATAACCAACAATTCCGCATCAAACGGGTTTAACTTACTTTCTGTCATTCTAATTTTTTATTCGTTCTTACTGTTTTCGTATATGCCAACCGCCAAAATATCGTTTTTCGGTCGGTTCTGTTGTACTTATCGCATTGCCTACCTATTCCGGGGCAATCTTCCCTTTGGATTTTGCAGCGAACGCAACGTTGCGTAAATATTGCGGGGTTGTTGTTGGCTAATCGTGCATCCGCCGCCGTCCATATCTCGGCAATCAATACCATACCCCGGTAAACGCAACGTTCGCCGGGGTTGTACTCTCTGTTTGGGTCGAACGGTTCGGGTTGCTTAACTCTCATTCTTTGCCCGTTTCGTTTACATAATCAAACAATGCGTCCAAATCGTCCTTTGCGCCTTTTACGCAAATTCGTACCCTATCGCCCCCGGCTAATGCGGTTTCGACAATCTCACAATTATACCGGGGGGCGTTTATCTGTATCATTGCCGCCGTGGTATTCGTTACAAACTCGTTTCTTTCTTCCATGCTCTCGGATTTTAGAAGTAAATTAAATGCCTCCGTTGGTTCGTTCTCGCTTTGACACGCCCCCAACAAAAGCGTTGCCAAAGATAACAATAAAATCTTTGCTTTCATCGTTTTACCTTTCTTTTAATCCATATAAACCGTATGCCAATGCCGACAAACAATATTTTCGCCTCAATATCAACATAACGGTCGTAACCGTTTATTGCATCAATGGATACCCCAAATTGCCAACTATGATATTGCCAATACTCACGGGCGTAAACATATACGCCTACCCGCCCAACGTGTATGCCTGTTTGGACGGTGTGTTTGTCCTTACTCATTGTGTGCCTCCTTTCTTGCTAATTCATAACCCTTTTTATCCATTACCATTGCCACGGGGTACGGCAATATACAATCTTTGGTATAAACCAAATTGTAAATCCCCAATTGCCCCTTAACCGGAAATTCAATAACCCGGCGGGGGTTGCGCATCAACCACCCGTACCCCTTTGTTATTTTCGCCCTCTTTTCCTTT
>ENA-ORTM01000953-ORTM01000953.1-human-gut-metagenome-genome-assembly--contig:-NODE-953-length-32570-cov-66.922005_pt1 | contig 32570 bp, 34 predicted proteins | sample MGYA00241909_ERZ509182 | MGnify/ENA primary metagenome ERZ509182 (study PRJEB26280, sample SAMEA2338855) | human gut metagenome | biome: human gut; feature: human-associated habitat; material: faeces...
TGCTTCCCTCTCCATCCGGCTTTGGTTGGAAATTTCTACCCCACAAAGCCCGGCTAATAGTTTCCAACTTCATAAGGGCTATGATATGATTGGGCAAATTATTAGGGTCTTCAAAAATAGGCTCACCAAGTGCCTTACAAGCATCCTCATACGTGCGGATAGTCTTGTAATCGTCCAACGTGGGCTTTGCAGCCTCAAACACCTTCTTTCCAAACAGGCTTTCCATAAAATCCTTAACTCCATCACAAGCATTTGCATAAGCTGTTTGCAACTTGCTTTCTTCAATTTCTACTTTCATCTTTCAATGTTTTTAATTTGTTGATAATCTTCTTTGTTAATCTTATTGCGTTATCCACTCTCGTACTTTGTCCGGGTGGAATATTTGCTATCAAAATGGGCACTAAGCGTATCAGCTCAGATACCACGCTGTTAGGTATTCTTTTCATGGCTTCTCCAATATTTATCCGGGTCGGGAATATCCACATTCAGAAACTCTTTGGCGTACTCCCTCAGTTTTTCGCAATAGGTGGAAAATGTCACCGTGTCCATAGTGGCTGTAGAACATGGGAACTCTACAATCTCCCCCGTGTGCTTGTTTACCACTTTGTCAGCCGTCATTTGAGCCTTAAAAAACTCATGCACTTGTTCCACTGAAACGAACTCCCAACCAGCTTCCAAAAGAGCATCTAAAAGGATAGGGTAAATACACCCGAACAACCACCCGTTTTGGTCTAAAGAACGTGGTTTTCTGACTTTCTTAACCTCTATCCTATAGATACCATCCAAAGCGTTACGCATCCATTCGTACAGAGGCTTCAAATCAAATAACCCGTTTCTCTTTTCTACTTGGAGTTTAGCCATATCCTTATGTTCTATCTAAATCAATCGTTAAACCCGGCTTTGCCGCATAAACCACTTTCCCCGTATGCCTTTCCACTTCCGATATGAAATAAGGCTCATCGCTATTATTCTCGGAAAGGTGTAAAAGCACGATTTCCGAAACATGGGATAAGTCGTTTGCTTCCAAAAAACCCTTGCACGTAGTAAGCTCCATGTGTGAGGTAAGCAGACGTTCACGCTGTGAGGGCAACGTGCGCCCGGCTGTAATCGCCTCGATGAGCTTCTTATCAGAGTAATTGCACTCTATCAGCACATGGTTAAGCCCCTTGAACTGATATTCGCACATACAGCTATCGGTAAGAAATACCATCTTTCCCATATCGGGATGGTCTATCAGATAGCCGACACATGGCACATCATGGCAAGCAGGAAAAGGAAGTACCTTAAAATTACCCATCTTATAGCCTTTGCCCTCTTTAACCACCAAAGAACGGGAATCCCAAACGCCCTTTGCAGTCCATACCTCCCGTAATGCCAACGTGTGAAATCCACTATCCACCATTGCCTTAATATATTTGGCGTGGTCGTTGTGGGCGTGCGTTACCACACACCCTACAACCTTTCTCAGATTGAAATCCAACGCTTTCTTGACTTCTTGGAAACGGATTCCAGCCTCTATAATCAGAGCTTCATTACCGTTATCCAAAATGTAACAGTTGCCACTACTACTTGAACCAAGAACTATCAGTTTCATACGCTATCAATATCCGGGGTCAATAGTTTCCGCTTGTTGCTCGCTTGACACGCTTTCAAAGCTCACATCTTCCGCATCAATCAACTGTTTGTTTGCGTAATTGTCGGTCAATATTTCACGCTGTGAAGTTTCGTCACCCTCGTAGTCATTGGTGATGGCATTTTGCATTTCTACGGACAAATAGCCGTATTTACTCAGTAAATTACGGATAACGGTTTTTTGTGCCATTCCGTGAAAGTTACCCATCCAACCAACCTTGTTGCTATCGGGAGAAACGGGCAAATTAGCCAAATTCAGCAACTTTTCAACCGTTACATCCTTATCGCTTGTGATGGCTTTACTGTATCGCTTTGCATGGTTTGCCATTTGCTCCACTGTCATGTACAAAGTCTTGCTAAAGCCGTTCATAAGTTCAAAGTAACAGAAATAGCCTATCACCTTATCGCTTTTCCTTTCACCGTCAAAGGCTATTTCCCCGGTCAGTTTGTTTACCTTGCGCAACTCACCATCATACACCACATCCGCATTGATGGTACGGTATTGTCCCGTGCGCATGGCAAGCTGAATATAACCCTTATAGCCCATTTGAAAAGTCGGCTCATACACTTTAATCCAGTTGCCCTTTTCATCCTTTTTGGAGTTTTTGAACGGGATAATGAAAGCATAGCCCAAAGCCTTGTTTATTGGCAAATGTAACGTGGCAGCTTTGAGTGCTTCCATTACCACCTGTTTAGGATTACAGAGTTGCAGATTGCTATCTCCGTTGTATAGGTCAATTACAGAGGCTACGAATGTTGCCGAATTTTTACCAAGCGCATTTTTGAATTGTTCTTGTACGCTTTCGGCATTCATCATGCTTTTAAGAATATCTACAGGCTTTCTTTGAGTAGCTACCTGCCCACCATTTGCAGCCTGTTGTATGGTTGTAGTCGCTTGCTGTGTCATAATCGCAATTATTTAATGGTTAGTTCTTTGTCCGTAGTTACCACCAGCCGGATAATCTGACTGAGTGATGGGATTATTTGATTCACGCTTTCCGCATTATCAACGAAAATCGGTGCAGATACCCCCTTTGCCGTGCAAATGGCATTGATTATATCTATTCCGGCATTGATTTGTCCGGCATTGTTCACGTCAAGGAAAGGTGTACCGTTCACGGTGCATACACACGTCAGTTTTTCGCCTCCGTTCAGTTGTTCGTTCACAAAGGAGAATGATACATATCTGAACATTCCGTTAATGCGTTTCAACAGCTCCGCATCCTTATCCTTTTGGAATTGGAGTGCCGTAAACTCCCATTTTTCAAGGTCTGCCAACTTTTGATTGTTGGCAATGCGCTTTTCTTCCAAAGAAGCGATTTCCTTTTCAGCCCTGCCGATTTGTTCACGGTTTGCCAAACGCTTGTATAAGCCTTGCACGGCTTCATTCAAAGTTCTTTTCTCCGATTGCAGTTCCGACACGTCCACAATCTTTGCATCCACTTTGAGCTGATTTTCAAGTTCGACAATCTCGTTCTTGATGTCAATGCAAGTTCGGTCGGATGCTATCATTGCTTCCACGTTTTGCGCCTCGGGGATAGAAGCCTTTGCTTGTTGAATATCGGCATTGATACTCTCTATCTTTTGTTCCAGCTCCTCGATTTCGGCATTGGTACGGTCTTTAAGCCCTTGCATTTCTTCAAGCCGTTGCTTTTTAGCCATGCCAGCCTCTTTATTCGCTTTCAGACGTGCCGCCTTATTAGCGTTAAAGTTGGCTTGCATTTCACGCTGCTTGGCTTCTATATCCTCAATTTCCAAAGGACGTTTGCAAGTGGGGCAAATAAATTCACCCTCATTATAGGTAAGTTCCTCCTTGCTGATAAATGAAAATTCACCACGCAATGCGGACAATTTGGTATTAAGCTTTTCTATCTCAATATCCATATCCGCAACCGATTGCCTTTTTCTGTCTAAAGAGGCTTTTTCAGTACGCAACGAATATTCCAATTCGTTCAGCTTCAAAGATGCCTCATTGCGCCCTTTGTTAGCTTCTGTAGCGATTTCATTCATTCTACTATTGAGTTGTAGGCGTTTTTCACCTATTTGCTTTTGGATAAAAGCCTTACGTTGATATTCCTGCTCATTCAGCTTTGATTTGTCGGCAATTTGTTCCTCTATCTGCTGAATACGGGCATTTTTATCCTCAATCTCACTATCAATGGCTACCCAATCCTCTTCCTCCGGCATAAGTTTACGAGCCGTTTCTATCTGAGAGGGAATAACTGACAATTCATCTTTGCAAGCCTTTTTCTTGGCGGCTACCTCTTTGGCGTATTGGGCGATGCTCCTGCCGGACAACTGAGCCAGCAACTCCAAATATTCGGGCTTGGTCTGCGCTACGTCTTGGTCGGTAAGCGTTCCTACCATATCCAAAAGGATTTCTTTTTGCGCTTCCGGCTTCATTGATGTAAAGTAGAAAGGGTTGGTTATCATTCGGAAAACATCTTCCGGGATGATGGCAGCTACTTCACTATCATACTCCTTTTTGGTAGCCAACTTAACACCGTTCAAATAGAACTCTGTTGCATGATTCTTTAGGCTTTCTTCCGTAGTTCCACGTGGCTTGACCCAGTTTTCCACATAGCAGCGTTGCAGTGTTACCGTCTTGCCATCCACTGATAGTACACCAGTAACGGAGTGTTCAAGGTGCAAAATAGGCTTGCCGTCCGAATCCAACGTTTTAATGTTGAAATTACTATCCGACCGTCCCGTACTGTCTTTTCCAAAAAGAAGCCAAAGGAATGAATCGAACACAGTTGTTTTGCCCGTACCATTTTCTCCAGCAACCAGCGTTTCCGCATCGGAGAAACCGATATTTAGGCTTCTGATTCCCTTAAAATTCACAAGGGATAATGATTTTAATTTGATTGTTCGCATATCACTTATTAATTATAGAGTTGATTTTCTCTGATTTATCCACTGCCATAAGTTCGGCACGTGAATACAATACTTTGGAATGTATAGAGCTACCGCCACGGATAGTAGAAACTCTGCCGTCTTTTTGCCAGCGTTTCACCCGGCACTCTTGAAACAATCTGTATGCTTCACGTTGTGAAATGAGGTCTTTTGCCGGGATAGTCTGTTTTACATAGTTGGCAGCACCCAAAGAAGCCATTTCCATACAGAGATTCTTTAACTCGTATAGTTCCATCTGAATTGCCATAAGTCAGTCCTTTTTGTAGCGGTTCTTAAAATATTCTCTAACACTTACTATCCCATACTCATTGTCGGTATAGAAAACCCATGCCAGCCAAAAACAAGCCATAGCGGTAAAGAAGTGAAATGAGGCATTACAGAACAATGCCCCAGCAAGGGCAATAATGCCAAGAAGTAGCGTAACGCCACATTGGATAAGGTTTGCTAAAGTTTCTCCTTTCATCGGTGTTGCATTTGTTATTTGAAAAGATTGTTAGTCATAGCATACCGCATAAATTCAGCCATTGAATGTACTCCAACCTTTCGGAAACTGTTTTTTCTATGGTTGTTCACGGTATTTAAAGAGATAAACAGCTTTTCGGCTATTTCTGAATCGTTTTTCCCATCATAGAGCATTCGCATAACTTCTATTTGCCTATCGGACAACTTAGAGTTGAATTTAGGAGCGCAAATAACTTTATCATGTTTGCATTCTCCACGTAATGGACAACCTACAAACTCAAAATTAAAGTTCCAATTCTCATCTACATCAATCATGTTGTCATACAGACCGAAGTTGCATTTAATGAATCTACGCACCGCTATGAAATCCCGATACCTCTTGTTGTTTGAATTTTTAGAGTATATATCCATAAGCGCATCGTATGCTTCGGGATAAAACTCCCTCAGTATAGCCAAGAAAGCTTGGATAAAGTCGGTATCAGTTTCTTTCAACTGCCTTTCGGCTTCTCCGATAGGGCGCATAGTAACTTCACCCTCCGGGGTTGTGTAGAACTCTATAGCTTTCATTCTGTAACAGGAAATAAAATATCGGCTGGAACGCCCAGTTTATCACTAATCATCTTTTGTTTGAGGGCATCCGGCTTTTGTACGCCATGAATCCACATTCGTACCGTCTTGGTACTACACATACACAGAGCCGCTATTTCCTCCACGAACTCAGTTTTTGGAGCTTTTACAGCACTCCTTTCAGGCAATCCTTTGTAAATCTGAATAAAAGACTGATAGTCTTTTTGGGTTACTTTTTTCATTTTCTCTAATTTATATGTTCTACAAACACGCTTTTTGGCTATATTTGTAATGTCATTTATTTAATTACGCAACAAATATAGGCCATATATCCGAATATAACAAAACTTTTTGGATATATTTTCTATTAAAAATATTCTATTTATATGCAACGATTTGATTTAAAGAGGTTTAGGCTTGATAGAAAACTTACTCAAAAGGAGTTGGCAGAGATATTAATGTGTAAACAAAACTATATTTCAAATATAGAAAACGGAATAAAACCTATTTCAAAAGAGAAATTGGATATATTGCAGTCTAAATTCGGTGATATTTCAAAATATTATTCGGATATATCACCAAAACAAAATACGGTATTAAAAGAAGTCACTCCCGAAGATTTCATGTTTGCTGGTGCTGACGCTTTTTCAAGACAAGTCGTAAAGATGATGAATGACAAGCTGATTGCACCTTATGGAATGTTAGTAGAAAAAGATAAGGAAATAGAACGGTTGAATAGATTGATAGGCAGATTGCAAAACGAAATAGAGGAACTTAAAAAGGGAAGTGCCCAAACGGAGAATCCTGTCGAATGTGCCAATGCCGTATAGTGTTTGGTTTAAAGCAAAGGAAGTATTGATATGGAAAAGTATTATAGAATGGTTATAGACCTCTACAAAGAAGTCCTTTTAATTAACCGGGTAAACCCTGATAGGGTATTAGATGCGCAAAGGGAAATATCCAACGCTATTACTACGGCTATAATAACCAATGAGCCTACAGGTGAATTGGAGTTGCTAAAATCCGATATAGAGAACTTGAAGAGCCATATATCGCAATGAATACCGTTATAAGCAAGCAAATAATGGAAAGGTTCTATAGTGCGCTGGATGCCATTATAGCCATGAAGAAAATAAGAGGAGTAAATACATACTGTAGGCTCAACAACATAGATAGAAGAAATTTTATTGCGCAAAGAAAAGACTTGGAGCGTGGATGGTTTCAATTATCTTGGTTGTATCCTATGGTTAAGGAGTATGGGGTAAGTGCCAAATGGCTGCTTACTGGATTTGGAAGAATGTTTGAAGAACAAAAATAGCCCCATGCAAACATTATTAGTCTGCATGGGGCTATTTCTTACAAATATTCCATATCACAAATTAGCAAGCCATTTCTTGCCAGATTTTGTTCTGCCAAGTTAAAAAAGAATCCAGCAAGTTTTTCACGCCTCACTTTATCTTTCTCCTTGACTTCTTTCTTAGCTTCTTGTTGTACGCTCCAATTACCCATATAAACTACTATTTTCTACAAAGGTACAAAATCCCCGCTTATTTGGAAACAAAAACCTATATATTTTTGATACGTCATTATAAATATAACACTGCAAGACTATTTTTATAACAAATAATACACTATATTTGCTGCTGAATTAAAATATCACTAAATAGCATTGGCTATTGTTGTAGGGATTAAGAAAACGACCAAATTTCAGAAACAGCCCTCAGACAATTTGCTAATGCCTGCGCTTTGCGTGGGCATTACTCTTGTATGGGCTGTTAGGTGCTTGGTCGTACCTCTTAATCCTCGGAGTAATCCCACGCTTTCGTGTGTATTACAGTAGCTTGCTAAGTACAACTGTTAAATACACACTTATGAAAACTTTGCTAATGCTTTGCCTGATAGCTTTGATAACAGGATGTAATAGCGACACTCCGCAACGTAAAGCTGAGAAACTAATAAATAGGTATTTGGAGAATAATTTAAAAGACCCTGATAGTTATGAGTGTATGGATATGGGGAAAATAGGAATAGTCACACCTATGTCTAAAGCATTAGTGGAAACCGTTAAAAGAGCAACGGATGGAGAGTTCCCAACAGATAGCATTAACTCAAAATTAGAACAAATCAAAGCTATGTTTGAAAACAAGGGTATAAATCCATACGATACTTTAGCTTGGGAGATTTCCCATAGATATAGAGCCAAAAACTCCTATGGGGGATATGCAATTACTAATTGCACTTATCATTTCAACAAAGATATATCGGACATAATTAGCGTAGAAACAAAATAGAATCTACCAAAGTAAAATTACGGCACTTCCATAAGTGCCTTTTTTTGTTCTTCCCCCACACCCCTATTTCATATATTTACTCTTAATTAACTATATAATATTATATATAGTATATATATTATCCTTTGTAACTTGCGTAAAATTTTGCCTAAGCAAAAATAGGCTTGTAAATTACTGAACTATAACGGCTTACAAATTTTGCTTAGGCAAACGCAAAAAGGCTATATTTTTGCTTAGGCAAAATAACGCTTGTAATACTCTGTATTTCAATTATTTGCAAATTTTGCTTAGGCAAAACGCTATTTTTAGGCTTAAAAACAACTATTTTACTGACTATCAGTGTATTATAATTTTTGCTTAGGCAAAATCATTTTGCTTAGGCAATTTGCTTAGGCAAAATTTGTAACTATCTGATTATCAAAGACAATACAGATTTAGAGGATAGATAAACACCTATTAAAATTTTGCCTAAGCAAAAATAGGCTTGTAAATTGCTGAACTATAACGGCTTACAAATTTTGCTTAGGCAAAACACGCTTATTTTTGGGTATATACTTCTTTTCTGTTACATCATCCAAAGATAGCTTGACATAATCCAATACCTTACGATTGGCAGCATCTATGCTGTCCCATGATTTCGCAATATAAATATCCGTCACCCTCATATTTTCGTCCACGTGGTTAAGGGCTGTGTGAACGGTGTACTTATCTACTCCGGCTTCATTGCTTGCAATGGTTGCCCATGTATGGCGTGCTGCGTAAAATTCCAAATCATCTATCCCCAAATCATCACCAATCTTTTTCAAGCCCTTGTTAATTGCAGCCGTAAAGCTATCCACGCTTGAATACAACTTGTAGAAATTAAAGACCCTTTGCCCGGTCTGGTCTTTATATTTTTTCATAAGGGCTTTTAGCTCCGGCTCTATCCTCACAGACATTTCCGCTTTGTCGGCTCTCCGATTCTTGGTTTTTGTCCGTTGGTATATAATCCGTCCTTTCTTCAAATCCGTACAAGTGTACAAATCTACCGCATTCATTCCAATTAGGCAGAAGCTCAAAAGAAAGACATCCTTTGCGAGATTGTACCTGTTTGTCCCCGGTTGCATAATCAAAGAATAAGGCAACTCCGAAAATTTACGAAGTAAATCCGTAGAAATAGCCCTTTTCCTTGTAACTGGAACTTTGGGAATTTCCACCCTCTTAAAAGGAGAATAGGGAATGCGTATCAGCCCGGCATCCTCATCGTTAAACTCTTTCTTTGCCCGGTTGTGTATGGCTCTTAGCTGGGATATATATAGGCTCTGTGCCCTTTCTCCGTGATTGGCTTCGGGGTTGGAACGTGCCGGATTCTCCTTTATCCACTTTATCCAATCATTGATAAACTTAACCGTGATTTCTTTTATGCTCACGCTATCCCTGCCAACAAAGCGTACAAGGTTATTAATGGCTACTTGGTAAGAAAGCGCATTGCCTGTATGCCCGGTTTCCTTTAAGTGCAATATGTATTGACGGGCATAAGCCACTATATCCAAATCGAAGTGTTCCCCATTGTCGTTAGTGATTGCATCTACCACCTGCTCAACGGTCATGGATTTAAGCCGTTCCCCCATGCGGTCACAAATGGAACGGTATTTCTTTATCATATCATCGGTGGCATCTATGTACTTTTGGTTTTTCAGCTTGAAAGTCGTGCGTGTCAAATCATCCTTTGTCACGTAGTAAGTGGTCGGGATGTACTTTTTCCTCTTTTGGTGTATAACCCTTATCTTTATATTATATGTGCCGTCAGCCCTCTTTTGGTGAGCGTACACCTCTGCTTTGAATGTAGCCATAATCTTTGTAGAACTATAGTAGAACTTTTGTCCGCAAATATACCTCTTTTTTGCTGTAAATGCTGTAAAAAAGAAGTCCACCCCGTAATGGAATGGACTTGAAAAGTAGCTCCGAGGGGAATCGAACCCCTATCTAAAATTTAGGAAATTCTTGTTCTATCCGTTGAACTACAGAGCCTTATGTAATAGTTATCGTTATAACTTCCTTTTCTTATTTACTATAAATCTAAATTTTACTACCTTTGCCCTTGTTTGGAAGAACATACGTTTAGGAAACTTCTAATCCAACTTTGAGTATCAGTCACTTGCGAGACTATTTCAATTTTTCGTAGAACTATAGTAGAACTTTTGCATTTTTGTTGAATACCCCTGCCTCTCCAAAAGAAGAATACAGGGGTACAATGCAACACCGATTTTCAGAATCGGTACTGCAAAGATATGACTTTTATTTCAAAGGACAAAGAAAAACCGGGCGCACTTCACAGCGAACCCGGCTCAGAACAAAAGTTCTACTCTATTACTAACACCTAATCATTTCTTTTTCCGTTTCTTCAATTCTATATATTCCGAATACACTATTTTGGTATGGGGATTGCTACTTACAACTTCTTGCCTAATAGCCTTTGTTCCCCATCGGAAAAACAACCATTGCTTAGGCACTCTATGCACTACTTGAAATAGGGTATCTACAGATTGTATGCGTAAATCCAGTTTCTTATCGGGCATGATTAAGCCATCAACATTTATCCACGGGTCTTTCCATCGTATTGCTTGGACTTTAAGATAGGATGTATCACGGTATATAATGCTATCCTTAACTATGGTTTGTACCTCCACCTCCGTTTTTGTTGCATTCGTGGAAGCCGCTTGTAACCTCTTTACTTTCAAGTCAAGTTCCTTAACGGTATTCGTCAAGTCGGCACAATGCTTTTCCACCTCAGACTTGGATAAAGTCAATGCCTGTACAGAAGCAGCGGATTTTCCGGATTCTGTTTGGTAAAATTTTATTTTCTCCAACAAGGCGGTTTGGTTGCCATCCAATCTTTCCTTTTCTGATTTCAACTTGGAACAATAAGCCCATAGCCCAAAGGTAGCCGCCATCAAAAGCCCACAGAGGGCGATTAATATCAAAAACGCTTTATTTCTCATATTCCTTGATGTATTGGATTATACCCTCTACGTGGGTGTTCACAATGTTTTGTTTCCCCTCCATAGATGTAAGGTAAGCAATATCTTCCTTGTTATCCATGAAGAAATTTTCCGTCAATACAGCCGGGCATTTCGTCTTGGAAAGGATGTAAAAATTTTCCTCCCAATCCGGGTCGCCATCCGAATAGTCACGCCTAATCTTTTGCCCGGTAATAAAGCAAGCGGCAGCATCATACATTCGGTTTGCCAGTTCGTCAGCTTTCGTTTTGCCCTTAGTGGTATAGGCAGACCATCCACGGGCATTCATCCATTCGCCATTCCCGGCAGCATTGCAGTGGATGGAAACAAGCAACACGTTATTAGCTCCATATCGGGCGCAAATCTCGTTCACACGCCTTGCACGTTCAGCCAAAGGCACGTCCAAGTTCTCCTTAACAATGCGTTCCGCTACATAGCCACGTTTAGCCAGTTCACGCACGACTTCATCCGCAATTTCTCTTGTATAGGCATACTCCCTGAAAGTTCCATCCGGGCTGCGTTTACCCGGTGTATTTTCTCCATGCCCATTGTCTATAAGTATCTTCATTCTTGATTCAATTTATGGTAAAAATCTATTTTAATTCTGTCATATACCATTTGTACATTGGTATAAGCTCTGCCATTGTTCACCGTTTCCGCATAAACCTCTGACAACACACATTGCTCTACCCATTCAATCCATTCGGGCGAAGTGTAGCTTGACAATCGTTTCCCTCGATACGAATATGCATCAAATCGGCTGTTTCTGTCCTCGTGCATATTCATAATCAAGGTGTGTACTTTCGCTTTCGTGGCTTCACGGTCTGCGATGTGGTTTTCTTCACGCACTTTCTTTATTATACGGCAAACCCTCTCAACGGCAAGGTCAAAGTAAATGCTTGATATGTTTTTTATCCGCAACTGCGTTTCGGGTCTTAACCCCTCTGCAATGTCAGTGAGCATATCATTTTGGGTTTTGGTTTCCGTCAGAAGTTCGGCTACCATAGACTGATTGCTTTTAATCATGTCGTTAATGATAGACTTGAACCACTTGAAACAAGCTACCATAAGTGCAGCCGCCAAACAGAGAAACACAGCGCACACTATCACCATAAAGCCAAAATCGCTTATGCCTTGTGCTACTTTCAAACTTTCTTCCATCATCGGTTTTTCTTATACTTGTTTCGCTTGTAATACTCAAAGTTATCCCTATCCTCCTGCGTGATTGGAGTATTCGGTGGAAAGAACTTAAACCCGTACATCGTTCCATAGCGTACCACTTTGATTACGGCACGAAATGGATATTTGCGCTTCGGGTCTAAAACAACATCTTTCAACTTCTTACTATCAGTATAGAAAAGCGGATGCACCGATACCCTCGCCATAGGCGATTAGTGTTCTCGTTCCGTTCTCTGTCTGTCTTTCCTTACATCCCGTAAACACCGTGACCTCATTAATCACGGCATCTACTGAGGTGTATTCACAATCGAAAATATCTTCATTCAAGGATTCGGTTTCCTCAAAGTCCATTACCTCGTTCATAAGTCCATCGGTATATTATAGGTTTCACAATCGGCATCCACCATTTCACGGATAGCCAAACGGTCTTTCAAAAAGTTCTCATAGGGGGATTTCGCACTTTCGGCAAGCAAGCCCAGCATGGCAGACTGATATTCGTTTACCAGCTTACTTTCTGTCTTAGCCGGGTATCTTGCAGTAAGCAACGTGCTGAAAATATTATCAGCCGTTTTTGGATATTCCACCCTCACGCTGTCATATTGGAACATCGTGCCTGTGGCACGTTCCGCATCAGTCGTAATCTCAATGCCACCCTCTTTGTCTGCAATAACCTTAACCTCTTTGATGTTATGGTTATAAAGGAACGTTCCCTGCCCGTTATTAAGAGAATCTATCACCTCCGGCTTAGTCTTAGCCAGCAGCCCTGTAGTCAAAACATTTGCTTCCATCGTTCAAACAATTATTAAAAATGAATTTACTGTGTTCCTCCGAGCATCTGATTATCCAGCCATATTCAGATGGGAAGAAGTGTTTAATATCCGTTTCATCTTTGATTTCGTATTTATTGATGGTGCGGTGGAATTTCTTATAAAACCTTTTCAGAATACCGCTTCTTAGCAATATGCCGTAATGGTTTTGTTTGAATCCCACATAATCAATGCTACGAGCATCAACCGGGAATATCTGCCAGTTGCTTTTAATCTCTACTTTCAATTCGCCACCCAAGTAAAGCCCCATCATGTCGAGTACGAAATGCAGTGCCTCTTTGTCAGCGCATAGTATCACCATATCATCCATATAGCGATAGTAGTAGATTTTCACCCCAAAACGCTTCATCACTATCTTAGCCAGTTCTTCTTTAACCCAATGGTCGAAATATGCTAAATAGAGATTAGCCAAATATTGACTTGTGAAATTGCCTATTGGCAGCCCCTTGTCTTTACCGTTACTATCTATTATCTTATCCAACAGCCTTAACAGTTGTTCATCCGCTATAGTGTAGCGGATTATCCTTTTCAATGCTGCGTGGTCTATGTTATCATAGAACTTCTTGATGTCAATCTTCAAACAGAACCTTGTACCTTTTCTGTCTATGATTAAAGCCGTATGCACATCCTCCATACATTTATGAATACCACGCCCTTTGATACAAGCGTATGTATTCGCAATGAAGAAGTTAGTCCAGTAACGCCCCAACACATTGATAATGCAATGGTGTACTATCCTGTCCGGGAAGAACGGGGCAATCATAATCACCCTTTCTTTCGGCTCATATATAACCTTAATCCGATATTCACCGGGGGTATAAGTTTCATTGCGCAAGTCCCAGTACAAGCTATCCAAATTCTCCAAAATGTTCTCATTGAACTTGGATATTTCGGTACGCTCTCCTTTGCCTTGCTGTGCCTTATATTGCGCCCGTATGAGGTTGGAGCATTCATATATCAAGTGATAAACATTCTTAATTTTCTTAGCTTGGGAAATGAATATCTTTCCTGTATCACCGACATATAAACCGCAATCCTCAAAATCCGAGTATTGATTAAAGCAGGTATCAGCCGTATAACATAACCCGTATTCAGTCTTTACTACACCCATTTGTGCCGTTGTTCTAAAACAGAGCTTTCAATTACTTACTTGCACCGTCCTAATCCATATTATTTTACCAACTATCAGACGTGCCGATAGTCCCTGTGAGGTAAGGGCGTGGCAGCAACAGTTATAAGTTGAAACCACGGTAAAAGCGGAACCCAATGTTCGCATTCGCATTCGAGGAACGATTATTCGCATTCAGATAACCGAAACCCGCATTCGCACCATTATTCGCATTAGCAGACAAAAGGGCACCAGCCGCCACAACCCTGTTATGTTTTTATTTTTTTCAATCCAACGCCATTTTCGTTGCTCCGTTCACCGAGTTTTGCAGTCCGTCAAAAACGGCACAAGCGGAACCCAAAGTACGCAGTCGCATTCGAGGAACGACCATTCGCATGCAGAAAACCGAAACCCGCACCCGCACCATGATACGCATCAGCAGACAAAAGGGCACCATACCAGCCTACAGCAGACCACGTACTACCACCTGTGGGAGTCCAATAGTAATCGCAATAGCCTTTATTACTTGAACCTCCTACTTTTTCGGCAAAGGAATAGCCTTTAGTGGAATGAGCCATAGAAAGCACATAGCCCTCAGTTCGTGGAAGCTCCGTAATGGCTTCATATCCGATAGGTACGGTAGTAGCACTATCTGAATGAGAGGTGAATTTTGTCGGGTCTTCGCATACATAGGCAATAGATACATCCGCTTTATGCCAAATTAGTACATCATCAGCAAGCATCCACAAGTATTCATAAGGAGTTTCCAAGCCACGGTAAGAGGTTACTTGTACCACCTTATCGCCACCAGTCCATCCCTTGATGGTGTAGGACACCTTACCCGTGTTGTTTCCCAGCGTTGCAGTAACACCGCAAGGCACAAAGGGTTTGTAACCTCCCCATGTATTCCACTCCGTACCATTAACAACCGGACCACTCCCTAAGCCTCCTTGATGGAATCCGTCAGCAGTCAGCGTTTCGGTGTAAGCATCTTGGCAGTGCAATGAGGCATATTCCACACGTTGCAACCAAGCAATTTCATTGTACACCCTGTACGCCCCGTGGTGTGTTCCGTTCTTGCAAAGAGGACGAACACCAGCCTTTGAAATGGAAGTACGAGGCATACCCAACATGGAGTTGTAAGTACCATCCTTAGCGGCATCACCAGCACCCGAACCACCTCTGAATTGTGCGGCATTCGCTTTGAGTATAACAAATCCGTCTGAATCCCTTGCAATTTCATCGCCATTCCAAGTGAGCCAACATCCCGAAACGGCTACAGAGTTGGTAATATCCACCGTTGCATACCACGGGCTTACCGTCTTTCGTTCCATCTTGATAAAGCCGGGCAACGGATATTCGGAATAGGCACGAATCCATTTCGTCCCCTCTATCTCCAACTTGAAGTAATATTCCGGCTTTTCAAGCATTACATTACCGTCCGTGCTGTCAATCACAGCCGTTGCACCCGAATCCTTTTTACGGCTGTCATTTTGGTTAAGGTAATACTTAACCGAGCCGTCAGGGTTTTCCACAAAGCGTTTCAGCTTCGCTTGAATGGGTAATGTACGGTGCAAATCCAAATTACCCACACGCTTTAGTTTGTAGTCCTGTGAGTTGAAATCACCTTGCACCCCATACCATTGGTCGTAAGGATATTGCGGTTTCGTGTTTCCGCTTCCCAATAATAATCCCATAGCTATAAGTTATTTAATAGTTTCACCAGCACCCCAATACACATCATATACCGAAAGGTCGATACCGTTTGGGGATATTACGGTTATCGCTCCGGGCGTCCAATCCCCGATAGGTACGGGGAACATACCAAATTCCTTATCACAAATGAGCTTGCATTTAAGCAGCGTACTTGTTTCCATCGTAACCTCTTTAGGTCGTACAAAGACGGTAAACGGAACACCACCCAAAGCAAAACCATTGGAAAGGTCTGTAACCTTACCTTTGGAAAGAATCCGTAGGCTGTACATCGTTGTTTCCATAATTCACTGAGTAAATCAAGTTTATTTAACTGCAAATATAATCATAAATGTGTTCAATAAACACATTTATGATTATAATTAAAGTATATCATCAGATAATGAGGTATAACGTGCTTCAAGTTCATTGATTTTATCTCTTAGCAACTGCCTTTCATTATGCAATTCCTTTATTTCATACGGCATTGCAGACCCCATTAGGGCGGCTTCGTAGCATTTGATTATCTTATAATCGCTACTTGCCAACACCTCCTTTGAGCGTTCAATCTCATGTGCCACCTTTTGAAAGTCGGGGACTTCTATGTATCTGAATGAAATCCTGTCCCCGGCATCGTATGGCACAATGCGCACAACATAGCCCTCCTTATCTGTGTTTTGTTTACTTTCATCTATTGCATCCACTGGCTTATATATGGTTGGCAGTTCAGCCACCTGTTCAATAACCGATACCATGCGTGTTGTTATTTCCCCCGTTTTCTCATTTCTGATTTTTTGAGGAATAGGGGCTATTTCTATACATTGTAGATAGTCGCCATCCATATATCCGTATAATACTCTTTCTTCCATATTTTTAGTATTTCCATTTACTTACTAACCATGCTTGTTTTTTAACTCCATCTACATATCCTACGGTATATACAAACATACCACCTTGACCCTCTACAAAATCGTAGTAGTCATTTACCGAAGTATCATCATAGATTAGGTAGCCGCTTCTTGGTCTGAATCTCATATAGCCTCTCCACCACTGCTTTACAAATATAACCTGCCCTTCTTTAGGAGAAGCCGGAAGATACACTACTGATGCGGCAGACGTGTACCCTATTACCACGGTATCTTCTCTATTCAAATACCATGTGTTATTCGACGTTCCTGTAATACACTTTCGACCAAAAATCAAGCCTCCGGCAAATAAATCATAGAAGAAACCGCCAAAGGCTGGTGCAGTCCCCGAATTAGAAGCCCGACCATAAACACCTGCCACGATTGTATCTACCGCATTTATATCCCATGTTCTTGCCGGAACATTTGCAAAACCAAGCCCAACAATAGCCCCACGGTGCGTATATCCGCTACTTGCTGGCATACCGTCCGTACCTGCCATATTTGAGAATATTCCCGTTGGTGACATATAGGAAACCGCATTAGAATAGTTAGGAGCATTTTTAGCCCTTGTTTCAAAAATTCCACGGTTGGCATCTATTGTCATTTTTGCACCAAAATCAACAAGCGCATAATCACCACCACCACTTGAAGATTCAATATAAATACGAGCCATTGAAGCATCCAACTCTATCCTATTGCCATCACCCATAGTGGAAACAATCTTACCACCCTTAATAAACCAATCTCCAATATTTGCCCCCTCAGCCAATAATAAGTTTGTGGCAATAGTTTCAAATTGCGCTCCAAAAGTATTCCATTTGCCTGTATTAGTCGGTACGAACCCAGTGAAAGTTCCAGCATCTATACGGGCTATATAGTATTGATTGTTGTATTTTACAGCATCCAACCGCTTGCTATTCCCGTAATAAGTCTTGGATGAATCATAAATACCCCTGTAAACAAGTACGGGGCTATCACCTTTCTCCCCCTTATCACCCGGCTTTCCATCTTCACCTTTATCACCTTTCGACCCCGTTACACATATTGCAGCCGTAGTGTCGCTCGTTCCATTCGTATAAGTGATAACCGAGCGTGTCCATATATACCATTTGTCTTTCCAAGTTGGGCGTGTTGTACTCCATGAGCCATTAAGTAATGAGGTTGCCGAACTGGATAGGTAGTATTGTTCAATAATAGAACTTACGCCAACACCGCTATCACCCGTAGAGCCTTTGCCGCCTGTAATACAAACCGCCTTAGTGTAGGTAGTCGTGTTGTCTGAATAAGATACTTTCGTTCTACTCCATATATACCTCCCATTTATCCATGTCGGGGCGGTTGTCTGCCACCCCGTAGTAGGCGCAACTGAATTTGACGTGCTTTGTGCATATTCCACATCTGCCAATGTCACACTAACACCCGGCTTTCCATCTTCACCATCATAAGGATTTACACGAATAGGGGTACTCCATTTCTGTATCATCAGGTCTGCTTTGCCATTCATTACGGAAGCAATGTCATTCACAGGTAAAGCCCCCATCAACAAACGTATATCATCGAAATACACGGCAGAGCCGAATACATCATCATCGTAAATAGCAAAGCCTACAGCCATGATATTAACGCTACCACTATGTAATTGCTCTCCGTTTTTGAATACCGTAACGGTACGGTCATTAAAACGGAATGCAAGGTGAAACCACGTATTAGGCGTGATTGCAATACTCTTTTCCACATAGTGCCTACCGTTATATCCGTTCAACATCCACTTGACTTGATTTTGGTCTGACTTCATCCAAAAACAGAGTGTAAAACTTTCCCCAAAGGGTAAATCATAAGGAATACGGCTCTCCATTCCACCACTCAGATTGAGGGCATATCTCGTTCCGTCTTTTACTACCGTCCCACCGCCCAGCACACCATTATAACCGTTACCCGAAATATCGGCAATGCTTGAAGTGTCGTTAGCTTCAATGGGCAAATGAAATTTGGTACGGTCTGCAAGCCCGGACTTCTTAGCCATTGTACACCAAATATATTCCAACGCTCCTACTTTCGGCATTTCCGTACTCCACCCTGTAGGGTTGGAAGAATTAACATCCAAATCGGGCGGTACTAAAGTCGAGCCATTTTTAGCGTAACGATACTCGTAATATTCGCCAGCTCCGGCATCCGTTCCACCTGTACCCGATTCACCTTTAATCAAAGCCCAAGTGTAATCCATCGGATTATCACTGTCTTTCTGCACGTAGTCGGTGTATTGCCCTATGTAGTCGCCCGGCTCTTCACCATTGTTTGCAGTGAACGACATTCCCCCGTTGTCCGAATACTTGATATGGAAGTATGGAGTACGCCCATCTTCACCGGGTAAACCGGGCGTTCCGTCTTGTCCTTTCGTGTCGCTCCACTTGTAAGCACTTGGTTTGTCGCTATCGGTAGGTATCATATCCACGTACAAACCCAACCATCTTCCGGGTGTTTCACCGTTCCCAGCTGTGAACGTTTTGCCGCCATCATCGGAATACTTCTTGTGAAGATAGCTACTCTTTCCATCTTCCCCCTTAATAACTCCAACATCTTTCCAGTTCGTACCATCCCAAATATAGAGGTTGCCCCCGATTAGATAAGCATCGCCCTCTGAATTTCCAACGGTAGGCAGTTGTGAAACATTATCCTTAGAACCTTTGATATTGATTGAAGTACCATCAGCACCACGCACACGGAAAGGAATACCCCACGCACCCTCCGTATCGGTCTTGGCGTTCTTTATACTCATCCAAACCACGTTTTCGGACGAAGTTCTGTGCCAACCTCCCGTAGAGCCATCCCCCGTAGGGGTGGCAGGCTTGGTTTCACTGTCATTATAGGTATAGAATACGGATAAACCGCTTTCTCCCTTATCCCCAGTAGAACCTTTCGCCACAACCGACCAATATACGGAATTGGTAGGCAAGTTGCCCATGCTTGGCGTGGGGTTGGTGTATCGGTAGGTACACGTTTCACCATTCGCCGTGTAAGTCACCTCATCCCCAGCATAGTACACGTACTTCGGATTATATGTGCCACGGAACACCCCGATATGTGAGGTGTCCCCACTATCAGAAAGCAAACGGACGTTGTGCAACGTTAATTGGCGTTTTGCCGTTACGTTCCAATCAATAGAACTTGAAGAATCACCGATACGGAACTTGTTGCCGTCCAAATCCAAATAGCACTCCTTATCGCTTGTTATAATCTTACCCGTAGTGATAGTGTTTCCGTTGATACGGGTAAATCCGTAGGTAGTGGTAAAGTCCCTGAAATCATCATCCGAATGCACCGACCCCAATATACCCACTTGGAAATAATAGTTGTTCGGGTCTTCGGTTGGTTCAACCTTTAGTTGTTCCTGTGTCACATACCAAATGCCATCCGTGCTTTTCTTGGAGCACTTGGCAAACACATAGTACCCCTTTGGGCTTGATAGAGTGAATGAGCCAGCCGCCATGTTCCAATGCTTGATTATCTCATCATCAATAGTCAAGTGAGCCAATACCCCGGCAGAAGCATCAAAACGATTGGATATTCCGTTTACGTTGGCTTGCAGTATCACATCTATCAAAACAAATTGTTGGCTCTTAGACCCCACCGTAAGCATATTGGTGTCAATGGAATTGGGCTTGATGTTTTCGGGGTCAAAATAACCATCCGTATCATACACCATTGTACGCAGTTCCTCTGTTGTACGCCATCCCCTCCGTGCCTTAGTCAAGTCCCGAAGCCGATTGTTTTCTATGATTGTTTCGTGCCGTCCAACATCCACAACCGTTTGAGTGATTGGGGAAATGGCTGTAATGTCCGAAAGGGTCAGTGTATAGTCATGCTCCACAAGCAGGTTCTTTGTCACCTTTTGGATGCGGATATTCTTTTCAATACCGAAACGCTCATCTTTCACGGGTACATAGTTACCCACATGAAAGACGGTTGTTTCGCTATCGCTTGGCAAAGCGTTCAAAAAATAGGAACGTTCAAAGGTAAGCTGATATTGCGCCCGTGCCTGTGTGCGTGGCTTGAACTCGTTATATCCGGCATACCATAAATCTTCCTCTGCATCATCTTCATAAGATTTAGGCAGGTGAATATCCGTAATCTTATACGTGTCACCCTCCGTTATTCGGTAAGCCTCGCTTTCAGTGGTAGGAATAGTTAGCCCCCTGTTGTCCGTAAATGGAATGAGCGTAAACCTTTTTGTTGCATGGTCGTATCCTCCCTTTTGCGCCAATTCAAATTGTTGTCCGGCTAATTTACCCGAAATGAAAGTAATCTTTGCCGATACCTCGTTAATCAGATACTTTGTACCTTTATCGTCTTTCTCGTTCAGGTCAAAGTCCATTGTATCATCAATGAAGCTGTTTATATCATCAACCACCAAAGCAGTAACCGTACCCGTCCGTTTCGGGAAAATATTATCATACGTCACAGCATCCTCATCACTACCCAGTGCATCCCTCAAATCGCCATCCTCCAAATAACGCTTGTTATCATCGGATATGCCTATATATTCGCTCTGAGGCGGTACTATTGTACCGTCCCATAGTTTGTGTTCCTTTTTGTTCAAACGCACTGGAAACGGAAGCTGTAGGCGTTCTGAATAGTCCCTGTAATCACTCCGAATGTTGGTCGTGCCACCCTCCACCCAAAGTCTTGTGATAATGGTCTTATCATCTACCTTTTGCTCTTTGAGCTTGTACAAGCCGTTGCCTTTGCCCCACTCAAAGAAAGCGTTGCCACCCGGGGGCACAACTTTTGCACCGAACTTTCCTATGTGGATGGTACGCACCCCGTCCTTTTGGGTAATGAGAAACTCCAAATCAAATTCACGGTCACTGCAAAGCATTTGCAAAACCTGTAGGCAATTGTTACGGGCAAAGGAAATGGTACGGGGTTCTGTGTCCGGGCAATTAGCTTCATCGAAAGCCCATAAGCCCGGATAGTCACGGCTCACGTTGTAGATAAGCACCTTTACAAAGTCCCGGATATTATAAGTGAGGTCAAACGTGCTTTTGCTGGATTTCCCGTTTGCATCGGTGTTTCGGTACAGGCTTTTCATCAGCTCGTACATCACTCCGTAGAAAGTGGCATCATGCACATAATGGTTGTCCGAAAGCATTTCACGGTTCACCTTAGTACGGATGGTGTATTCTTCACCCTCCACTATGATTTTATCTCCCTTGCCTAAATTAAGCAACTCAGAGGAAACAATGGAAAGCTGTACGTTATCATCCCCCATTAAGGAACTGTTTTGAGCGGCTGATTTCAGCGTACAAAACGGCTCTTTGGAAAACAAGCGTACCTTTTCACCGTTGCGCCTGATTATTTCAAGAGTTCCCATATCACAATAGCATTGGTTTCAAATTTTTCAATGTCTTCAATCACGCCCGAAACGATTATCTCGTATTCACCGGGTGTAACGTAAGTGTGTTCTATCGTTTGTTCGCTGCCGGACACATCGTAAGTGTGCGTGCCGTCACCCCAATAGATATTAAGCAGCTTGGACGAAGTGACGGTAATCGTAGCCTTGCCGTTTGCAGTTCCACCTATATATCTAAGCACCTTTTTCACAGGTTCATCTTCCACCATCTTTAAACGGAATGTACCCACCATCAAATCGTTGCTATATTGTCCCCAGCTCTTTTCCGGGTCTGCCTCATCCAGCAATTCCACTTCATATACCAAAGGCTTTGCCTTTCCGTCATAGTCCACACGCAAACGGTGGTTCCCCTCCGCATCGAATTGGGAAAAGAAAAGGTTTACCCATTCCACATAGGCGGCACGTCCCGAAGCCTCAATAAAGCAATCCAGTGTAATGTTGCGTTCCTTGTAGCGTGGTCGCTTCTTATCCCTTACAATACCGTGGTAATTGTCCCAGTTCACTTGCAAGGCTTCTTTGCGCTCCAACCGTCCAACCAATCCGGCACTTTTGGAAACGAATACCCCAAACTCCTTGAAGTTCTTTCCGTCTATGAAATATTCCACATCCGTATCTTTCTGCAACTCGAATATTTCACGGGGTTCTTTCGCCACGTCAAACAGTTTCACTTCGTCCAGCAAGGCTTTCGTCCCAAAAAGTGATTGGTCGTTGATGGAAAGCCCCGTTGGTGTCTTTGGTAATATTTCGCTGAATATCCGGGTCGTGTTCTCATAGACGGTAAACATATTGCCGGACTTAACGAAAGCAAAGAAAATCCAGCCATCGGGCATTACATCAAGCCATTGCTCTTTATAATTGTCTATACCGGGCATATTCAGCACCCAGCCTAACTTTTGAGAAACAGGCAGCACCCAAAAACAAAGTGTAAAATTACCGCTAAAGGGTATGGAACGAGCTGTTTCGCATTCGCCCGTACCATTCAAAGCAAGTGATTTACCCACTTTAGATTTCTTAGAAAAATCCGCACCATCCGATAAGGTGGCATCGTTGCGATACTGTGAAAAGTCGTAAGCTATACTACCGTCCGGGTCATCGAAAGGCAGGTGTAAAATCATGTTCTTATCCATATCAGTAAGTATTTTTATTCATTTGTCTAACTTCTATCCCCACTCCCTCTATATCCGCTTTGGCATTGCCATACAGATTCACAAGCACCTTTGCATCCGTTCCGGCTACCGCCACATACAGATACGAGTTATCGAAAGCGTCTATGGTAACAATCGCATTGTCCGACACGTTTACGGCACTATGGGAATCATGCCGTGCATATACCCGTGAAACAGAATAGCCGTCATACTCCAACATAGCTTTGCAGTCACCATTCAGCACCACATCGGGTAAATTCACCTTATCCGTAACCTCATCATCCACAAACACCCCGTAAACCTCGCATTTGCCTTTGAAGTGTTCCCGTATAAAGTCAAGCGTGGGGTAATTCTCCGATATACAGAAATCTATGCCCTTAATGTAAAGCTGTATCAGTTGCTCATAGTCAAGCCCCGTTCTTAGCTTCATTTGCCACATCCGGCAAAGCCCCTTTGCCTTGCCATCCTCTTTAAGTTGTTGTACCAGTTCCATAACTATGCTATTCCTTGTGATAAAAGTGAACTATCTTTATTTTCAATGCGCTTCAAAGTAGTTTTAATCTCCGTCAGCTCTGATGCACTCAACTTCGTGTTGGCGGCTATTTCGGCTTGGTAAACAAGTGCCTGCCTCATAATAGAGGTTTGGTCGCTTTGGTTTATGACAAAGGCATTCAACCGCCCGGCTATCACACCGCCCGTTCCCTCACTCATGGAAGTAACCGCACCCGTAAGGGGGTCTTGCTGTACGGTTTCTTCCTCCACATCCTTAATCCAATCACCAATACCCTCCAATGCGGAATTGAACAAATCCCCGGCAGCGTTCACCATCCTTTCAAATTCTCGCTTCTCTACATCGGTTAGTTTCCCGTCTTTCATGGATTCTCCCAAATAGAGAACGGCATCATTGATTCCCTTTGCCAAAAACTCACGTTTCAACGCTTCCACAACCGCTTTTTTAAGGACTTCTTTTGTCTTTTCGCCCAATGCTTCCGCTGCATCCTCACCTTTGCAATAAGCATCTACCAACGCATCGGCAAATTCATCAATGGCGGTTTTTACATCCGTTCCGGCAAGCGTTTCCATCATTGACCTATCCAAATCCTCTATCTGTTGGGTAATGGATTCTATTTGCTCGTTCCACTGTTGGATTTTTCCGTTATCGGTTTTCTTCTTATCCTTTTCAGCTTGAATTTGCTTTCTCAAATCCTCTTGTTGCTGTTTGAGGTTCTTTTTCTGAGCCTCATAGATGGAAAACATATCTCCGTTTTCTTCCGCATTCTTCAACTGCTTGTTGAGTTCCTTAATCTCCTTGTTGAGTTGAGCGTAACGGGCAAAATCCCAATTCTTCTTTGCTACGTTGGCTTCTTGTTCCAAAGCCCGTATTTGGTCGTTAATCAGTTGGATATTCTTTTCGTAGGCTTCACGTTGGCTATCATTGAACACCCAATAAGTATTATTGTAGGCTCGTTCCAAACGGCTGTAGGATTGTTCCAGCGCATCTATTTCCTTTTGCAGATTTTGAATTTTCTTCTCATACTTGGAATCATGCAATTTGGCAAATATGCCCACTACAGAAGTAACGGCACTTACCATACCCGTAACGCCTCCCAATATGTCACCGCTCATCATTTTACCTACAGAGGCGGCGGCATTTCCCAACTGCCCGAACAACTCCATTGCAGTACCTAAGCCGTTTGCCAAATCATCCTGTCCCAAATCAGAAAACATGGATGCAATGGCATTGCCGCACGTGGTAGCCGTATCGGTAATCGTTTCAATGGACTTGGTTACGCCTTTGGCGGCTTTCTTCATGTCAGCCTCTGCCTTTTTCACATCCTCATCCGTACCCTTCCCAGCAGCAACATTCGCTTTGGCTTCTGCCAGCTTCTTTTTGGCTTCAATGTAATCATCATAGAACGTGCCTAAAGCCTTAAAGGGATTCTTTGAAATAAGCGTTTCCTTTGCTTGATTCAAACTATCAATCAAAGCACGGTAATCTACGGGATTCAGTTTCAAATCCGCATCTTTTAGCTTTGTTTCAATATCAGCCACCAACTTATCTATTTCAGCTACAGAAAGGCTATCCAAATCGCCAAATAACTTCTTCCAACTATCCGATTGCTTTAACATATTGGCGGTAAGGGTGCTTAACGCTTCTGCCTCCGACTTGTTTACTTGGTTAATCCGTTCTTGGTCGCCCGTCTTTTGAGCGGCAGCACGCAGCAAGGCGTATTCCTTTTGGATGTCATTTCTTTGTTCCTCAAAGGTTCTGTAAGAGGAAAGTATCTTTTGCTGTACTTCTTCCTGTAACTTTTCATCTTCTTCTGAAACAAACAAAGTGGCTTCCGCTTTTTCATCAGCACCCACAAGCCCGGAACTTCCATTAGCCAGCTTCTCTTTTGCATCGGCTATGGCTTCCAACTTCTCGGCAAGTGTTTGGGCTTGCTGAATGGTCTTAGATACAGATTCCTTGAAAGAATCCATAGCGGACTTTGCCCCCGTGATTTCATTGTATTGCATATTAAGGGAAATAAGTTGGTTACTTTCTCCCTCTGTGAGTGTTCCGGCTTGTTGTTTATCCTTTAGAGCCTTGATTTCATTTTCCACATACTCCTTGTACGATTTACCGCCTTTTAAAAGCGTGGCAAATTGGGTATTGGCTACATCTTCGCCCATGTTACGCACCCAACGGAAATACAAGGCATATTGCTGTTTCTTGTACTCTATTTCACCGTCAAAGAGTTTGTTTTGGGCTTTGTCATATTTCTTGTTTTCAAGTGTTCGCCTTTCATCGAAGCCGTCCTTTTCAGACTTAGATAAGCCACCTTTTCCGGCATCCTTACGAGCTTTAGCCAAAGCCTTTTCCTCTTTGTCTATATTATCCAATGCCTCCTTGTGTTGGAGCGAAAGGGTGCGCTTGCGTTTTTCGTAGCCCTCTTCCAAGACTGCAATACGGTCAGCCTCCAATTTGCGGTCAGCTTCAAGTTGCCTTTCACGTAGTTGCTTGGCGGCACTATCCGCTTTATCCCCCGTGGTATGCTTGGGTAAACGGGCTTCCAACTTCTTTATTTGCGTATCATAACTCTTATAGTCAGAACTACCGATAATGGCAGCTTCACGCAATTCTTTAAGCTGCTTGATACGGTCTGATATTCCCTTTTCCGTGTTAAGGTTTGTAGTCTTGGTGTTTACAGCACCATTCAATTTATCCAACAAGTCTTTCAGCTCTTTCAGTTGGGTATTATCGGCTTCCACCTTTACCTTTTTGGCATTGAGGGTATCAATACTTTTCTGAGTTTCACCTATTTTCTTATCCATCTCGTTAAACGACATAGCCACATAGTCGGTACTCTCTGTTACAGAAGTCGTATCTTTTTTACCATAGAATTTTTCAAGTTGCCTATCTACCTTGCCTATGGTTTCATCTGCCTTTTTTGCTGATTGTGCGACACTTTCAAGATAAGTTTTTATATTTTCCTTGAAAGCATCCATTTCTTTACCTGTAGCCCCGGTGGACTTTTGTACGGCAAAAACAATGCTATCCAATGAGTTGTTGAACGCATCGGTATAGGCTTGACCTGTTAGCCCTTTCAATTGGTTTGCGGATTCTACCGCCATAGATTCTACCGCATCCCATACAGCCCCCGAAGCTCCACGAATAGAACTTGAAGCCACATCAACAACCTTATTCATCATAACGGTTACACCCTCCGTGGTGGTTTCCATAACTTCTTGAATTTCTTTGTAGGTTGCATCTTCGGCATTCTCTTTCAGCTTATCAAGTGCATCCGTTTGGCTTTGTACCAGTTCTTGCATAGCTTGTTCGGTATATTTAGCCTTGATTTTTTCGGCTGTAGTTTGCTGAATGGCTGTAGTCAATTCCTCATATTTAAGACGCTGTAAATCAAGTGTAGCGTTTTCATCAAGCAATGTCTTATTATATTGTTTACATACGGCATTGATTTTTTCAATCGTATTTTTATGTGTTTGAGTTCCTTTCTCCGTATTTTGCAATACGGCAAAAAGTAAATTCAAATCGTCAATCTCTTTTTTCGTGGTATCTTGAAATTCACCCGTTGCCGTGGTCGCTTCTTTTTGTTTGCCCGTAAAAAGAGTAATTATACTGACTAATGCACCTATCAATCCCATTACCCAGCCGATAGGATTGCTCATCATGGAAGCCCAAAGAGCTTTCACCGCTACCGTTGCTTTTGTCGTGATTGCAGTCAGTACGGAAGTTACAGCCCCTTGTGTTGTCTTTGCCGTAGTATCTGCCACGGAAGCGGCTGTGGATTGCTTGGTGGCTGTAGCTTCAAGTAGTTTTTTCTTTGCGTAAAAATCGGATTGGGTGGCTAAAGCCGTCTTTCGTGCGATAGCTGCGTTATCCTCCGCTGCCTCCATCTTCTTAGTGGCAATGGCTATCTTTTCAGCGTTCCCAGTCTGTTGTGCCCTGTACACTTCCAAATAGGCACGTTCTACAGCCGCCTTTGCCGCCAGTGCATCAGCCCGTGCCGATTCCATCTTTACGGCTGCTGCCTTGACATCGGTACGCATGGCATTTAAGGTAGCCGCACTGTTTTGTGTCTTAACGGCAACCTCATTTTCTAAAGCGGCACGATACACGGCACTTTTAGCCGACAAGTCTAACTTGCTTAGAGCTTGCTTTTGTTCAACGGTAAGAACACTCAGAGCCACCGCCTCATAATTGGCAGAAGAAGCCGTTAGATTCAAATTGGAAAGGTATTCTGCTTGTTGGATGGTAAGCATTTGTTGAATGGTGGCAATGCGTAACTGCTTTACCATGTTGGCGTGTTCCTCTACCGTCAGTTGCGCTTGCAATGCTGCGACATGGCTGTTTTGGGCTGCAACCATCGCTTTTGTCTGAGCTACCATCTGCCCAGTAGCAACGGCTTCCAACTTCATTAAGGAAATCTTAGCCTGCCTTGCCGTGTTATCCAAAAGAGCAACGCCCGTATATCCCTTTGTGGCTAATGTATTCAGTACAATAGCGGCTTTCACGCTTCCATAGCCTATAGCAACGGCTTTCAAAATACGCAAAATATCATCCAAATGCTCTGCCATATAGGTAGCACTTTCAATAGCTCCGGCAAAAACATCTTGGTTATCCGCACCCAACTTGTTTAACGATTGTTCCCACGCATCACCCATGTTGGAAATCATACCCGTTAGGGACTTGCTTTGTTCTTGCATGAGGTTGTAGTAAGTCCCGGCTTTACCCGTCATGTTTTGGAAAGCCTTTTCTACTTCCGCAAAGCCAACCTTACCCTCCGTTACAAGGTTGGAAACTTCATCTTTGGTTACGCCAAGCACTTTAGCCAGTTCCTCATAGATGGGAATACCACGCCCGGCAAACTGCCTAATATCCACGGTAAATGCCCTGCCTTGTGTCCGTAGCGTTCCATAGAGGTAGGCAATATCCTGTAGTGGCGCACCCACGCCCGAAGCCACGTTACCAAGCATTACCAGCTCATCCACCACATTATCCACGGTTGAGCCGTAAGCAAGCATCTGTTTGGCACTACTCGCAATGCCCGAAAGGTCAAACGGAGTTTTGGCGGCTGTATCAATAAGCCTATCCATCAAGCCCTTTGCTTGCGTACCACTTTTGAGCATGGTTGTAAAGGCAATTTCCAACTGTTGAAACTGCCCACGTGTTTGCACGATACTTTGAAGCAAAGTCCCCATACCCTGCCCAACGAGGTAGGAAACAATGTATTTCGCCCCATTTTGCGCAAAGCTCTGAATGGAATTATCCATCACAGACGATTCCGATACGGCTGTGGATGAAACCTGTTTGATACTCCTTTCCATCGCTTGTGCCGACACGTTGAAATCATTTATATCAAGGGTGGCTTTGAACGCCAACGCTCCGTTTATATTATCCATTATATTATTCCTTTCAGATAATTCTTAATATCATCCTTTGTCTTTAGCTGTACAGGCGGCTTCCCACCATCTTTGTTTCCGTCCGTTTGCTCCGGCTCTTGTTCCACACGTGCCGCATCTGCCAGCATGATTTGTACGTTTAGCCAACTGATACCCCAAAGCAGATAATCGTAAGTCCAGCCAAAGGACTTGATAATTTCCCCACGATTACCCCACGGGCTATTTAGCCCGATTACTCTACTCGGTTTGCTTTGAGTTTCTTCGGATTGGTCGTTCCTATCTCCCGTATTGACCGAATAGAGGACGTAAAACCCCCGGGATTCATCATTTGGCTTATCACGTCTGCCAGCTTTTCAAGCCGGGTAGATGTAAGGTGTTCCATGAAAAACGCTTTCAAGGCTTTCACCTCTTTGTCTTTAGAGGGGTCTGCTACCACGGGATTGTTAAGCACGGCTACAGCTGCAATCTCAGCCATCAGAGGAATATACTTGAAAAGGCGTTTGCTTTCCTGTATGGGTTCGGCTTGTATCTTTTCCTCATCGTATTCTATATTCAGATACAACCGCCTCAAACAATCCATCGTACCCAAATAAAGAGGCTTCAAATGGAAGTGGCGCATATATACACGCTCCATAGTTTGCAAAGCGGCATTGGGTACTTCTGTTTCGGACACATCCCAGCCTTTGGGAATACGTTTGTCACGCCACATCCTTACATGGTTCGGAAAATGCTTATTCCACCAACGGATGAAGCGTGGCGGTTTTACCGGGTTAATTTTAAGCGGTACATTGAATTTCACTCCCATGTTCACAAGTGCCTGTATCGCCTTTTCTTCGATTTCCAAGCGTTCTTCACGGGTCAATTCACGTTCATTATTCAGTTGTTCCATTTGTCTTAAAAGTTAAAAAGCCCCCCATCCGGGGATAGGAGGCTATCGGTTCTCAGACTTTTTCAGTGTCATGCTACTGTTGGGTCGCTCATTTCCTCGCTTGCTTGCAAGTTTGATTGAAACTTGATAGTCATAGGCACAAGGCAGATACCCTTTGAAGAATAGGTAATCTCGAATGTCGGGATGATACGCACATTGGCACACCCGATAAACAAGCCCTCTTCCGGTTGAATCCATAACGCCCACTCCTTGTATTCCAATTTTCGTGGACGAATCCAAGTGCGCTTGCCCTTTTCTCCAGCAATAGTACCACCGAAATAACGTGCAAGCAATTCCAAATCCGGGTCCATCAAAGAAAGCTCCACATTTGTAGGTGTTTCACCCACCAACGTAATAACCTTGCTTGACGTTTCCGACTTATGTTCCGTGATTTCGGGAGAATCATCTTTCAAGTTGCAAGTGTCTTGATACACATCGCCCAAATCAAGCCATTGGTTGCCTTTTGCGGGCATACTTCCATCGGTCATGGCAGGGGCGATATAAATCTTTTTCAACCCCATTGTTGCTAAAATCGGCATAATCTTAATTTTTTATTAGTTGATACTCTTTTCTCTTACTGTAAGCTCCAAAGCAAGGGAAACAAAATGTTCGTTTTGGTCTTTCTCCTTAATCGGTGGGTTAAACCGCCCTATGTTCCAGTTATAGCCTTTCCCACTTTCATAATGGTTTTTCAACACCTCAACCACCTTTGCCCTTATCTCTATGAGCCTCTTAAAATGTGTCCTGTAAACGGCTTGCCCCTTGCCTTTGGCTATCACCTTATCCGGCACATGAATATTCACGTTTATCTGACCGTAGCGCACGGATGCTTCACCGTCTATCGTATGAGGGACAATTATCACATCCTCTTTGGTGTAGTCGTTACGCTCGTAATCAATCACACCCGAAATGAAGTTTTTCACCTCGCTTGCTTGAAGCATGGCGTAAACCTTTGTTGCTATTTCCTCAGTCGTTATCATGCTGCGTTCCCGAATAATTCGATTGCTTTCTTATTAGCTTTCATCACCAACTTGTTAATCTCGGCAGGAAGTTCGCTTTTGGCTTTCAGTTCGGCAGGTAGAATCACGTTGTACCCTTTGGCTTCCACGTAGGCGGCATAATTCATTCCGGCTACTATAATGAGGGAAAAAGTGTTTGGCAGCGTGGCGGCATACTTCATTGCAGCCTCCAACATGGCTTTCGCACCCTCTCCGGGCTGGTCTGACCCACCATAGTAAACGATTTCCTTATTCTGTACCACGGCATAGCCTATAGAGTTGGTTAAATTGCCCGTTTGGTCTTGGTAGTTGTGGCTATCCTTAGCATACTTAGCCAGCTTTTCGCCCATGTATTTTAACAAGGTTACGAAAGCCAATTCAAGTTGCTTTTGGAAAGCAGCCACGGGGTTTAAGATAGCCCCTTTGTCAAACATCGGCATTATCCCCATATCTCTATGTATTTAGGGTTTGTATCATCTATTCCCGAAATGGTGAACTCATCCACACCTCCACGCTCCAAAGTCACTTCCACACGTGCGCCTATACTCAAATCACCCTCAAAGTAGGATGGTAAAAACACATCAAAGGTGTATGAATACATTTGCCCGTCCGTTCCCAATCGTTGCTTGGCAGGTATGAATTTCTCCACTTGACACTCACAGCCTTTCACCCACACGGGCGCATCATCGTCCGTGTAAAATCCCGTTGCTTCATCCCTCGTTGCTTCAAGGGGCAAAGCGGTGTATCTGAAAGTTCCGTTATTCCGTGCCATATCACCACAAATTAGAGCCGTCCGTAATGGAAGAAACTTCGACAAAATCCGAAACGTCCAAACCGTTCTCGTTGCAAAGGTCTTTAATGCGCTTCTCCAATTTCTCCACGCTGTAGCCTTGTGAGGACTTACCTAACGTGTCATTGGTAAGCACAATCATCCGCTTTAGCACCTTTATAGCGGCTATGGCTATCGTGCGTTGGTCTGTGTCGGCATTGTACTCACTATCCCAGTCGCTTATCTTCACATCAGCAAGTGCCTTTTGCAAAGCAAGGCGGCTTGGGGTATAGGGTTCAAGCTCACCCACCAACGCATTGTATTTTGTCAAAGTTCCCATCACTACTATTTTTCAAGGGCTTCTTTCAAAGCCGTTACACTCTCATCTGAAAGGGCTTCAATCGCTTTGGTTACACTCTTAACCCCGGCATTTTTGGCAACGGGGGCATTGATGGATTCCAAAGCATCCTTTACCACATTCAAATCATATTCATTGTCTTGGAAAGTGACCTTTTCAGCCTGTTTACTTTCCAAAGACTTAATCACACAAATGCCCCTTGCAACCAAATCATTAACTCGGTTAAGCTCATCGGTATGCAAGGTTTCACCTACCTTGTAGATTTTGCCTTTGTCGTTTTTGTCTATAAACGCTTTCTTTACTGCCAGTTCCATAAGCAAAAGATTTAGCCTACTTCAAGAGCTGTTGCACTCTCAAATTCGGATTTAGTCCAATAGGTACGTGCCACACCATTTGCATCGGCTGGTACTTCCTTTTCCTCAAAGCCACGCACCTGTAAACAGATGATAGCACCAATTTCAGTGATAAGAGGCA